>OGCQ01000886.1_pt1 | contig 43245 bp, 28 predicted proteins | sample 1570161 | NCBI WGS metagenome assembly OGCQ01 (sample SAMEA4384402, study PRJEB24528) | human gut metagenome | reverse complement strand
AGACAGACAGACAGACAGACAGACAGACAGACAGACAGACAGACAGACAGACAGGTAAATTCTGTCTTTTAGCGTACCATTTTATAAATGCATGTGCTAAAAAAGGCACAGCGCCGTTTTTTTCTAAACAGCGCTGTGCCTTTTTGTATTTGAGGTGTCGAAAAATACAAACATAAATGGAACTATGCCCATTATATTATTCAATGAAAGTTGCGCATTATAATTTTAGGAGGAAGAAGGAATGAAACGAAAACTAATCGCAGCCCTAATACCGATGGCTATTGCAGCTCTATTTATATTTTTGCCAGCAGTTTTTTTGAGAAGAATTATAATGTAAAAAATGAACCAATTGACGCCAAGGTAATTAAAGTTTTGGGCGTGAAGGAATGGGCTGACGTTCAAACTGAGATAGACGCGGTTCTTGAAGCCCAACCGGACGCTTTTATAAAAATTCTTGGCGTCGGCGACAATGCCGTTATTAAGATGATAGTAAGTTCCAACCCTGTGCAGGGAATAGGAAACGCTTTAGAGCTTCAATCGGATACGGCCTTTGAAAATATAACCTTCCAGCTTCAAGGGCAGCAAAGCACTAACCAATCGCCCAACATTGCAATCTTTGCAAACGGGCACAAGCTTTATATTGCCGAGGATGTAAAGACAGTATGCTTGGGCAGCTATAGCAAGTCCATGTTTATTTTCGGCGGCGGTAACCAAACAGAGGCCGCAAGCACCCATCTTGAAATTTACGGCGGAACATGGGCCAGGGTTTATGGCGGCAGCCACCTGGTTGACTGCGGAAGTACCTATGTTAAGGTGGCCGGTAACGCCAATGCAGGAATCGTGTTCGGCGGCTGCTACGGCGCTAAAACAACAGGAAATATTAAAATAGAGTACGGCGCAAGTGCAAATTCGAATGCCAGAGTCAGGGGCGGCGGTCATGATATTCAAGATAAGCAGGCCGATGTAACGGGCGAGAAAATCGAAATCGAAATTCTGGATGGCGCATTGCTGGACGAAGTAAGCGGCGCTGTCAACAGTATGTTAAGCTGTAAGGATATTTATATCACCGTAGACAAAGGCGCAAGAGTGCTATCTTCTGTATCCGGCGGCGCAAGTACCAGCAGCAGTCCCTCTGACCCAGGGGCGAAGGTAAACGGGTATGAACCGAGAGGAAACCAGTATAAGGCGACCTCTGATATTCATGTTGTATTCAATGGCGAAGGCCGTCTCGAGGATACAAAAGCATACAGCGCTTCGGTAATAGGCGGCGGAATTTGTGGGTATGTCAAGGGTAATATTGACGTTACCGTGGACGGCAATGTGGAATATGTTTACGGCGGCTCTGATAACGGTGATATTGAAGGCAATATCATTGTTACCATCAACGGCGGCGTTTATGCCGGCGGTCACAACGCGGATATGGAAATCGGCAAGGTTTATGACTGGTACGGCGGCACGGTCACCAGCGGATGTCTTGACGGAACGGTTACCGGCAATATCACCACTACGATTAGCAAAGGCGCCGAGGTGCATTCGGTAATAGGCGGCAGCGACGACGGCGGCGTGATAGGTAATACCAATGTGCATGTTTACGGCACAATTCTAAAGCAAAACTATCAGAGTGCCAACCGAGCTTTAAAAGGCGGGGGCTGCGTATTCGGCGGCGGATATTTAGGCAGCAGCTCTTGTATTGACAGCACCGACGTCAGAGGGACGGCGAATGTCTATGTTTATGAGGGCTCGGACGTACAGGGCGACGTTTATGGCGGCGGCCTTACGGCAAGGTGTTCCGGCGGAACTAACGTTGTGGTTTCTGGTACGGTTCGAGGCGATGTCTATGGAGGCAGCTGGCTGCAGGAAAGTACCAATCAGTATGGGAAGCATGAACTTGGCTATGTGGGAGAAACGTATGTTGAGATGAATGGAAACGGTTCTGCCAATAATGTCTATGGCGGCGGCAGAATTGGAAACGTTCACGGCGGCAGCACAGTTTTAATGAAGGATAGCGCTAAGGCCAACAATGTATACGGCACAGGAAACGCTTATACAACCTTTTATCATGATGGTGACGAATACACATTCGGTCCTATCGCTATTGCAACAATCGGTGACGCAATAATTCAAATTCAGGATAGCGCTGCGGTTACAAATACGATTTATGGCTATGGTGTTGTTACAATGGACGGTACGGTTAAAAAACTGTTGAATGGCAGAGCTGAGGTTTATTTTGAACAAAGCGATAACCGCAGCGTATTTAAGAGAATAGAAAACGCGGACCTTGTACAGGTAGCAGACGGTTCAAAAGTAGAGATTGATAACCAGCACAAGGATAACGAGCAGCTGGTGAACGTCGCCGACCTGACCATTAGGGATAACGCCAGATTGAGGATTGGCGCCGACGTTCATATTCTTGGAAACTATCTGGGCGACAAGGCGAAAAGCGGCACGCTGGAAATCCCTGCGGGGAAATGCCTGACTGCGGACGGTACGGTAACGGACATGACCAAAATCAGCATTTATGACTTTGACGGCATTGTTCCTAAGAAGGCGCAGATATATGTAATTTCCGGCGCCGGAAGCACTACGGGCGACGGCGATTTTATTTGGATAGATACCCGCAACGGCGTCTATATGGACTGGAAGGAGCACGAAACTCTTAAGGGCGCCGCTCAGTGGTGGCTGGTGAACGACCCCAATCCAGAGCGTTATGGCAGTCTGACGGTTTCTAAGGTTGTAGACGGCGACGCGGGGGATGAAAACATCGATTTCCATTTCACGGTAACGCTTAGCGACAGGACAATCAACGGAAAATTCGGAGATTTAACCTTTACAAACGGCGTGGCGAAGTTTGCGCTTAAGCACGGAGAAAGCAAGACGGCCGTTGGCCTTTTGGCGGGAATTACCTATATAGCGGAGGAAGCTGAGGCGGATAAAGACGGCTATGTCACCGTATCTATGGGCGCAACTGGGATAATCGTAAATGATAAGACGGCGGAAGTTAAATTTACAAACACGAAGGATAACCCTGTTCCAACCGGTCCTACTGGCCCGACCGGTCCGACCGGCTCTAACAATCCAGACGATATAAAACCGCCGCATACAGGCGACGCCGGCAATTTGAAGCTGTATTTAGTTTTGATGGGCGTGAGCGCCGCAGGGCTTAGCGGTATTTTTCTGATAAAGAAACGCCGGAAAAGCAAAGCGGAATAATGCAATGGAAAGAGCCGGGCTATCCGGCGGGAACATAGCGAAAAGGCGCTGAGAATGTACTCGGCGCCTTGCTTTTATGTTTTAAGAAATTAACATTGACTTATAATTTAAAATTGATTATAAGAAAAATATTTGGAATATTAAATATATCGGATATGCTTGGGCTAGACGCAAAGAGTCTTAAATCAAAGGCGTTGAGGGCTGTCTGCCTGCGGCTTATTCGGTTTTAATATTTTCCTCTTAAGCACATTGCACATTGCTCTTATGAGGCTTTTATCAAGCAATAGGAGCGCGGCTCCTTTCAGGGCCGCGCGGCTTTAAGCGCCCTGGCCCTGCGGGCGCATAAAGCCCTTTATATTTCCCGCCCGCCCACCCCCTTGGGCGCGCGCCCGCTGCTGTGAAAAATCCCTGCTGACGGCGGCGCGCGCGACGCGCACCTTAGCATATTTTAAGGATTGCGCATTAACATTAAGGGGGATTATAATCCATAAAATTCTTTGGACTTTTATTGCGCCGCCTCAATTTTCCCTGCTCTGCAATAAGTATAAAAGCGCTTTACAAGCTCCTTGGCTATATGCTATAATTCCAATGCAATTACAATGGGGGAAAAGGCGGTTTTCGTCATTTTCCCTTTTAAATAGCGGCAGAAAACGCTTGGCTTGAGCGCTGCGCGTACTATTATTAAGAGCGCGGCCGAAAGTTAAGGCGCCGATGGCCGCCTATAATTATATATTTATTAATAAAGGAGGATGCCATAATGACAAAAGGCAAAAAAATTACCATTCTGGGTACTGGCAACGTGGGCGCTACTATAGCCTATACGCTTGCAATAGACGGCATGGCCTCTGAGATTTTGCTGATAGACATCAATGAAAAAAAGGCTCAGGGCGAGGCTATGGATATTCTGCAGGGCACGCCCTTCTGCGCGCCCGTTAATATCCATGCCGGGTGTTACGAGGAAGCAGTTAATTCGGACGTGGTGATAGTTACGGTGGGCCTGGCCCGCAAGCCGGGGCAGTCCCGCATAGACCTCGCGCAGGTCAATGTGGATATTATTAAATCGGTTATGCCGCAGATAACAAAATATGCTCCCGACGCCGTATATGTGGTGGTGAGCAATCCCGTGGATATTATTACATACGCTATTGTAAAAACCTCCGGTCTGCCTGAAAGACAGGTGTTCGGCTCGGGCACCATGCTGGATTCAGCCCGCCTGCGCTCCCGTTTGGCCGAGCATGTCGGGCTTAATTCAAAAAATGTGCACGCCTATGTCTTCGGCGAGCATGGGGATACCTCCCTTATTCCCTGGTCGTTAACCACTATTGCCGGTATGGAAATGGATAAATACTGCACTTATATCTGCAGCCGCCATAACGGCTGCGGCAAGGGCGAATTAAAGGATATAGAGGAGGACGTCCGTACTGCCGGAGCTAAGGTTATCGCCCTTAAGGGAGCCACATTCTATGCTATTGCCCTTTCGGTGCGCCGGATATGCGAGTGCATACTGAGGGATACTCATTCGGTTATGACTGTTTCGGCCATGATACACGACCAGTACGGCATTAACGACGTATGTCTGAGCCTGCCCTTCGTGGTGGGCGCTCAGGGCATAAGCAGGGCCATAGTGCCACTGCTTACCAGGCAGGAGGAAGAATTGCTGCATAAAAGCGCAGACGCGCTTAAGAATGTTATTTCACAGCTTAATATTTAATTGAAAGGAAGGATTTTTTATGGATTACGCTGCTGAATCGCTTAAGAAGCATAGGGAGTGGAAGGGAAAGATAGAGGTTATCTGCCGAGCTCCCCTTGAAACGAGAGACGACCTCTCCCTGGCTTATACCCCGGGTGTGGCCCAGCCCTGCCTGGAAATACAGAAGGACGTTAATTTAAGCTATGAGCTTACCCGCCGCTCTAATCTGGTGGCTGTGGTTACAGACGGCACGGCCGTTCTGGGCCTGGGCGATATAGGGCCTGAAGCGGGCATGCCTGTTATGGAGGGTAAGTGCGCCCTGTTTAAGGCGTTTGGAGACGTGGACGCTATTCCCCTTTGCGTACGCTCTAAAGAGGTGGACGATATAGTTAATACTGTGCGCCTGCTCGCCGGCAGCTTCGGAGGCATAAATCTGGAGGATATTTCGGCGCCCCGCTGCTTTGAAATTGAAAGACGCCTTAAGGAATGCTGCGATATTCCTATTTTCCACGACGACCAGCACGGAACTGCCGTAGTTACTTTGGCGGCCATGATTAACGCCCTTAAATTAACCGGCAAAAAATTAGACGGCATCCGCGTGGTTACCAGCGGGGCGGGCGCCGCGGGCATCGCTATTATCCGCCTGCTTATAGCTATGGGCTTAAAGGACGTTATCCTCTGCGACCGTAAGGGCGCAATTTATCAGGGCCGCGAGGGTTTAAACGCTGAAAAGGAGGAAATGGCGGCCATTACAAATAAAAACTGCGTTAAGGGCTCTCTTGCCGACGTACTTAAAGGCGCCGACGTATTTATAGGCGTATCAGCGCCCGGCTGCGTTACTCCCGAGATGGTTAAATCCATGGCTCCTAACCCCATACTCTTCCCTATGGCCAATCCCGTGCCTGAAATAATGCCCGATTTAGCTAAGGCCGCCGGAGCTGCCGTGGTAGGCACCGGCCGCAGCGATTTCCCCAATCAGATAAATAACGTGCTTGCTTTTCCCGGCATTTTCCGGGGCGCTTTGGACGTGCGCGCCAGCGATATAAACGATGAGATGAAAATAGCCGCTGCCCAGGCAATAGCCTCCTTTGTAACTGAGGATAAGCTTTCGCCTGATTACATTATCCCCAGCGCTTTGGACCGCAGCGTTTCCAAGGCAGTCGCCAAAGCTGTAGCCGAGGCTGCTAAAGCTTCAGGCGTAGCTAGAATCTAAGCTTTTAGCCGCTGTTTTATAAATTTATTGTGCGTCCGCATTTTTTGAATGCGGACGCGTTTTTTATCCGCCGCATTTTATACCTTTGTTTTGCCCGGAAAAGCCTTATAACGGGATAATTTCTTTATTTCTTGAATTACCACAAATTAACAAGAACATATACGGCCAGGTCAGGGCTGTTTGGGTGTCCTGCTGTGTTGCTTTTCGCTCCGTGTACGTCCAGTACACGTCGTTCAAGCGCCTTGCGGGGCACAGAAACGGCCGCTGCCTGACTCTTCCACCTCCAGCAGGTTTGATTTTGGCATTTTCAAGGAAGCGGAATGAGGCATACTGAACGCACGCTCATTGATGATGACGCAGAAAATGCCGAAATTAGACCGCTGTAGCCGTGTATCCCCTTGTCAATTTAGGTTAATCATTTGACAGAATCATTTAGAGGTTATATGCATAACAGCGTGCTTCTGCCTGACGGTCAGAAGATTATAATGGCCAACAGCGACACCTCGGATAAGCTGCTCAATATGCGCTCCTATCCCAACGGCCCAATAATAGGGACTATTCCCAACGACCATTGCATGCTCTATGAGGATTCTAACCCTAAGAGCGGCAACTGGCAGCAGGTGGTGTATAACGGCAAAACAGGCTATGTGTATACGCCGTTGACTAAAAAGGCTACTGTTACGGCCTATGATGTGTCTATTTGGGAAGGCTCTTCGTATTTTATATTATATGATGACTATGGCGTTCAAGAGGGAGACGTGTTTGACGTAAGTATTCCGTTTAAGAGGGAATTTCAGAACGGTTTAAATATAAATATTAATTACAACGGCAAGATAGAATCCGTAACTGCGGCTGAAAAAATGGAAGTAACCAAGCTGATTTTCGGGCAGGAGTAAAAAAGAGGGCTGAATGCCCTCTTTTATATTATTCGGTGTATTTGGTTTCTACGGTAAACAGCTCGTCTACCTCCGCCCGGCTCATGCCGAAGGCGTCCATAAAATTCAATTTGACCATTTCGGGCTTTTTAAGCAGGGCTTCTCTGAGCCGCTTTTTATAGGTGTTGAAGGTGGATTCGCTGGGCGCTCCCCAGCGCTCCCGCTGGCGGGGCATCTCGCTCTCTATCTCGGCGAACATGCTCTCCATAAGGGGAATGGTCCTGTCGGGATGCAGGGCGTTCTGCACATGCATGGCGTATCTCTCTATAAAGAGCTGCTTGCCCTCGGGGTTCTGCAGCAGGGAATAGCCTAGTATTGAACGAAAGGATTTTCTGCTGCCATGGCCTATGTTATGAGCCATTCTGTAAAGATAATTATAGCCCGGATTATCATAATTCCCTTTCCAGAGGGACCAGTCGTTATCGTAGAACACCCAGCGCCATTTTGTAGAGCCGTCGCTGGCGGCGTATACCTTTATATTGCCCGAATCGGTATGCAGCACCCAGGAGGCAGCTATCCACCAGTCCATAAGGGAATTGATATCCACATGCTCGCAAAGGTATTGATAATTTTCCTTTGTGCTCATATCGTGGGATTCGGCATATTTTTCTATATCGCGGAAGGCCTTATGGGCGGCGCTGTTGGTAGCATTGCCTTTGATGATGGTGACGTTGTCCGCGTCTATTCCGTCGTGCGCTTCAAAATATGCCTCGTTTATTTTCTCGCGCAGGTAATAGAGGCCGAAATATTCGCCGTTGATGTATACCACGCAGGGCTGAGAATCCATTACGGCCAGCTCAAAATCCTCCTGCACCATTTTGGAGATAAAGGCATCCTTTATTTTAGTCCATTTCCAGTCCTGGCCGCCGCTGTGCAGGAGCAGGCTTTCAAAATGGGTAACCTCATTTCCCTCAAAGAAGGGGTAGTCCACTCCCTTGCGTCCGTAATTGTCTCTTATCTGAATGGCTATGCTTTTCTGCTTTTCAATTCGGGAAAAGTCGCCGTGAATTCTAATGCCGGCAGGAAATTCCAGCACCTTTACGCCTTCAGCAGTAAAATATTCTACGTTGACTTCCCGCTCCCAGTCCCGATAAAAGTTGGCGGGGGCTTTTTTAAGAGTTTCTACATCCATATCTTCGTTTGCGTAGGGGCCGTATTCAAATATGCCGTTCTGCACGCTGAAAAGCCCGTCCGGGTCGCTGGAAAGGCAGACGATGGGGAGGGTGTGTCTGTCCTCGATAAGCAGGGTGCAGGCTCTTATATCGCTGTGCAGCATGCCGTCGGCGTATACTACTGCGCGAACGGTAGTGGATTTGTTTATTGTTATGGGGCCTGAATATCTGTTGGAATTGCGGTCAGGCTCGCTGCCGTCGGTAGTATAATAGATAACGCCGCCGGCGGGGGCGGTTATGGAGAGCTGATAGCCGGCCTGGACGTATCCGCCGGTAGTGGAAAAGGAAGCGTTGCCTATATAGCCTTTATAGGTGCTGCCGTCTGCAAAATACACGCGGTCGGTAAGGGTAGTGCCATCCCGGCCGCTGGCGACGCCCTCGCGCAGCTTGCCGGTATTAAAGGCGTCCACGGTCCGGCCGCTGGGGTCGGTCAGATAGAGCTCGTCTCCTGAAGTACTTACTTTGAAGGTCAGATATATGCTGTTGCGGTTTGAACCAGCGTTATTCAGGCCGGCAGCGTAAAGGGTTAGAGTGCCGCCGGCAGGCACAACCCCTCCTTCAAAGGTATAGCGGTAGGGGTCGGCCAGGCTCTTGGAGATACCGTAGCCGGTTAAATCTATATCGCTGTCCGTGCCGTTAAAGAGGGTTATAGTGTCGTAGCCGTCTTCGTTTGGGGTAGCCGAAACCCTGCTTATCCATAAGCCGCGGTTGATAAGCTGGCTGGCGGTCATCAATTCGGAAAATCCGGTTGAAGCGTTGGCTGCGCCGGGCGTAGGCAGGGCGTAGTATTCCCATGTGGAATTGTCCTGCGGGTTGCGGCCGATCGAAATGTTGTCGGGCAGGTTTTTAAGCGCAACAGAATCTATTTTATGGCCCTGTTTATCCGAGAGCATAAGTATTTCGTCTGTTTTGGAGAGACCAAAGGAGGCGTGCAGCTCGGTATCGGTTTTTTTATCTTTGCCTGACAGGAATATAAGGAGGTAGCTTCCTCCGGCAATGCTTACGCCGCCCGGAATCTGCCATTTATCTACCTCGCTGAGGTCGTCGGTCAGGTACATGCCTGAAAGGTCTATTTCCTCGGTTCCGGGATTATATAATTCCACCCAATCGGGGTAATCTCCTTCGGAATCGTATACGGTATAGGTGTTGCTGTTCATGTATTCGTTTATATAGAGCTGGGGCGTGTCGAATTGCAGGCCGTCGATGCTTTCGGCGTGACTTCCTGCGTTAGCGGCGCCGGGGGTAGGGGAGGCGAACCACATGAATTTGCCTGCGTCCGCACCATCCAGCACAATTCCGTAGGAAATATCCTTGGAGGCGGCCTGGGGTACATCCACGCGGCTGGCGTAGGCGCCGTCCGGCTTGAGGAGGGTTATGACCTCGCCCTGGCTGGATATGGCGAAGTTGGTGTGTATCTCATTATTTTTAGTTTTATTTTTACCCGAAGCGAAGATGACAAGATAGCTGCCCGGCTCCATGGTATAGGCGGGAAGCTCGAATTTTTGGGGCCGCTGTTCGTTATCCGAGAGGTAGTATCCGCTGAGGTTCACCCGGCTTGAGGAGGCGTTATAAAGCTCTATCCAGTCGGAATATTCTCCGTCGCTGTCGGTAAGGCCGGTTGAATTGCTGGACATAATCTCGGTTATATAGACGCCCTGGGTATCCGTTTGGCCGTCCGTGCTTCCGTCTGGATTGGAGGCGGAAGGATTTTTGTCTTCTCCGGAGCAGCCTGCCAGGGGAATTATAATAACCAGCGCCGTTAATATAGCGCAGAGCTTTAAAATCATTTTGTTCATGAATAATATCTCCGTTTCTCCGGCGGTGTTTGCCTTTTAAGGGCCGCTCTTTGGCGCGCCGGGCAGGTTGGCAGTTTTGTTCTAGGGCTAGTACCAATATTATAATTTTAACATAGTCATAATGAAAACGCAAAGGAAATTGTTTTAAAAAAACATTAATAAAATGGGGCGCGGCGGGAGATAATTTGTAATATTATTGAAAATAGCGCCGGCTGCAAGAGATGGGGGCAAGCTGAGGCGCAGCGGATAAGGGGTAATGCCCAAAGAGGCTAGGACGCCGCAAGGGGGGTGGGAAAGATGAGGGCCCCCGGGCGCGGCGGACATGGGCCGCGCCCGGGGCCGGCCGGCCGTTAGGCCGGCCACATTATTGTTTGCCCGGCTTTTTGCCGGGCAAACGGGCGGGTTCCCCGTCCTGCTTAAATAGAAAAAGCGACTGAATATAAAGTTAATTTCGGCGGGGCCGCCCCACCCCTAAAAGGAGGGCGCCCTGAATTTATGGCAGTTTTAGCCACTTAAATTTTTTTAGTTCCGCCCCTATTTCAACTAGCTTTTTTCTGCGCCCTAAAATGCGCGCCAACGCTTTTCTAGGAATTTCCGCATTATTGAATGCGTTTTGATTTTATAAGCGTTGGCGCGCATTTTAATATAATCCCGCCCGCGGCCCTGCGCACGCTTCGCGTGCGGCGGCAGCCGCGTCTTTGCGGACAAACCCTGCCCTTGGCTGATATAGAATTAAAAAGTCCTTTACAATATAGCCGGGACATTATATAATTATCAATAAATATTATATGTTTAAACCCTGAGAAAGGGAGCTGTTTGGCCGGAAGTATTCCTTTAAGAGAGCCGCCGGTATGGTGCGATGGAGGCAGGAATAGAGCTTGAACGGTATCGCCCTGGAGGGGCCGGGACGAATTATTAAGAGTAGGCCCGGACGGAGAGCGGCCGTTAAATGCGCTCAGGCATAAGACGCTGCGCCGACGCGTCCGTGCCCTAACTCTACAATGGTTTTTAAGGCTTTGCATTTTGTTAGAGTGCAAAGCTTTTGTTTTCTTAAAAATATTGGAGGAATTGCTGATGTATAAAAAAGTAGATACAGGATTAAATTTTGTGGGACGAGAGCAGGAGGTGCTGGATTTCTGGAAAGAAAACAGTATTTTTGAAAAGAGTGTTTCAGAAAATGCAAGCGGCCCTAATTTTACCTTCTATGACGGCCCGCCTACGGCTAACGGTAAGCCTCATATAGGACATGTGCTCACCCGCGCTATAAAGGACCTTATTCCTAGATACCGCACAATGAAGGGCTATAGGGTGCTGCGCAAGGCCGGTTGGGATACTCACGGACTGCCTGTGGAATTGGAAGTGGAAAAGCAGCTAGGCATAAACGGCAAACCCCAGATAGAAAGCTATGGAATAGAGCCGTTTATACAAAAATGCAAGGAAAGCGTCTGGAAATATAAGTCGGAATGGGAGAAAATGAGCGACCATGTAGCGTATTGGGCGGATATGGAGCATCCTTATGTTACCTATGAGGATGACTATATAGAATCAGAATGGTGGGCGCTCAAAAGGATAGCCGAAAAGGGCCTGCTTTATAAGGGTCACAAAATAGTGCCCTATTGTCCCCGCTGCGGTACGGCGCTTTCAAGCCATGAAGTCGCTCAGGGATATAAGGATGTTAAGGAAACCTCTGCTTTTGTGGCTTTTAAGGTTAAAAATATGGAGGAAACTTACCTTCTGGCCTGGACTACTACTCCCTGGACGCTGCCCAGCAACGTAGCGCTTTGCGTAAACGCCGCGGAGAACTATGTTTTTGCGCGTTTGGACGGCAGGATTTATATATTGGCCGAGGCGCTCGCAAGCGTGCTGGGAGAAGGCTATGAAATAATTAAAACCGTTAAGGGAAAAGAACTCTGCGGCATTGAATACGAGCCGCTGTTCGATTTTGCCAAGGTTAAAAAGCGCGCCTGGTATGTGGTGGCCGACGGCTATGTAACTTTGGATTCGGGCAGCGGAATAGTGCATATAGCGCCTGCTTTCGGCGAGGATGACGCGCGCGTGGGCAGGGATAACGATTTGCCCTTCGTGCAGATGGTGGACGCTCAGGGAAAATTCGTGCCCGAAGCCGCTCCTTATGCCGGTATGTTCGTTAAGGACGCGGATAAGCCCATAATCAAGGATTTAAAAGCTAAAGGCCTGCTGTTTAAAACTCTGGAATTTGAACATAGCTATCCATATTGCTGGAGATGCGATACGCCTCTTCTGTATTACGCCCGTCAGACCTGGTTTATACGCATGACGGTCGTTAAAGATAAGCTGATTGAGAATAATCGGAAGATAAACTGGATTCCCGAAACGATAAAAGAGGGCAGAATGGGGAATTTCCTGGAGAATGTAATGGATTGGGCTCTTTCGCGCGAGCGTTATTGGGGCACGCCGCTTCCCGTATGGGAATGCGAATGCGGGCATTTCCATGTAGTAGGCAGCCGGGCGGAGCTGACTCAATTAACGGGCGCACCGGAAAATATCGAGCTGCATAAGCCTTATCTTGACCCTCTAACTATTAAATGCGAAAAATGCGGCGGGGTGATGCATCGGGCGCCCGAGGTTATAGACTGCTGGTTTGATTCGGGCTCCATGCCTTTTGCGCAGTGGCATTATCCCTTTGAAAACCAGGAGCTGTTTAAGGAGAATTTTCCTGCTGACTTTATCAGCGAGGCTATAGATCAGACCAGAGGCTGGTTCTATTCTCTTTCGGCCATATCCACGCTTCTTTTTGACAGTCCGGCTTTTAAAAACTGTATAGTGCTGGGACATGTCGGGGATAAGGACGGCATAAAGATGAGCAAGCATAAGGGAAACGTTGTGGACCCCTGGGATGCGCTTAACGCTCAGGGCGCAGACGCGGTGCGCTGGTATTTTTATACCGGTTCTTCCCCCTGGCTGCCTTCGCGCTTCTCACTTGAGGCGGTAAGTGAGGCGCAGCGTAAATTTATGGGTACTTTGTGGAATACCTATGCTTTTTATGTGCTGTATGCAGAAATAGACCAGTTTAATCCGTATGAATATAAGCTGGAGTATGACAAGCTTTCGCTTATGGATAAGTGGATACTATCAAAGCTGAACAGCCTGATAGATTTTGTAGATAAATCTCTGGAAAACTATGTTATAACTGAGCCGGCGCGGGCTATGGCTGAGTTTACTGATGAATTAAGCAACTGGTATGTGCGCCGGTGCAGGGAGAGATACTGGGGCAGCGAGATGACCCAGGATAAGATAAGCGCTTATATGACGCTGTATACGGTTTTATGTACATTGGCTAAATTGAGCGCGCCGTTTACGCCTTTTATGGCTGAGGCAATTTATCAGAACCTTGTGCGCGGGCTTAATGAGAACGAGCCTGAAAGCGTCCATCTCTGCGCGTTTCCCGTTTCGGACAGAGCCTATATTGACAAGGCGCTTGAGGAAAATATGGAAATGGTGCTATCGGTAGTCGTGCTGGGCAGAGCCTGCCGTTCAAGCGCGGGGATTAAGAATCGTCAGCCCCTTAGCCGGATATATGTTAAGAGCGAAAGAGCGCTGCCCGAGCAGCTTAACGAGCTTATAGCGGATGAGCTGAATGTTAAGACGGTTGAATATCTTAAGGACGACAGCCGCTTTACCTCTTACAGCCTTAAGCCGCAGATGCGTACCCTTGGCCCTAAATACGGCCGGCTGCTGGGCGGGATAGGAAAATACCTGGCGCAGGCGGATTCAAACGCGATAGTAGAGACGGTCAGGAAGGGCGGCGTCTATTCCTTTGAGCTTTCGGGTGCTGTCATTGAGCTTAAGGAGAGCGATTTGCTTATAACCGCGGTCAGCCGCGAAGGATATGTGTCCGAATCTGACGGCGGCATAGTTGTGGTTTTAGATACGGCTCTGAATGAGGAGCTTATAGCGGAGGGCTATGTGCGCGAACTGGTAAGCAAGATTCAAAATGCGCGCAAGGAGCAGGGCCTGGAGGTTACCGACCATATAGAATTGATTCTGGACGCTCAGGGAGCGCTCAGGGACGCCGTTGAAAAGCACAGCAGGGAGCTGTGCGGGGACGTGCTTTGTGATAAACTGGTATTCGGGCATTCACAGGGCAGAGAATTAGATATAAACGGTAGTTGCTGCGTTGCGGAGATAAAGAAATTATAAGGGGATAAACGGGACGGAGGAGTTAAGGACAAGCGGCGCCGCCTCCGCCTCCCCCGCCCAGAGCCGCCTGTGGAGCTAACCGTTCTTTAAGCGCGCCCACCCGGAGCCGGGGCGGCGCTGTTTACGGGGGCACGGAAAGGACGTTTTCAAGGATGTTTTTAGCCGGCGATTGGCAGGATTATGAGATAATAGATACCGGGGACGGCATGAAATACGAGCGCTGGGGGGATGTATATCTTTTGCGTCCAGACCCGCAGGTTATCTGGCCGTATTTTAAAAGACCGGAGCGCGTTGACGGAATATACAAGCGGTCGGAAAAAGGCGGGGGAGCCTGGAGCTTTCCGGGCAAAGTGCCTGAGAGCTGGACTGTTTCGCGCAATGGACTGACTTTTAAAATTAAGCCTATGGGCTTTAAGCATACTGGCCTTTTCCCTGAGCAGGCGGCAAATTGGGATTGGGCCGGCAGTCTGGTAAAGAGCGCTCAAAGGCCGGTAAAGGTTTTGAATCTTTTCGGATATACCGGCGGCGCAACCGTGGCCCTTGCCCAGGCTGGCGCGTCTGTTGTGCATGTGGACGCCGCTAAAAATATGGTCGCCCAGGGCAAGGAAAATCTTGCGCTTTCGGCGCTGGCGGATAAGCCGGTGCGCTGGATAGTGGACGACTGCCGGAAGTTTGTGGAACGGGAAATACGGCGCGGGAATAAATACGACGGCATTATAATGGACCCGCCCAGCTATGGGCGAGGCCCTAACGGACAGATATGGAAATTAGAGGATGAGCTTTATCCATTTGCCTCTCTATGCATAAACCTGCTTTCGGACAATCCGCTTTTTATATTGATAAACAGCTATACTACCGGACTCCAGCCGCTGGTGCTTTATAATATATTATCCAGGCTGACAAAGAGCCTGGGCGGAAAAGTGGACGCGCAGGAGGCGGGCCTGCCGGTAACTCGGGGAGGGGTTATACTTCCCTGCGGCGCTTCGGGGCGCTGGAGCAGATAGCGGGGGCGCCCGGAAGCTTAAGCGTTAAGCGGCGGGGCGGCAGCCTGCACGGACGCTTTTAGGAGGCTAAAAGCAAGTCTGATATAATAAGAGAAAAATGAGGAATAAAAATGCCTAAGCTGCAAGTATTGTATGAGGATAATCACTGCATAGTGGTGGATAAGCCCAATAATCTGCCTGTACAGGCAGATTCCAGCGGGGATGCGGATTTATTGAGCCTGGTCAAGGAATATGTCAAGGAGAAATATAATAAGCCCGGGGAGGCGTATATAGGGCTGGTGCACCGTCTGGACAGGCCGGCGGGAGGGCTGGTAGTGCTGGCCAGAACCTCTAAGGCCGCTGCACGCCTTTCGGCACAGGCGAGAGCAAGGGAATTAGGCCGGCAATATCTTTTGGTGGTTCGCGGCGAGCCTAAAATTCGTTCGGGCGAGCTTAAAAATTATCTATTTAAGGATACCGCCGCCAATATGGTGAGAATAGTGCCCGCCGCTACCGAGGGGGCTAAAGAGGCCGTGTTGAATTACCGGCTGCTCCAGAGCGTTGTTCATCCATCCGAGGGGAAGCTTTCATTGATAGAGGTAAGCCTGCAAACTGGCCGCTCGCATCAGATAAGAGTGCAGATGGCGGGCCTGGGCTGCCCCCTCTACGGCGACCAGAAATACGGCCCCGGCCTGAATAAAACGGGCCAGCAGCTTGCTCTGCACGCGGCAAAATTAAGCTTTATCCATCCAACTCTTAAGGACAGGCGCGTTTTTATCAGTTATCCGCCGCAAAAGGCGCCGTGGACGTATTTTAAAATCAGTTTGGAATGAGCCGCCGGTTATCGGGCCGGAGAGCAGGAGGCTGAATTATGGATTTTACAGGCAAAAGCATAGTAGTAACGGGAGCCTCTTCGGGAATAGGCGAAGCGGCGGCCAATTTGCTTGCGCAGAAGGGCGGGAGGGTTTTCGCGCTTTCCCGGCGCGCTCAAACGGGCCGCAGGCATGAAACGGGCGCAGGAGCTGTTATAGAGGTAAAGTGCGACGTTACGGATGATTCTTCAGTCGAAAATGCATTTGAATACATTTTTTCTGCTGCCGACAGGATTTATGGCTTGATAAATTGCGCAGGGACGGGAATAGCCGGAGCAGTAGAGGAGACTTCGCCGGAGGAGCTGGACGGGCAGATGGAATGCAATCTTTACGGAGCGCTGCGTACTGTCAGAGAGGTTTTAGGCAGAATGCGCGAGCAGGGAGAGGGACGGATAGTCAATATGGGCTCGGTAGGCGGAGTTTTTGGGCTGCCCTTTCAGGGGATGTACAGCGCTTCAAAATTTGCGCTTGAGGGAATGACTGAGGCGCTGAGAAACGAAGTGCGGCCTTTTGGAATAAAGGTGTGCTTAATAGAGCCGGGGGACGTGCATACCGGTTTTACTCATAATCGCCGGTATACCCTTGAGACAAGAGAGAGTAAAGTATACCGCCGGGAATTTTGCAGCGCCGTTAACGCCATGTCGGTCAGCGAGCAGAGGGGAATGCCCCCAGTCAAGGCGGCGGGGCTTGCGGTTAAGGCGCTGAGTATGAAAAATCCGCCGGTGAGAATGGTGGCCGGCGGAGGATATAAGGCGCTGTGCTTTATAAAACGGCTGCTGCCCGACAGGCTTATAAGCTGGATATTATATAGAATGTACTGTACTAATAAAAGACTTTCCTCAGACGTATGGGATTTTGAAAGGGACGTGCTGGGCCGTTAGGGATTGAAGGGCTAAGAGTTTGTAAGCTCAGGGCAAAGAATGAATAAACTTATGAGGAATAATTAATAAAATGTAAATATTTACTAATAATGCCCCGTTAAGGGGTTAAAAGCCTTGCGCATATGCGCGGGTATGGTTATCATATTTTCGAGTGAGAGTCTGCAGGAGATTCAGCTTGAAGCTTATCGGCTTGGGTATTGCAATTATTTTATTTGGAATACTGCTTGAAATGAGCGCCGGTAGACTGCGGCATTCTGATTGTATTTCCTGATTTATAATTAATAATAAAGATAGGAGCTGGGACAATGATAAGACTTATAACCGATATGTGCTGCGACCTTACAAAGGAGATGTGCCAGGACTATGGAATACTGGCTGTTCCCATGAGATATACTATGGACGGCAGGGATTTTCTTCATACTTTGGAGGATGGGAATCCTCATGAGTTTTATCAGGCGCTGCGCAACGGAAGCGTAAGCAGCACCAGCCAAATAAACAGCGAAGATTTTATAGAATTTTTTACTCCTTACCTTGAACGGGGGGAGGATATTTTATATCTTGCGTTTTCTTCAGGGCTGAGCGGCACCTATCAGAGCGGCTGTATTGCGGCGGAGGAATTGAGAAAGAAATTCCCTGAGCGGGAAATAGAGGTGGTTGATTCGCTGGCCGCGTCAATGGGCCTGGGGCTTATGGCATATTATGCTTCCTGCCGCCTGAGGGAGGGCATGAGCCTGAAGGAGACTGTGCAATGGCTGGAAAGCAACAAGCTGAAGATAAACCATTGGTTTACTGTGGACGATTTGCACTTTCTGCGCAGAGGGGGCCGTGTTACTGGAGCGGCGGCGTTTGTGGGCAGCCTTTTATCTATTAAGCCGGTGCTGCATACTGACGACAATGGTAAATTAATACCGATGGAGAAAACCAGGGGACGCGCTAAGGCGCTGCGCGGGCTGGTGGAAAAATTAGAGGAGCAGGGAGAAAACGTAAACGGACAGACCATTTTTATCAGTCACGGAGATTGTCTGGAGGACGCCGAGCATGTGCGCTCGCTTATAGCGGAAAAGTATCCCGACTGCAAATTCAGAATGAATTATATAGGACCTGTTATAGGCTCTCATTCGGGACCGGGAACGGTGGCTCTGTTTTTTGTAGGAACAAAACGTTAAACGGCGGCTTAGAACAAATTAATACAGATTATAAAGGGAGCGAAGCGTTTTTGATATTGAAGGACTGCCGCTCCCTTTTCCCCGCCCAATTTATGAGAGGGGCTTTGCCCCTCGCAGGCCGGGCAAGGCTCTAAGAGAGTCCTGGCGGCCGACTGCGGGCCTGAATTTTGACGTTGTTCCGCTATTATTTATCCGGCCTGTCTTTATATAGGCGGCCCTGGCCGCCCCCGCCCTGAAAAGGGGCGGCAGCCTTAAATGCGGGGCGTTTTATTTGTGCATGGAGCGTCGAATTCCGGCCCTTTTCCTTGAGCTTTGGGCAAATGGCATAAAATTTTAACTTAGCTATTGCAGTTGCAGGCGTTTTGCTATATAATATATATGAGTATTAATTTTGCGTTTGCCTCCACTTGGGGCGCGCGTTTAATTTATAATTAAATTGTCCCGTATTTTGGGGACAGAAAGGTATGGCTATGAAGCTTATAATAGCTATTGTTCAGGATGAGGACGCCGGAAGGCTTATAAGCTCGCTTATGAAGGAAGGCTATGGAGTAACCAAGCTTGCCACGACAGGCGGTTTTCTGCGCGCGGGCAATACTACGCTGCTGCTGGGCGTGGAGGATGAAAAATTAGAGCATGCGCTTGAATTTATAGAGGGCATATGCAAGAGCAGAAAGCAGATGGTTTCGGCTAACAGCACGTCTTTAGACGTATCCATGAATATGGGAATGTCCTCCAATATTGAAATTATGGTAGGAGGAGCCACGGTATTTGTGCTGGACGTGGTAAAATTTAATAAATTCTGATGTACGAAAGATATCAGCTTATATTACAGTCCAGGCAGTTTGAAGATATAAAACGCAGCTTTATAAGGGGCCGCGCCGCCCATGCATATATAATAGAAGGCCCGCAGGGAGCGGGCAAGCGGACTCTTTCCCGGCTGGCTTCAGCCTTGATGGTATGCCGCGAGAAAAGCGCGTGCCTGGATTGTTCAGGCTGCCGCCGGGCGCTGGAGGGCATTCATCCGGATATTCATACATACGCCTCATCCAAGCGCATATCGGTTAAGGACATGCGCGAATTAATTGAGGCGTCGGCTTTAAAGCCTTATGAGGCGGATTACGGCGTGTATATAGTGGAAAACGCTCATACTGCTACGGCTGAAGCGCAGAACTGTTTGCTTAAAACGCTGGAGGAGCCGGCGGGGAACAGTATATTTATGCTGCTGGCTGTGAACGCGGGTCAGCTTTTGCCTACGGTACGTTCACGGTGCAGACTGGTGCGCATGACTGGATTTTCAGACAAAATGATATCCAGTCAGCTGGAAGCGCTTTATCCTAAGGATAAAAGATGCGTTCAGGCTGCCGCTCTTTCGGGAGGCAACATAGGCAGAGCTATTTCGCTAATGGAAAACGACGGACTTTGGGAGACCGCGGCTCTGGCGGATAAGCTGTGCGCGCAGGCGGACAGCCTAACCGCAGCGCAGGCTGCCGGGCTTTTGAGAGGGGCTAAGGATAAAATTGACGAGCTGCTCCCCCTTTTGGAGGAGCGGCTTATTCGTGCGGGCGATATTAAGTCGCTGGCCAGATTGGGATATGTTGAAGATACCATGCGCAGGCTGGAGGCTAATGTCAACCCAGCTCTTGCGCTGGACGGTCTGGCTTATTATTTTACTAAGGGAGATACGCAATGGCAAAGATAATAGGGGTTCGCTTCAGGAATTCCGGCAAGGTATATTATTTTAATCCGGGAAGGTATATTATCAAGGCTGGCTCGGGAGTTATAGTAGAGACTGTTCAGGGCGTGGAATTCGGAGAGGTGACTATAGGTACGAAGGAGGTTTCCGACCAGGAGATAGTCGCTCCGCTCAAGGAGATAATAAGGGTAGCCTCGCCTAAGGACTACGAGCAGCTTGAGGAGAACAAGCTTAAGGAGGCCAAGGCTTTTGAAACGGCCTCGCGCAAGATAGCCGAGCATGAGCTGGATATGAAGCTGGTACGGGTGGAATACACCTTTGACGGGGCGAAGATAGTATTTTATTTTACTTCGGACGGACGGGTGGATTTTAGGAATTTAGTTAAGGATTTGGCGCAGACCTTTAAAACAAGGATAGAATTGAGGCAGATAGGGGCGAGGGACGAAGCTAAGCTGCTTGGCGGACTGGGCCCGTGCGGACTGCCCTGCTGCTGCAATGCGTTTTTATCTGATTTCCAGCCGGTCTCCATAAAAATGGCTAAGGAGCAGGGGCTTTCGCTGAATCCGACCAAGATAAGCGGGCTTTGCGGGCGGTTGATGTGCTGCTTAAAATACGAGCAGAGCTATTATGAAAAGGCGCGCAAGGCGCTTCCCCGCATAAACGCCGAGGTAAAAACGCCTGACGGTTCGGGCAAGGTGTGCGAATTAAATCTGCTTAGGGAACGGGTCAAGGTCAAATTGCAGCTCCCGGGCGATACAGTAGACATAAGGGAATATGAGGCTAAGGATGTAAAAGTCCTGAAGAACGCAGGCGGAAGCAAGGCTAGGAGCGCTAAAGAGGATGAAATAGTGCTGGACGAGGAGATAAAGGCTATTTTGGATTAATTTATCCTTTGCAAATATTTTGGTTTATGCTATAATACAACATAAACAAGAGGCATTTTATTAGGCGGCTCAAATGCTTTTGGGCTGTTTGCTCAGGCTTTTTGGAGGAGGTGAAAACCATGGCGTATATAATTAGCGACGATTGCATTTCTTGCGGCGCTTGTGAGGCTGAATGCCCCGTCGGCGCTATCTCGGAAGGAGACGGCAAGTATCAGATAGACCCCGAAACTTGCATTGAATGCGGCGCCTGCGAGGGAGTATGTCCCGTCGGCGCGCCCAAACAGGGCTGATTTTCAGAGCGTACTTAGACGGCTTCCGGCCAGTTTCTGTCCGGAGGCCGTTATTTTTTCTTTTACTTATTTTCGGCAGACGCATGGCTTAATGGGGCTGAAGGATAAAACCGGCTGCTCCCGTCCTTTTAATGGGGCTGAAGGAGAAAGCCATTCAGGCCGCCCCCGCCCTTTTAATGGGGCGCGCCGGGCGTTCCGGCCCGTCCAAACAGTTTATATTTCCCATTTTATTGTTCCCGCTTATATTTATCCGCGCGCCTTAACGGGCGCGGATAAATGTAATCCCGCCCGGCGGCCCGCGCCGGATGCACGTCTTGTCCGCGGGTATCTTTCCGCGCCGATTTTTCTGGACTTGCGCTTAAAAATATGCTTTAATATATAAAGGAATATTTTTTTATATGCCGGAATATTCTTTGTGGGCGGGAGCTGTATAAAAAGGGACGTTGGCTTTTGAGGCTTCCTGATTTATTTATGTTTTCGGGCCGGCAGAGATTTGGGCGTATATAAATTAAAAATTCTGAAGGAGATAGTAATTTATGGGACTTATTAAAGCAGGCGCGGGAGCGCTGGGCGGCGCTTTAGCCGACCAATGGAAGGAATTTTTCTACTGCGATTCGTTAAGCGCGGATGTTCTGGCCGTTAAAGGGCAGAAGAGAGTATCGGGCCGCTCTAGCAATACTAAGGGAAACGACAATATAATCTCCAACGGCAGCGGAATAGCCGTAGCCGACGGGCAGTGCATGATGATAGTAGAGCAGGGCAAGGTGCTGGAGGTGTGCGCTGAGCCGGGCGAATACACCTTCGACCAATCAAGCGAGCCCAGCATATTTGCCGGCAGCCTGGGAAGGAGTATTATAGAAACATTTAAAACTATAGGCCGGCGCTTTACATACGGAGGAGATACGGGCAAGGACCAGAGAATATATTATTTTAACACCAAGGAAATAGTAGGCAATAAATACGGTACGGCCAACCCGGTCCCTTTCAGGGTGGTGGATAAGAATATCGGGCTGGACATAGATATAGCCATACGCTGCAACGGCGAATATTCGTATAAGATTACAAACCCTCTGCTTTTCTATACTAACGTCTGCGGCAATGTTCAGAGCAGCTATGACCGTTCGGAGATAGACAGCATGCTTAAAACCGAGCTGCTTACCGCCCTCCAGCCGGCCTTTGCGCAGATTTCTGCCTTGGGCGTGCGCTATAGCGCTTTGCCGGGCCATACCATGGAAATTGCCGGGGCGCTCAATAAGGTGCTTTCAGAAAAATGGCGGGAATTACGGGGCATAGAGGTAGCCTCCTTCGGCATTAATTCAGTCAGCGCTTCGCCCGAGGACGAAGAGATGATAAAGCAGCTCCAGAAGAGCGCTGTTATGCGCGACCCCAATATGGCCGCCGCTACCCTTATAGGAGCGCAGTCGGACGCCATGCGCGCCGCCGCCGAGAATCAGGGAGGAGCCATGATGGGCTTTATGGGGCTGGGAATGGCCCAGCAGGCCGGCGGAGCCAACGCGCAGAATTTGTTTGCTATGGGACGTCAGAATACGCAGGCATACGGCCAGGCTGAAGAGCAGGCCCAGACAGGCGCGTCAGAGGGACAGGAATGGCAGTGCTCCTGCGGCGCGCGCAATACCGGAAAATTCTGTTCCGAATGCGGAGCTCAAAAACCCGCCGGCGGCTGGCAATGTGCCTGCGGCGCGGTAAACAAAGGGAAATTCTGTTCTGAATGCGGCCGGAAAAAGCCGGCCGGAGCATTATTGTATAAGTGCGATAAATGCGGCTGGGAGCCGGAAGACCCCGCGCATCCGCCTAAATTCTGTCCTGAATGCGGAGACAGGTTTGACGACCAGGATGTAAAATAGCGTAATTTGCAGACTGGAAAAGGCCTCGCCTTCGGGTTTAATATGCCGTTTTGCGTGCAGTTGGGTTATGCCTAAAAAGGATATTCTGCGTGAGGTTATGCCCAAAGCAGCCTTTGAAGGCCTGGGGCTTTTAAATAAAAGAGGCGGTTCGCTCGGCAAAGCAGATTTATGCCGGCGGCGCGGCGGCTGACGGGCGGCGCGGCGACAGCGGCTGACGGACGGCGCAACGACAGCGGCCGACGGGCGGCGTGGCGACAGCGGCTGACGGACGGTTCAACGACAGCGGCTTATGAACGGCGCAACGACAGCGGCTGAGACGCTGGGCAAGAAAAACGCATAAAGCGAATTGAGGATGGACGCGAACAGCCGTTATCGCGTAAAGAACAAAACCGTCCTGAAGGCGGTTTAAATAACAACTTACTTTCCAAAGGAGGAAAAATGGCAAGCACGATTGAATTTGAATGCCCGAACTGCGGGGGCAGCCTGGCGTTCGACCCTAACGCGCAGAAATTAAAATGCCCGTACTGCGATACGGAATTTGAAACTGAGAATCTAAAAGCATATCAGAATGAAGTTAACAAACAGCATGAGGATAAGCAGGAATGGACCCAAGGCCCCTCCGAAAAATGGGAGGACGCAGAAAATATGACGGTATTTTGCTGTTCCTCCTGCGGTGGAGAGGTGGTTGCGGACCAGAATACCGCCTCTATAAACTGTCCGTACTGCGGCAGCTCGATAGTGGTAAAATCACGCCTTTCAGGCGTGCTTAAGCCGGAAATGGTTATTCCCTTCAAATTGGATAAGCAGGCGGCTAAAAATGCTTTGGCCGGCCATTTAAAGGGGAAACGGTTGCTGCCTAAGGAGTTTAAGAGCGAAAGCCATATAGAGGAGATAAAGGGAATATATGTTCCCTTCTGGCTTTTTGACTGCAACGCGCAGGCTTCAGGACGGTACAAGGGGACTAAGGTGCGTTTTTGGAGCGACAGCAAGTATAATTATACCGAAACAATGCATTTCAGGATATTCAGAGAGGGAAATATGGATTTTGCCGGAGTGCCGGTAGACGGCTCCAGCAAGATAGACGATTCTCTTATGGAATCGTTAGAGCCTTTCGATTTAAGCCAGGCGGTGGATTTTAAAACGGCGTATCTGGCGGGCTATCTGGCCGATAAATACGATATGAGCTCTCAGGACTGTATAGAAAGGGCTAATGAGCGTATAAAGAACAGCGCGCAGAGAATGCTTTCAGGCACAATACATGGCTACAATACCTGTATTCCCGAGCATATAACGGTAGATTTCAGGGAAGGGCGCGTCAAATATGCGCTGTTGCCCGTTTGGCTGCTTAACAGCGTTTATAAGGGAAAGACCTATACCTTTGCCATGAACGGGCAGACGGGAAAATTCATAGGAGACTTGCCTATGGATAAGGGCGCGTACTGGCGCTGGTTTTTTGGAGTATTTGCCGGAGGCGCCGCCGCCGCTGCGCTTATTATGCTGATTGGAGGGATAATATGAAGAGGCTGACGGTGCTCTTAGCCGTGCTGCTTATTGTTTTTCTTCCTGTCACCTATGCGGCTGAGCCGGACAGAGTTATGGATATGGCGGGCTTATTAACCTCTTCGGAGGAGGAAGAGCTGCGCGGGCAGATAGCGGATATAGCGCGGGAATATCAGTTTGATGCGGTTATTGTGACGGCAGATTCGCTTAACGGCAAAACGGCTGAGGAATATGCGGACGATTATTTTGATTATAACGGCTATGGATACGGAGAGGATTACGACGGCGTGCTTTTGCTTATAAGCATGGAATATAGGGATTGGGCCATATCCACCTGCGGGCGCGGACAGGAGGTATTTACAGATTACGGCCTGGACCGCATAAGGGACGCGATAGTGCCATATTTAAGCCAGGGGCAGTATTATTCCGCCTTTGAACGGTTTTTGGATATGACGCAGGATTATCTTTATGAGGCGGAAGTAAACACGCCGTATGATACTAATAACAGGCCGGGGGAGGAATTAGTTCAGGAGCGGGAGGAGACTAACTGGCTTACTGTGGTTCTGGGCTGCCTTATCGTTGGGCTGGCAGCGGCTTTAATAGTTACCGGAGTGATGAAAAGCAAGCTTAAAAGCGTAAGGCCGCAGACGGACGCGCGGCAGTATGCGGGGAATTTCGATGTGACCCTGGCAAACGATTTATTTCTTTATCGGACCGTCTCCAGAACCGCGCGGCCTGAACGCAATTCCTCCTCGGGCGGCGGAGGCTCAAGCCGTCATACCAGCTCGAGCGGACGTTCTCACGGCGGTTCCAGCGGTAAATTTTAGCTTAGGATGATTTCAGCCGCGCCGCAGGAGATTAACAGCGGCGCGGGCTATACCCTCAACGGGCGCCTTGGGCGGCCTTCGGCCGTCGCCCGGGCTTATAAAGCCCGGGCAGGCAGGCTTCGCCTGCCCAAGGCGCCCGTTGGGGGCATAATTTAAGCGTTCTATTTTAGAACGCTTAAATTATGCCCGCCGCCGTTAATTTTCCTGCGGCGCGGCTTTTAGGTATCCTATGTATTGGCGCAGAACGCTGCGGCGCAGCAAAATGCAGATTTTCCGTTATGCGAGGCGGCAGGGAACGGAAATACCGGGTATATTTGCCTGGACAGCCGTAAAGCAAGGTAAACGGCTATTTTTCTTAGGCATTTTGCGTCTTGCTTATGCCGTCTATTCTTCGCCGTAGGTTTGGCCGGTTTTAGCGCTCTGATAAAGCACCCAGTAGCCTTCCCCCTGAGGGTCCTTTATACTGGCGGGCAGCCATTGACAGTATTTAGCTAGATTATCAGGTGGAGCTAGGGCAAATTGGCCGGGCACGCCGTAGCATATATGCATAGGCGCGCCTTGCTCATCGTAAATTATTCCTACGATATAATGCCCCTTTTCCTCTCCTTCAGTATATTCCACCTTTACCCATTTTGAGCCGGGAATCATGTCGCATAATTCGTCAAGCTGGGCGTTGTCTGTTAAAAGCCGTTCAAAATGCTCCTTGTTCTGCTCGTAAAAATCCGCGCTTTCCTCCGGAAGAGCCTCAAAGCCGTATTCGGACGCCGAAGCCTCTGTTTCCGCGGCGCGGTCAGTCTGAGCTTGCGTTTGTGCTTGAGCCTGGCGGGTGTGCTCTGAGAATGTATTCCTCTGCTGAGAAATATCCGGTTCTTGTGCCGGGGTATTTTTTTGAGCAGGGCTTGCCGGCTGCGCGCGGTCTAATTCAGGAGCCGCGCCGGACAGGTCGGAGGCTTCATGCGTCTCAGCCTGATTTTGACTTATCTTTTTAATCATTTCAGGTTCAAATTGAATTGTGTCGGCAGTTACCTCCTCGGATGATTCGCCGTCTCCGGCGGTATAGCTCCAGCGCTGGTAGCTTTGGCCCAGCCTGGCGCCGGCTGCGCGGCAGAGCTTATCTATAAAGTCCTTGTGCCAGGCCGAGCCGGCGCCGCGGTGCCCTGTTATAACAGGATATAAAAAGCCGTTTTCTTTATAAAATACTCCCGCGGCAAAAATATCCTCTGTTCCCGGCATAGGCAGCTTTAAGGTGAAATCTGCGAACGCCGCTTCGGGAAGCACGCGTATCGGCCCGAGCGGGAATACCTGTCCGTTAAAATAAAGCGCGCACAGATATTCGCCCTTGCCTGGTCCGGCCAGCGCCTTAATACCGAAAGCCAGACGGCAGGCTGAAGGCAGCCATTCAAATTTAAGGTAACCCGTGGCTTCTCCATTTTCTGAAAATCCGGCGGTTTCCTGCCTTAATACCAATAAAAATTTATTATTTATTCCCATAGCGTTTTCTCCTTTATGCATTTAGCTTTATCTTGTGCCTTTTAAGGCGCGCTGCGCTTCCTAATTTCAATTTATTTTGCATACGCACATTCTTTTATATGCTTCGGGCAAAAAATATATGACTTTTAAGCGCGTTTAAGACGGGGAAAATATCTTGACAGGCAGGGCTTTTGGAGGGTACAATATAAAAAATACCGTGCGTATTTACGGCTGCGCTTAGGCAAATGGAGGCAACGCGCCGTAAAAGCGCGCTGCGGCTCGGCGTTATTGCCGGGCGCTTTGAGAAATGCCCGTGTAAATATCCGGAGTTTTGGTCCTGGTCTGATAGGCCGTGGGCCTTTAAGCGTTTTAGGATATGGGCGGAAACGGAGATTAAAAAATGAATTTAAGCGGAATTATTTTGGCGGCGGGGCAGGGGACCCGCATGAAATCCGAGCTGCCCAAGGTGCTGCACAGCATTTGCGGGCTGCCTATAGTTATGCATGTAAGCCGGGCCTTTTCGGACGCGGGCATTGCGCGTCCTGTTGTAGTAGTGGGCAACAAGCATGAAATGGTAATGCAGGCTATGGGAAGCGGAGCGGATTTTGCCTATCAGGAAAAGCAGCTGGGTACGGGACATGCGGTCTTAACTGCGCTGCCCAAAATTCCGGAGGACGGACTGGTAGTAATATGCGCGGGCGACATGCCTCTTATAACAGGAGGAACCATTTCCAGGCTGATTGAGATTACCAAGCAGAGGGATTACGCGGCCTGCGTGCTTACGGCCGTGCTGCCCTGCGCGCAAGGCTATGGGCGGATAGTGAGAGGGAGCGGCGGCGAGCTTATAAAGATTGTGGAGGAGCGGGACGCTTCAGAGGAGGAAAAAAAGATAAATGAAGTTAATACTTCGGTTTATTGCTTTCAGGTTAAGGCTCTCAGAAATGTGCTTTCCAGGCTTAAGCCTGATAACGCTCAGGGGGAATTATATCTGACCGACGCTCTGGAATTATTAAACGCTGCAGGAACGCGCACAGGAATAGTGCAGGCGGAGGATTACCGTGAAGCTATGGGGATAAACGACCGGGTTCAGCTTGCTCAGGCGGCTGAATTAATGCGGGAGCGGATAAACCGCAGGCATATGCTTAATGGCGTTACTCTCATGGATCCCAAAAGCATATATATTGACTGGGACGTTATTATAGGCAGGGACGCCGTTATATATCCAAACAATTATTTATGCTCAGGAAGCATTATCGGCCAAGAGTGCATTCTTTATGAGGGGAACAGGCTGGAAAAGAGCAGGCTGGGCAGCGGGGTAAGCGTTAGATGCTCTACTCTTATAGAAGCGGAAGTAGGGGATAGCTGCACGGTAGGACCCAACGCATATCTGAGGCCCAAATCGGTTGTGGGTAAAAACGCACGCATCGGCGATTTTGTGGAATTGAAAAATTGCAGCATAGGGGATAAGAGTAAGGTCAGTCATTTGTCCTATGTGGGGGATGCGGACGTCGGTTCGGGCTGCAATATTGGCTGCGGAGTCGTATTTGTCAATTATGACGGCAAGCATAAGTTCAGAAGCCGCGTTGGGAATAATGTATTTGTGGGCTCCAATTCCAATTTAGTGGCGCCTGTAGCTTTGGAGGACGGAGCATACATAGCTGCCGGCTCTACAGTTACTCAGGATGTTCCGGGCGGGGCGCTTTGCATTGCCAGGGCCAGGCAGACGGTAAAATCCGGCTGGGCGGAGCAGAAGCGCAGGGAATGGGAGCAGGAGAAATAAATAAGCGCCGGGATATGCTGTTAGCTGGGAATACCGCAGCGGGCGGGTGGGAAAGATAAAGGAATCCCTGTGCGGCGGATTTGGGCCGCATAGGGATTCGGCCGGCGAAGCCGGCCTCATTATTGCCGCAGCACATAGTGCTGCGGCGGGCGGGCGAGCCCGCGGTGTTTTTAATGAAAATGCTCTGGGCCTTGAGTAAGATGCTTTTGAATTTGGCTAAGCATAAAAGAAAGCCGGCCTCCCACCCCGTCATTTTTGCTTTCTCCCTTTTTAAAAAGGGAGAAAGCAAAAACCAATGAGGGGCCGCGCCACATCCTTTATCCCCTCATTTTAACGCTGCGTTTAATTTCGGCGTTGACCCCCTATTTAATTTTGGCGCGGCCCCGTCCGGCCGCGAAAGCGGCCGTCCCTTAATTATAAAGCCCGCCCCGGCCGGGCGCAGCGAAGGAGCGTATATGTTTTTTAAACGAAATAAAGCCGGCGACGGCAATGCTTTTTTAATTGTAGGTCTGGGTAATCCCGGCCGTGAGTACAGCGCTACCCGCCATAATTGCGGGTTTAATGCAGTTGAATGCTTGGCTTCCCAGTTAAGCGGGCTCTCTGAGTTTAAGCTCAAGCATAAGGCTATGACCGCTCAGTACAGATTGAACCTTGACCAGCGGCTTATTCTGGCATGCCCTACAACTTATATGAATGCAAGCGGAGAGAGTGTCAGAGAGCTGCTTGATTATTATAAGCTTTCTCATACCCGGCTTATGGTTATATATGATGATATAGATTTGCCGCTGGGCGCGCTGCGCGTCCGCGCTTCGGGCGGCCCGGGCACCCATAACGGTATGCGCTCCATCGTGTCGTGTATAGGGGAGGATTTCAACCGTATTCGTATAGGTATCGGAAAGCCTCCGGCGCAGATGCAGCTTGCAGATTTTGTTTTGGGCAAATTTACCCGTGATGAAATGCCGGTAATGCAAAATGCTTATAAGAGGGCTGCTGAATGCGCGCTGGAATTTGTTTCTTCGGGCATAGAAAAGGCCATGGCCAAGTATAATGTAAACGTCAAGGAATAGGCGCGTCTCTTACGCGGCTAGTGTAGAGCCTTAATGCTGATTATTCCTGTATTAATGACGCCAGATGAATCTTTTTTAAGGTGATATATGAACGAAATATTTTTTTCTCCTATTATGGAGGACGCCGAAATTATACGGCTCTCTGAAAGCTTGGGGCAGGGATTAAGTCCCTGTGCCGTTTTTGGCATGTCCGATTCTCAAAAAGCCCATCTTGCTTCAGCGGTAAGCGGCGGCCGCCCAATACTATTTATAACCTGGTCAAATGAGCGCGCCGAACGCGCAGCCGAAGATATGGAAACCTATCTGGGCAGGGAAACCGCTGTGCTTCCAGCGCGCGAAGCTATACCAGGCGTCAGAACAGGCAGCAGCCAAAGCGCGATGGAAAGGGCTGAGGTTATTTACCGCCTGCTGGAGGGTACGGACGTATTAGCCGCGGGGATAGACGCGCTGCTCTATAATTTTATGCCCCCCGCTCTCTGGCGGTCTGCTGTCGTTAAATTGGACCATGCTTCGCGTATCTCTCCCGCCCTCCTGCGTACACGCTGCTTGAATATGGGCTATCAGGAGGCCGAAGCGGTTGAGAAGCCGGGCCAGATATCCTTCCGCGGAGGTATAGCCGATATCTTTCCCGCAGGCTGGGATAATCCCCTGAGAATAGAATTTTTCGACGACGAGATAGATTCGCTGCGGCTGCTGGACGCCGCCAGTCAGCGCTCGGTTAAAAGACTGGAAAGCGCCGTCATATCTCCTGCGGGAGAATTGTACGTCAGGGATTTGAAAAAAGGAGCGGACATGCTGCGCGCCCAGCTTGCCGCTTATGAAAAAAAAGCGCGCCGCAATAATCCCGAAGGCGCTGACCAGGCGCAGAATCTCTTTCAGCCGGTAATCGACGCGCTGGATTCAGGCTCTTTTGTGCCTGACGGCGATTTGTTCCCGTATTTTTATACAGATTATACCTGTATACTGGATTTTCTTCCTGAGAACGTATTGGTTGTGCTAGACGAGCCGCGCCGAATACGGGAGCGCGCCGATAACGCCGCTATGGAGTACTCCGAAATATTTAAGGAGCAGCTCGTTAAAGGCAGGGTGCTTCCGCTTCATGCCGAATACCTTCGTCCCTATGACCAGCTTCTGGCTAAATTAAAGGAGAAAACCCTGCTTTCCATGCAAAGCATAACCGCTGCGTGCAGGGATATTTCTCCTCAGGCGGTTTTTACGCTCTCCGCCCGCTCTATGCAGTCCTTTCAGAATAGTCCTTCCCTTTTGGCTAAGGAATTGACCGGCCTGCGCGTAAATAAATTCCGCACGCTGATATGCGCCGGGGGCGAAAGCAAGGCGCGCCGGCTGGTAAACGAGCTGGAGAGCCTGAACGTATATGCGCAGTATACGTCAGATTTATCCCTGAAAGCCGCTCCGGGCGAAATTTTTGTGCTGCCCTGCCGCGTAAGCCGGGGGTTTGAATATACCGAGGCGCGAATGAGCCTTATAAGCGAGGGTGACATCTTTTCCGCTTCCCGCTCACGCCGCGGCATTCGCCGTGCAAAACGTAGGGACGGCGCTAATATCGCCGACGTCATGGAGTTAAAAATAGGCGATTATGTTGTGCATGATAATTATGGCATAGGAATATATAAGGGCATAACTAAAATAAAGACAGACGGCGTGTTCAGGGATTATATAACTATAGCCTATCAGGGAACGGATAAATTATATGTGCCGGCCGAGCAGCTTAAACTGGTTCAAAAATATATGGGCGGAGAGGACGCCGTCCCCAAGATAAATAAATTAGGCTCCAAGGAATGGGCTGGAGCTAAGGCGAGAGCTAAAAAAGCCATAAAGGATATGACGGACGAATTAATAGCTCTTTACAGTAAGCGTGAGGCCGCTCAGGGCTATGCCTTTTCGCCTGACACCCCCTTTCAGCGCAATTTTGAGGACGACTTTCCCTTTACTGAAACTCCTGACCAGCTCAGGGCTATAGATGAAATAAAACGGGACATGGAATCAGGCCGGGTCATGGACCGTCTGCTGTGCGGGGACGTGGGCTATGGAAAAACAGAGGTGGCAATGCGCGCCGCGTTTAAGGCTGTTATGGACGGCAAGCAGGTGGCGTTTCTTTCCCCTACCACCATACTGGCTCAGCAGCATTATAATACCATGGCGGCGCGCATGCTGCCATACGGTGTGAGACTGGATGTGCTGAGCCGTTTTAGAAGTCCTAAAGAGCGCAAGCAGGTGCTTTCCGGCCTGAAGGAAGGGAAAATAGATATTGTTTCGGGTACTCACGCGCTGCTGGCCAAGGATGTGAGTTTTAAGGATTTGGGCCTGCTGATAGTGGATGAGGAGCAGCGCTTCGGCGTGGCGCATAAGGAGAGGATAAAGCAGCTAAAAAGCAGTATAGACGTGCTTACCTTAACGGCCACTCCTATTCCGCGCACTCTGCATATGTCCCTTGTGGGCGTAAGGGATATGAGCGTTATAGACAGCCCGCCTGAGGAGAGATATCCGGTTCAGACCTATGTCGCTGAATACAGCCGCACAATGATACGGGACGCAGTAATGCGCGAACTGGGCAGGGGAGGCCAGGTTTATTTCGTATATAACCGTATTCAGGGCATAGAAACCTTTGCCCAGAGCCTTAAGGAGCTCATTCCTGAGGCGCGTATAGGCATAGGCCATGGGCAGATGGCCGAGGGCGAATTGGAAAAGGTCATGATGGAATTTTATGACGGCGCCTTTGACGTGCTCCTGTGTACGGCTATAATAGAAAACGGACTGGATATTCCCCGCGTAAATACTATAATAGTATACGACGCTGATAAATTCGGGCTGAGCCAGCTTTATCAGCTTAAGGGGCGCGTAGGCCGCTCCAACCGCATAGCATACGCATATTTTACTTTCCGTCCGGGCAGCGTTCTGACTGAAACCGCCGAGAAGAGGCTGAATGCCCTGAGGGAGTTTACCGATATGGGTTCGGGCTTTAAAATTGCGCTGAGGGATTTGGAAATACGGGGCGCGGGCAATATGCTGGGCGGCGAGCAGCATGGACATATAGCTCAAATTGGCTACGAGCTTTATTGCAGGCTGGTAAAGGAGGCTGTCAGCGAAGGCATGGAGCAGCCCGAAAAGCGGCCTGAAACCATTGTAGAAATTAAGACGGACGCATATATAAGCGAGGATTATATACGCTCGGAAGCGCAAAAGGTTAACGTTTACAAGCGAATAGCGGCCATTGAAGAGGACGGAGACCGGGAGGACATACTCGAAGAGCTTATAGACCGTTACGGCGACCCTCCGCAATGTGTAGTAAACCTTATAAATATAGCTTATATGAAGGCGCTGGCCTCGCGCGCGGGAATAACTCATATTATACAGCGTCCCGACGCCATTATAATGCGCTTCGGAGTTTCATCGGGAGTGGATTTTGAAAGGCTGACCCGGGCGCTGGAAGTGATTAAAAAGAGAGCTTCGGTTTCGGCCGGCGATAAGCTGGCGGTTATTTACAGGACCCTGGGCGTAGATACAGCGGACGCAGCAGTTCAAATTATAAAATTCCTGAAAAGCGCGTCGGGCGAAGAGGAAGAAGAGCAGGATAAGGCGGGAAAATAGAGCGTCGCCGGTTCAAATGGGCGTATAAATGAATAAATCGTTAAAATATATGCTAATTGAGCTTAATTGACTTGAAAAATTAGCGGTTATAACGTATAATAGTTTTCGTGCCGGCCTGTCCGGCTTTAATATGGCACATAGATAAGAAAGGCGTGAAATCAAATATGAAAAAAGTAATTGCGCTGGCCGCGACGGTGCTTATGGCCGCGGGTATTTTTTCAGGCTGTACCCTTGTCCAGGTGGACGCAGAGGCGGACGGCAACAGAGTTGTGGCTGTCGTCAACGGAGAAAAGATATTAAAAAAGGACTGGTATTCCGTATACTATATGTATTATATGTATTACGGCTCCTCTGCGGACCAGGAGACTTTAGAACAACTGAAAACTACGGCGCTGGATTCTCTGATATATCAGACGCTTTGGGAGCAGAAGGCTAAGGAGGCGGGCTATTTTGAATTTACCGACGAACAGCGCGCCCAGGCCAAGGAAGAAGTAGAAAAGGAAATGGAAGAAGAAATCCAGGCTAACGCCGACAGTATGAAGGATGCGGTTGAAGGCCAGTCGGGATATGAGGATATGGATTTTTACGCCGAAGCTAAGGCTGCTTATGAACGGGATATGGAGGAAGCGGGCTATACTATAGACGACCTGATTGAATCCAAGCTTAACGAAATGGCCTGCGATAATTATAAGGAGAATCTGTTAAAGGATATAGGGCCGCTGGAAGCAGATATAGTTTCAAAATACGACGAGCTGAAGAAGGAGCAGACTGAGAGCTTTACCGATTCGGCTAAGGATGAATATGTAAGCGCGTTTAACGACGGCACAATAATAGTAAAAAACCTGGCTGGATACAGCCTTGTGCAGCATATCCTTATAAACTTTGACGAGGACGACCAGGAGAATATACAAGAGCTTTATAAGGCCATGACGGATGCGCAGAGCGAGGTGGACGAAAAGCAGGAGGAATTGGACGAATCGGACGCTGAGGATAAGACGGAGCTGGAGACCGAGCTTGAGGAATTGAAGGACGAACTTGAAAAGGCCACCAAGGAATATGAGGAGGCCGCCGAAAAGGCCGCTGAAAAGATTCAAGAGGAAACCGATAAGATTTATGACTCGGTTAAGGATGCGGATGAGGATAAATTTATCGAAGTGCTTCTGGAGGAAACAGACGATACGGGTATGAATACTGAGGAGAAAGCCAAAAAGGGATATCTTATCGGAGACGAGGATGGTATGATAGAGGAATTCCACGACGCGGCTGTGGCTCTGAAGGAGGAGGGAGAAATTTCCGCTCCTGTGCTGGGGCCTTACGGGTATCATATTATCCGTAAGATAAAGGATATTCCTGAAGGCTTTGTAGAGCTGGATCAGGTTAGGGAGGAAATTAAGGAATCTCTGACTACCAGTATGAAGGACGAAAAATGGTCCAGCTATCAGGATGAATGGTATAAGGCCGCCAGCATAAAGAAGTATAACGGAGTTATGGATGTTTAAATTGTATTGAAGATTAATCGGGCGGCCCTGAGCGGTCGCCTGTTTTATATGAGCAGGAGCGGTTAATGGAAAAAAGACGCGCGAGGGCTTTCCCGCCCGCCCTGGATTTCAGAGGCGCGCAAAAGGGCGCGCCTCTGAAATCCAGGGCAAAAAGGAGGCCGGCCTTACGGCCGGCCGGGGCTGCGCCGGCATTTATCCTAACCGCAATTTTACCGGGCAGCCCCTTTTATATAGAGCCCACCCGCCCCCGCGCGGGCCGCAGCTGCGGAGAAAGGAAAAACCATGCTTAAGAAGGTACTATGCTTGATATTGATATCCGGCGCGCTGCTTTTATGCGCCTGTTCTGACCAGGCGGCGACCTCCGGGCTGACAGGAGGAGCGACAAATACGGCCGCGGCGGCTTCTCCTTCTAATTCGGCTTCAATTCAGGACAGTTTGGACAGCGCTTTGCCTGTAGCTACCTTAAACGGCAAGAGCATAACGCGCGGAGAATGGCTGAATGTGTATCAAAGCTATTATAATACGCTGGTGTCGTATTACGGGGTTGACCCGTTCAGCGAGGAGGGCGCCGAGATACTGGAGGAATATAAAACCGCCGCGCTGGAATTACTCATAACCAGACAGCTTCTGACCGAATACGCCCAGAGGGAGGGTTATACCAATTATACCCAGGAGCAGCGCGTCGAAGCAAAGGAATATGTAGAAGAATATATAAATTCGCTTATAGAGCAGAAGAAGCAGGAATTAAGCGCAAATTATACCGGCGAAGAGGAAATGGATTTTACTGAGCAGGCCAAGCAGAGCGTTGAACAGGCTATGGCGGATGCGGGCCAAACCATGGACAGCCTTGTAGAGGATTATCTTTTATCTCTGACTCTTGACCAATGCTATGCGGACATAATCGCTCAGGCGGAAGTAACCGAGGAAGAAATACAGGAATATTACGATGCGCTTGTCGAAAAGCAGAGCAAATATACATCCGAGCAGTTTACTGCGCTTTATAATCAGACGGCTGAGGGCATATTATGCTATGTTCCCGAGGGCTATGTGCTGGCCCAGCATATATTAATAGGCTTTGAGGACGCGGACCAGATAAGCGTTATGAGCGCTTATCAGAAATTATATTCGCTGGAGCAGGATATAAATGACAAGCAGACCGAGCTGGAAAGCGCGGATAATGATAAAAAGGCCGGGCTGGAAGCAGAGCTGGCCGAACTAAAGGAACAGCTTAAAACAGCGCAGAGCGAATATGACGCGGCGCTTGAAAAAGCAGCGGGAAGCATAGAGGATAAGGCCAATCAAATATACGAGCAGGTGCGCAATGCGGACGGAGAGGCTTTTGAAAGGATAGCTTTGGAACAGAGTCAGGACGCGCAGGACGCGGACAGTCTTACGGCTTATCTGGTAGGCGCAGGAGACGGCCTTATAACAGAATTTCATGATACAGCTCTGGCATTAAGCAGGGATGGAGAAATTTCCAGGCCCGTGTTAGGGCCTTACGGCTATCATATAATACGCCGTGTAAGCGCGCTCCAGCCGGGCAGCGTGCCTTTGGATAACGTGCGAGAGGAAATAAACGAGGCGCTGCGGGAAAAGAATGAGGGCGAACTGTTTGAACAAACCGTTCAGTCCTGGAGAGAGCAGAGCGGATTGACTATTTATACTGAAAATATGGAGTATTCGGCTTAACGCAGTCAAGAAAAGCCAATAGGAGAGGTTAAAAGCATGAGAAAAACGGCAGTCTTTATAATTACGGCTATTCTGGCCATTTGTATGACGGCCTGCGGTCAGCCGGAGGAAGGCGTGCAGGGAGACCCGGTGGTGGCCGAGGTCAATGGTCAGCCCATATATAAATCAGAATGGGAAGAAATTTATAATAATTATAAGCAGATGCTTTTAATTTATTCGGGCATAGACGCGTCAACCGAATCGGGCGCGGAAACCTTGGAGGAATATAAAACTATAGCGCTGGATGCATTAATAAGGGCTAAGGTAGTCAGACAGCAGGCTGATTCGAGGGGGCTTTTGAATTTTTCGGCTGAGGAGCGCGCCGAGGCGGAAAAAAATGTACGCGAGACAATGGAGGCCGAGATTCAGCATTATGCGGACGAGCTTAAAAAATCTCTGCCTGCAAAAACCGAGGAGGAATGCTATAATCAGGCCAAGCAGGCGTATGAAAGAGATATGGCGGATAAAGGAGAGAGCTTGGAGAGCAAAACGCAGCTTCTGCTTGAAAGTCAAGCGGAGGACGAATTATACGACATTATAGCGCAGTCGGTCATACCGTCAGAGGAGGATGTTCGGGCGGAATACAACAGCCTGGCGGAAGAACAGAAAAAGCTCTATGACGAGGATATAAATCAATTTTTTGACGACTATGACGGCGGTGAGGTTTTAATTTTATACGTGCCTCATGAATATGTTAAAATGCAGCATATTTTGATTGCATATCCGTCTAAGGAGCTGGAAGAGATTCAGAATCTGCATATGGAAATATATGAGCTGGAGACAGAGCTTAAGGAAGAGGAGGATGCAGAAAAGCGCAGCGAGCTGGAGGAAAAGAAAGCGGAATTAGATGAGCTTATGCGGGAGGGAGCTGCTCTTATTCAGGAAGAGACCGACAAAATGTATTCAAATGCGCTTAAAGAGGACAGAGACGGATTTATTCAAATGGTGGTCAACTATACTGACGACGCCGGACAGAATACCAAGTCTGCATGTGAGCGCGGCTATTTAGTAGGCGAAGGCGATTTAATTGATGAAAGCATACGTCAGGCGGTGCTTTCCATAGAGGATGGGAAAATAACCGGACCTGTGCAGACTGTAAACGGTTATCATATAGTAAGGCGGGATTCGGTGCTGCCTGAAGGCCAAATTTCCTTTGAAAGCGTACAGAAGGAGTTGACTGACCGCCTTACTTCGCAGAGGCAGGAGGACGCCTGGGAAAATTCTGTTAAGCAGTGGATGGAAGAGGCTGGCATAGAGCGGTTTGACGATACATATAAGCTGGATACGTGATATTTAAGAGGAGTTATGTAAAGATTTGGTGCGGCGGAAAAAATTAAATTAAGGGGGGCGGCGCGGCATTTTGGCGCCCGCAGGGCGCCAAAATCCGCTCTGGCAGGCTTTGGAGGGAAAGCTGGCTTTCCCTCCAAAGCCTGCCAGAGCGCGGGCCGGCCGAAGGCCGGCCGCCGCGCCGCCCCCCCTTAATTTAATTTTCCGCCGCAGCAGCGCATAGAACCGGATAATAACCTCTTTAAACGGGATATATGCGGCTAATAAGGCAAAAGCTCTTGACTTTTAAATAAAAATCATTTATCCTATATCCTAAATAACAGGCTTGAATTATTTTTTATTAGGCAAGCTGATAAATAAAAGCTTTGACGGGGCTGGTTTTCCTAAACGCTTTTTTAAGAGAGCCGTCGGTTTATGGTGCGAGACGGCAAAGGCTGGGAATAAGCTTTCTCTCCCCTGAGCTTAACGCCTGAACGTGCTTTTGCGCGCTATTAGGGCGCTGCGTTATCCCGCGTTAAGGGAATTAAAGCGGCTGCGGTGATTTATTTTGGCGCGGCAAGCAGAGTGGTACCGCGGGCATTCCGTCTCTGAACGGAATGCCTTATTATATTTTTTGGAGGTTTTTTATATGGCGGCGGATAATTATAATCATTTGGAGATAGAGAAAAAATGGCAGCAGCGCTGGGAGGAGCAGGAGGCTTTTAGGGCGCTGGACGATTATAGCCTGCCTAAATTTTATGCCTTGATAGAATTTCCCTATCCGTCGGGGGCGGGCCTGCATGTAGGTCATCCGCTTTCCAATACCGCGCTGGATATTATAGCGCGTAAGCGGCGTATGGAGGGCTATAATGTGCTTTATCCCATAGGCTGGGACGCTTTTGGCCTGCCAACTGAAAATTACGCTATGAAAACAGGCGTGCATCCAAGCATAGTTACTAAGAATAATATAGACCGTTTCCGTTCTCAGTTAAAAAGCATGGGCTTTTCCTTCGATTACAGCCGTGAGGTCAACACTACCGACCCGTCTTATTATAAATGGACGCAGTGGATTTTTATACAGCTGTTTAAGGCTGGCCTGGCTTACAAGGCGGAAATTCCCATAAACTGGTGTACAAGCTGCAAGGTGGGCCTGGCCAATGAGGAAGTAGTGGACGGCGTATGCGAGCGCTGCGGCGGCGAGGTAGTACGCAGAGTTAAAAGCCAATGGATGCTCAGAATTACCGATTACGCGCAAAAGCTGCTGGACGGCTTAGATACTGTGGATTTTATAGATAAGGTTAAAGCGCAGCAGCGCAACTGGATAGGCCGCAGCGAGGGCGCCGAGGTGCAGTTTTTTGTCCCCGCTCTTAATAAGCCTATAACTGTGTATACAACCAGGCCGGATACGCTTTTTGGCGCCACATATATGGTTGTTTCTCCAGAACATCCGCTTATAGACGAGCTAAGAGATAAAATAGAGAATATAGACGACGTGCTGGCATATAGGGACGCGGCTTCGCATAAAAGCGATTTTGAGCGTACCGAGACGGCTAAGGAGAAAACCGGTCAGCCTCTTAAGGGCGTATACGCCGTTAATCCTGTGAATAATGAGCAAATCCCCATCTGGGTGTCTGATTATGTGCTTATGACATACGGTACGGGAGCAATTATGGCAGTACCCGCGCATGATACGAGAGACTGGGAGTTCGCCAGAAAGTTTAATCTGCCCATAGTGGAAGTGGTTAAGGGCGGCGATGTGGATAAAGAGGCATATACCGATATAGCCGACGGAGTTATGGTAAATTCGGGCTTTTTAAACGGCATGAGCGTGGCTCAGGCAAAGGACGCCATTATTAAGGAGCTGGAGCGGAGAGGAATAGCCAAGCGCAAGGTAAATTATAAATTGCGAGATTGGGTTTTTTCGCGTCAGCGCTACTGGGGAGAGCCCATACCGCTGGTATACTGTCAAAAGTGCGGCTGGACCCCCATACCTGAGAGCGAGCTGCCTCTTACCCTGCCTAATCTGGAGAAATTCGAGCCGTCGGGCACAGGAGAATCGCCCTTAGTGCATGCTGTGGATTGGGTGAATACTACTTGTCCGCACTGCGGCGGACCGGCTAAGCGCGAAACAGACACCATGCCTCAGTGGGCAGGCTCGTCCTGGTATTTCCTCCGTTATACCGACCCGCATAACGATAAGGAGCTGGCCAGCCCAGAGGCGTTAAAGTATTGGATGCCGGTGGATTGGTATAATGGCGGAATGGAGCATACTACTCTGCATTTGTTATATTCTAGATTCTGGTACCGCTTTTTATATGACATAGGAGTGGTTCCTACGCCTGAGCCATATAAAAAGCGTACCAGCCACGGTATGATTTTAGGGGAAAACGGGGAAAAAATGAGCAAGAGCCGGGGAAATGTGGTTAATCCGGACGATATAATTAAAGAAATGGGCGCCGATGCGCTTAGGCTGTATGAGATGTTTATGGGCGCCTTTGATCAGACTAAGCCGTGGTCTACACAGGGTGCGCGGGGAGCTAGGCGCTTTTTGGAGAGAGTATGGCGGCTTCAAAATATGATTGCAGGGGAGGGCCTGCGGCCTGAAACCGAGGCAGCCGTACATTCTATGATTAAGAAGGTTTCGGAGGACTATGAGCGTATGAAATATAATACGGCCATAGCCAGTATGATGAGCTTTGTCAATCTGCTTTATCAGCTTGAGAGCGTTACCAGGGAGGAATTAAGGCTGCTTATTATACTGCTTAACCCCGTAGCTCCTCATATTACCGAGGAGATATGGGAAAAAGCGGCTTTGGGTGATGAGCCGGTGTATAAGCAGAGATGGCCTGAATACGACCCCAAGCTTATAAAGCAGGACAGCGTTGAATATGCCGTTCAGGTAAGCGGACGCATACGGGCGCGCATACAGGCTTCGGCTGAGGCAAATGAAGAGGAGATAAAGGCTGCGGCATTGGGCTGCGCTGAGGTAAAACCCTGGCTGGAGGGTAAGACGATTAAGAAGGTAATAGTAGTAAAGGGCAAATTAGTCAATATAGTAGCCGTATAATGTTTTTAATTAGCTGAAAACCGCAGCCGGTTAAGTATAACGGCGGGCGGGAAAGGCATATGTAAAAAAGGGGGGGCGGCGCGGCGGCCGGCCGAAGGCCGGCCCGCGCCCGCATCCAGCCTGGGGAAAGCCAGCTTTCCCCAGGCTGGATGCGGGCGGATTTTGGCGCCTTTTAGGGGCGCCAAAATTCCGCGCCGCCCCCCTTTTTACATATGCCTTTCCCGCCCGCCTTTTATATCAAGCGAGGATATCAATTTAAAGTAAGCCAATTATGTATTTTTATACGGCTGATATACAGACGTATTCAGCATAAAGCTGCGCAAGCCGGCGTGTCTGCGCAGCTTTAGCATATTAAGAGCTTGCATATTTCTACATGTTTCGTGAAATACAAGTTATAATCCCCATATCAAAATACAGCACATCAAATTAACAAAAATCCGTTTTTTACAATATAATATCCAATAAATCCCTTGTAAAATATAACAAATTGGGTTAAAATAAATAATAAAAATAGCAGGGGGGATTATTATTTCCAAGCGGTTTTTAGGGAAAGATGTATATGAGGCGCTTATGGAAAGGCTCAAATATATATTTTCTGAATTTGATAATGTATATGTATCCTTCTCAGGCGGCAAGGACAGCGGGCTGCTGCTTAATATAGTTATAGACTATTTGAAAAAGAATTGTCCCGGACGCAAAGTTGGGGTGTTTCACCAGGATTTTGAGGCCCAGTATTCATATACAACCGATTATGTTACCAAAATGTTTGAAGAAAATTTGGACTATATAGAGCCGTTTTGGGTGTGCTTGCCTATGGCCAGTAAAACGCCTATGTCCAATTATGATATCTATTGGTATCCATGGGATGATAAGGAAAAGGATATCTGGGTGCGCCCCATGCCTCAAATGAGCTATGTTATAAATCAAAATAATAATCCGTTTGGCTTTTATAAATATAAAATGCTTCAGGAGGAGCTGGCCAAGCAATTTAACAGATGGTATAAAAACTATAAGGGAGGAGGGAAAACCGTCTGTCTGCTGGGTATAAGGGCAAATGAATCTCTGCTGCGGTATTCCTCCATTATAAATAAGAAAAACCGATATAAGGATACCTGCTATATAACAACTATTTTTAGAGATGTATATACTGCGGCTCCGCTTTATGATTGGACGGTTAGGGATGTTTGGAAGGCTAACGGTCAGTTTGGCTATTCGTATAATAAGCTTTACGACCTGTTTTATAAGGCGGGTGTGCCGGTCAATCAGATGCGCGTGGCTTCCCCTTTTAATGAGTGGGCCATGCAGTCTTTAAATATTTACCGCGTTATAGAGCCAAAGGCTTGGGCTAAGTTGGTAGGCCGGGTAAGAGGCGCTAATTTTGCTTCTATTTATGGCAATACAAGGGCTATGGGCTATAGAAATGTAGTGCTTCCTAAGGGGCATACCTGGGAATCCTATACCAAATTCCTGCTTTCTACTCTGCCCGAGACTACCCGTAATATGTATCTGGAAAAATTTAAGGTGTCGGCTGATTTCTGGCATAATGTCGGAGGGGGCCTTTCAGAGGAATGCATAAAGGAAATTCAGGAGAAGGGCTATAATATTTCGCGCAACGGAGTTTCCGCTTATACTAAGGACGGCAAATGCAGGGTAGTATTCAATCAGGCTATTCCCGACGATACGGATGATATAAAATCCACTATACATATACCCTCCTGGAAGCGGATGTGCTTTTGTATTTTAAAGAACGACCATCTTTGCCGGTTTATGGGATTTGGCCCGACTAAAAAGCAGAATGAGCATATACGCTGGCTTAAAGAAAAATATGCCAGCTTGATTAATGAGGATGCTGAGGTCATGGAGCAGCCGCGTATAAAGGGAGGAGCGTAATAATGGATAGGCCTGAAATAGAAGAGATATGCAATCAGCTAATAGCTGAATTGAAAAAGACGGAGGACATCTCGGAGCTTATAGAATGCTTGAATTATATTAGGAGCCGGCTGCATGAGCTCTCTCCAATGAAACAGCATCCTGTGGATTGCGTGCTTTGGGTGAATAGAGAGGAAATTCATGCCAATGAATGGAATCCTAATCATGTGGCTCCGCCCGAAATGGAATTGCTGTATACATCTATAAAATGCGACGGCTACACTCAGCCTATTGTTACAGGTATGCATGAGGACAATGGTTATGAGATAGTGGATGGTTTTCACAGATATCTTATTCCGGCCGAGCACAGCGATATAATGAAAAATACTTTAGGCTATCTCCCCGTCGCTCAGATTGACCGCGTTCGGAGCGACCGAATGGCTTCTACCATAAGGCATAACCGGGCGCGGGGCACTCATGAAGTTGAGCTTATGGGGAATATAGTAAAGGAGCTTCATGATTTGGGCCGCTCTGATGATTGGATAGCTAAGCATTTGGGTATGGATGCGGACGAAATACTGCGGCTTAAGCAAATAACCGGTTTGGCGGAGCTGTTTGCTAATGAGGAATTCTCGGAGGCATGGGAGGATACTGAATAGCTGGAAATATTCAATAAGGCTTCAGAGGGGAGAGAGGAAGGAATGGAGGGAATGCACGGAGGGCATCGGGAGCGG
>OGCQ01000882.1_pt1 | contig 43368 bp, 67 predicted proteins | sample 1570161 | NCBI WGS metagenome assembly OGCQ01 (sample SAMEA4384402, study PRJEB24528) | human gut metagenome | reverse complement strand
TCCATCAATGCCATAGGTTTTATACTGTAAACTTGAAAAATCACTATTTAACGTAGAAATATCTGATTGTATTTTACTTATACTATCTTCTATATTTCCAATCCCTAATTTAGTTTTTATCAGAGACACGATCGTTGACCACTTAACCTTACTGGCGGTACTCCCACCAGTAAGCATGTAATCATCATCTGATATTGTCTTTTTCTCTGTTAAATCCGATATATGTACTAAAGGTATATTGATTGCCATAACATCACTCCTTAATTCAACTTGTTTTCTCTGACGTAGCTTCTGATAGCATCAATGTGCTTTTTAAGTTCTTTATCTACTACCCAGAAATTTTCTTTTTTATTCTGTGACAATGGTTCTCCTGTGTTATCGTCAATCTCATTGTATGTGTATGATACTCTGTCTCCACCGTCAATATTTAATACCATAAAGCTACTCAACTGTTTCATTTAACATTTCCTCCTGTTCTTTAATCAAATCGTTGATTTCTTCCATATATTCTTTCTCATAGTCAATCACTTCTTCTTTTTCTGAGTTATCGAATTTTTCAAGTCGTTCAAATTCGTAATCTTTCTGAATTGCTTTGATTTCCCACGAAAATTTAAGGTTTTCAGTGCCTCGAACGACAAAGTAACTATCGGTCTTTTCTTCTACCCATATATCGCCTTGCCCCTCTTTCTGCAAGAATACTTGGTACTCAACACCTGTGTTTACTGTCTCTGAAAATATATCGTTAATGTCTATGTAACATTTTCCTGTATTATCAGTACATCCAGAACCTATATCCCCAAAATATGGGGTTGCTGTTTCATAACAATACTGCTTTCTTGTATCGTAATTTTCTGTATCTATGATTCTGTTTTTTGTTCCTGCAACAGACAAACTTCCGCCAATAGTAACTGGCTGATAAAAACTTGATTTTTCTTTTCCAAAATGAAATTTATAATTACTTACCGACCCAAGATAAAGTGATTCATCCGTCATATGCATTGTTATGTCTGTTTGTACTGTAATTGGTCCACTGCTGTTATTTTTTAATACAATCTCATCTGGGGACAAAATCGCACATGCACCAGTTCCATCCTTGTTTTCAGATAAATATATACCACCGAACACGTCTGGTGTTATACACACATATGATATTGGCTTTTCTCCCATGCCTGATATATAATGCGTTACGACTATCCCTTTCGTGTTTATGTCAACAATTTCATTGTCATTTGCATCATAAACGTGCATTTGTCCATTACCGTACGTGTTTGCTTTTCCACCAAGATTTAATGTTCCACCTCTAGCATAAGTAAAGTTGATATACAACTTACCGTCAGACCCACGATAAATACCTTGCCATGCTCCGTCGTTGGTCAGCAGATTGAATATATCTTCGTGAGTCAGTGCATCTACGTCAATGGCTACTGGAATTGTCTCAATATCCAACACCTGTGAAAATCCACCTGCGGCATACATCGTACACCTTAACGCTGTAAGATTTCTTGAGATACCGATACCACTTGAACCGCTTGCAGTAACACCGCTTGAACCACTTGCTAGCACAGAGTACAGTGCATGGGTAATGTCAGTTTCATCTGAGGATGAAGTATAAACGGTCGTGTATGTATCTCCGTCCGTTGTTTCCTCAATCTTGAATCGACACTTATAAGCTGTACGTGCTGTTGCTGTACCGTCACGGTAGTAACCAGATAATGTAATGTAGTTCGGCACAATCGTGTTGTCCGCAGACATTTTCACGATACTTGACGATGTTTCCATGAAGTACGTTCTTCCTGCACTTCCTTGCGGACCAGTTGCTCCCGTATTCCCTTTTTCTCCCTGTGGTCCTGTTGCCCCTGTCTCTCCCTTGATTCTTGCCCAAGTGTAAGAACCAACCGTTGTAGGGTCTGCTTGGTTATAGTCGGTGCAAGTTCCGATATATGTTCCAACGTCCTCTCCCGAATTAGAAGTGAACGTCTTACCGCCATCGTTACTATACTTAACATGGAAATATGGTGTTTTACCGTCCGCACCTGCCTTACCTGCCGTTCCATTCGTTCCGTCATTGACAGTCTGTGTATGTGTTCCATTTTTATCTGTAATTGTGATGGTTGTTACTGTACCGCTTTTTGAAATTGATACTGTCGGAGATACACCGTCATTTCCTTTAGCTCCTTGAATACCCTGTTCGCCTTTAATCTTCGCCCAAGTATAAGAAGCTACTGTCGTTGGATCGTTTAGGTTGTAATCTGTGCAAGTACCAATGTAATCTCCTACCGTTTCGCCAGAATTGGAAGTAAAGGTTTTTCCACCGTCATTTGAGTATTTGATGTGAAGATAAGATGTTTTTCCATCAATACCGTTAGTACCTGCGATACCCTGTGTACCTTTTTCTCCCTGCAATCCTTGGAATCTTGCCCATGTATATTTAGATGGGTCGCTTGAGTCGGCTTCTGTAAAGTCCACGTATGTTCCAATATAGGTAGATGGGGTTTCAGTCATTTGAGAAGCTGTTGTGGGTTTTGCCACAGAACTATACTTAATGTGAAAATATGTTGTATCTCCACTAGCACCCTTAGGTCCTTGGATTCCTTGTTCTCCTTTTGGGCCTTGAACACCTTGTAGACCCTGTGGTCCTTGGTCGCCTTTTTCGCCCTTTTCTCCTTGCGGACCTTGGATTCCCTGTTCGCCCTGTGGCCCTTGAGGTCCAGTGGCACCCTTTTCCCCTTGCGGTCCAGTAGCACCAGTTTCTCCCTTTGCACCCTGTTCTCCTTTAGCTCCCATCTTACCGATGGAATATGTTGTGCTTGTGGTTTTATCAGAGTAAGTATATATGGTCCTCGTCCACAGATATTGATTTTCTGCAACGTTTGGCGGTGTTTTGCTCCATGTTCCTGTTGGTGCTACCGTTCCGCTGTTGGATGCTTGATAAGTCGTTTCAGAACTTGTGATACTTCTACCGCTTGCTCCAGTTTCTCCCTTATCTCCTTTTGCACCTGTCTCTCCAGGGATACCGCCTTTTAATTTAGCAATGTCAAATCTTTTCGTAACAGAATATGTATTTAGGTAATTTGCTGTAATATCCACCCATCCAACGTCTGTTGTTAATGCTGTCACAGTGTATGTGTGAGTTGAATTGTTCCAAGAACCTACGACACCGCTTGACTTCTGCACATTATAAGTACAGTCGTTAGATATGTCGGTATGACCGTACAAAACCTGTGCTGTCGTGCGGCACTCTGGAAACGTTGTGTACTCTCCCTTATAATCTGTCGTGATTGCTTGATAATCGTTGTCCAGATTGATAATCATTGCACGAGATTTTCTGGCTTCTTCCAGTGCCTTATTGGCTGTCTCATCGTCCGTGTACTTGTTAAGCTTCTGCCAGTCTGTTTCCACATAGCTTGCACCCTCTCCCCTTGCTACCACGCAAGTAAGGATGTCTCCGTTCTGTCCTTGATTCCACATATCTCCTGTGTCATAAGGTGGTGTAGGCTGTGTTAGGAATACACGGCACTTACTGTTAGCTGTAGACTGTGCAAAAGATGCTGTCTGCAATGCTTTTGTGACGTCCGTATCTTGTACTAACTGCCACTTCCATGTATCGCCGTCTTTGAAAAATCTGTAAGCATAACCTTTAGATTTCCAGTAAAACAAATCTCCCTCATGCTTCTTTTTATCATCTTCTGTTGTCCAGTCAGAAGCAGGGATGTTTTTTAGAGTTGGCTCATAGTCGTAGTAGAACGTCTCGATCTGTCCGTCAATCTGGTTCTGTAGATCAGCTACACTTTTTGTAACTGTTTCTGCAAAGTCTGATACTTTACCGTCTGCATAGTTCTTAGATTCTTTCACTGCATCACTGATCGCATCGGGTGCTGATTTACCACCGATTGTGACGTTATCCCCAGAAATCTTTACAGTACCAGTCTCCATGTCTGCATAGAAGATGATATTTCCAGATTTATCTTTGACAGTTAATGCACCAGTGTTGATATAATCTGCATTAATACCCTCTGTATAAAGCAATCTTGCTACCATTTCCCCAGTGATCGTAAATCCGCAAGGATATGTCTTACCACCATCAATAGAGAATCCGATAACTTCCGATGTCAATTTAATAACATTCTTTGATTCTACTAATGTTGGTTTGTCATGCAAGTAATATATAGTCGAACCATCTAACAGTATTTCCTGCGTTGCATACATTCCATTACTGTTTTTTAATGCTTCTTGCATCTTATCTAAAGCATTTTGACGATCGTTTCTTTCCTGTTCAATTAACTGTTTTCCTTGTATAATTGCTTTCTGATTACTTGATGTGTAGTTGCTCTGATTACGCAATGGAGATTCTGCACTATTCTTTAATGTTGTATATCCAAAGAATACAAAGTTTACATCTGTTAATACAGAATAAAAGTTGTTCCCTCTCCAATCCGTAACTTTAATCTTATCCATAAACTCTGCTATTGGATAAGATATATAGTCCATTGTAAATCCCCTAAAAGTCACATTTTCAAATATTTCATAAATCCATGAAATAAGTGTTTCCTCATGTCCTTTGACCAAAGGATTTTCAATGGATAATACATAGCTATCTCCACCGACTTTTACAATTTCTTCTACATCTTCTTCGTTTTCGTTACCATCTTCATCGGTTGTTGTTTTAGTAACAGTTTTTGTCATTTGTACACCTGTTACCTGCACATCGTTTGTATCACATGTTAGATTGTTGTAATCGGTCAAATCATGGATGCTATCGTTTTCATAGTTAAAATCATAGGTCATTATCTGTAAATGCCCTGTACGGTCAATTCTTGCGTTTCCGCAGGCAATCATAGCTATAAAACCTATAATCTGTCGGTGTGTGTACTCACTAGACGGCATGGTTGGTATCTGGAAGTCATTGTGTAAAAAGTTACTATCTCCAATCAGGATACCGCAGGTATCACAACTGTCAATTAACACACTCTTTGCTGTCGCAGGGAATGTCAACGATGTACTGTATGACTTATCAGCCTTGTACATATCATCATGTCCAACAATCGTAACTACATTTCCGTATGTTTCTGGCTGTGTAACAGTAAATGTACCGTATTCAATTTTTTCGGTTGTAGATGATAATTCAAACGTAAGATACAATCGGATTTTTGCTCCGAAGAAATCATAATTAGACAAGTGATCATCGTCATTCATAATTTCTAATTGTACATTACGGCTGAGTGCAACACCTAAAGGAATGGTGTTAGCACCTGCCGAATCAACAAGACTATTGTTATCTATTGAAAAATCATCTTCTCCCAACGTCAAGACCGTTCCATTTGCAAGTATCACTTCTGCATTACATTTAAAGTCCTGCCGTTCTTCCATTAATTTTTTAAATTCATTACTTACATTTATCATAGAGGATTAACCCCCTGCATATTAAAAGATATACTTGACACTTCTTCATGATTTTCTTTTAGTGTCTTTATTTTTATATCAGACATTTGACCTACATAAAATGTATCAGTTCGCCATTTTCCGTAATACACTGAAAAATAATGTAATTCAAAGTTCTTTCCTATTACCATTTGCAATATCTCAGATACATTTGACATAGGTACTTTCGATGCTGTATAAGTAAATCGCTCCACTGTAAACATTGGTGTAAATTTACCTTTACCACCCTGTGTCCTTGTGCTACCTTGCGTATAAGTAGTTTCAAATGCTACAGCGGTGTCTGAATCTGGTTGCCAGACTTTTTTATTATTGATTTTTATACAATCCTGTGCCATATTTACTCCTTTCTACGCAAGGCTGAATGGGTTTCTACCGTTACTCATTTGTCTTAGTTTTGCTTCTTCGATAAATTCATCAAACAACGTCCTGCGGTTAATCTGTGCTGTGAAATGATAATCCCCACCATTGTTACCGCTGTTGTCTGATTCTAAAGACTTCATAACAGATAATAGTTGTTCAAGTAAATTGAGTACATCATTGTTGCTGCTATCTGTACTGTGTTGCTTTTGTGCGATCACTGCGGATGCTTTTGCAGGTATTACCGCTCCGTTTGCTACATATGGTGCTGTAAATGGTACATTTGCCAACTGTTTAGATTGGTCTAATAATGTATCAATCGTATCTGGGAAAGCTTTTTCAAGGCCTACTGTGATTCCGGCAGGTATCATCTTACCTACTGTATCTCGCATCAAACGTGATGGAGAATGGATTCCAAAGAAATCTTTAACACCCTCCCATGCCTTTTGTGCAAGACTTGTCATTTTATCGACAAGAATCCATGCAAAGTCTCCAACACCTTTTGCAATACCTTTTACTACATTCATTCCAACGCTGCCCCAATCGACATTTTTAAATGCAGTTTTCATATCTCTTATCGCAGATGTAGCTTTTTTTGATAATTTCCCAGGTAGTCCTTTGACTGCATCTACAATATATGTCAATATTTTTCCTGCTGTTGTTTTTAGTCCAGATAATTTCCCAGTTATTCCGTTACCCATCTCCTTAAGTCCGCTTTCTCCAAGACCTTTTAATTTAGATGGTAAATTCTTAATTGCATTAAGTACACCGTTATATGTGTTTTTCATAGCATCCACAGCGGTACTTTTAGCATTCATTATCCCATTTCTAATCCCTGTTATAAGGCTTTTTCCAAGAGATAGCCAATTATAAGCAGTAAATACGCTTACCATTGCCAATATAATTTTAGGGATATTAGCAATAAGTGTAGGGATCGCTTGAATCAATCCTTTAATTAATTCGCCAATCAATTTAATTCCTGCGACTAAAACCTTAGGAGCATTATCGTTTATTATGCCTGCAATATTAATCACAATTTGAGGTACATTCTCAATAATATCTGGGAGTGCTTTAATAATTCCTTTTGCCAGATTTAACATAAGATTCAATCCAGAATCCACCAATTTCCCCGCATTGCTTCTTAGATTTGCAGTAAAATCTGTCAGCGCTGATAAACCTTTACTGATAAACTGTTGTGTACCATTCGTGATCCCTTTTGACAAATTGTCCATGAAAGACACACCAAGCTGGGTTAATGCCGTTATCGCTTTTCCTGCAACAGATATTGCACTAACAAATATTCCAACCCAGTCAATAGATGTTAATAACGTTGCTAATTTCGTTCCTAACTGTGACCAGTTTGTTGTAGCAAGTGCGTTATCTAATATTGTAAGGATTCCTAATGCTAAACCAGATAAACTTGTGCCGATTGAATTAACATCTAGCTGTGCTATCGCACCGTTTAATCCATGTCCAATAGATTTACCAATTGTATCCCATTTAAGGGTATTTACTGCACCTGCGAGCATCTGAAACGGAATGTTGATACGGTTAGCAAACAACCGTCCTACATTAGACCAGTCAACCTCATTGAACATACCATTGATTCCAACACCAATTTTTGCCCCTAAGTTCTTCCAGTCAATTCCCTCAATCAGAAGATTAAGAGTGTTAACAATTGTATTAATACCTGCACCTACAGTACGTCCCATCAAATCCCAATCTATGTGATCTACAAGACTATTGAACGTCCGTGTAAATGCATTTACAAAATAAGTTATCTTTGGGCCTACATTATTCCAGTTGATCGCATCATAAATCTTTTGTAGACCTTTGTTGATACCGCTAGCAATATAAGCTCCAAGTCCCTCCCAATCCTCTTTCTTTATGAGGTCCTTAATCTTCTTAGCAATGTCTGCAATGGAAGATTCAATAGGAACTTTCTCAAACATATCTCCAATGGATGGACCAGTGTAACCACCGCCACCACCACCGCCACCGCCTGCGGATGGTGTAGAAGAACTAGGGGTATCTTTTTCTTTTTGATACTGTCGGATTTCATCCAGTCCAGAAAGATATGTCTGTATCTCTTTATTTGCCTTTTTCGTAGCATTTGCGTTATTCTTTGTGGCTTTTGCCGCCTTATTAGCACCACTGGATGTTTTATTCAATGATGCCGCATAATCTTCTTGTACGGCTTTCGCTCTTGTAAAAGATTTCTGTCCTGTCAGTGCCGCTATAAACATTCCTATATACGTGATCGCTTTCGATAACATATTCATGAATGCCGTTAATATAGGTGCAACTATGGACAAAATCGGTGCAAATGCTGTTGCCAAACTGTTTTGTAACTGAGTTAATGCTGACATCATAGAAGATATCGAAGCATTAGTAGCTGACGAATACTGTGCAAGGTTATTGATGCCTGTCATGATTCCACTGTTAACTTTAGAAATCATTCCAAAAACGGTAGAATATAATATACTCATACCGACCATTCGACCAATAGAAAAGCTTGCATTATTAGCACTGTTTGTAGTGCTTGTAAAATTCTGTGCTAGTCCTGTCAGACGTTTTCCAAGACCAGATACAACTCCACCCATTCTACTAAAGATAGATGAAATACCGCCTGTTTTTGTCTTAGCACTGTACGCAGACTGACTGACATTCTTAAATGATGAACCAAGCCTACTATTTGTGTTAACAAGTCCTTTTTCTTTTGCATCAGTCTTAGATATTTCCTTATTTAATGCATTTAAGGCTTTCTCACTTTCTTCTGATGCTGTCTTTGCGTAATTTTCTGTAATCGGTGCAGTACGTACTTTTTCTGTTTGTTGTGCGGTTGTTGTTCCACTGTCTAACTGCTTTTTCTTTGCCAGTAATTCGTCATATTGTCTGCCGAGTTTTTCCGCAGCACTCTCCAATGCTAAAAACGCAGGGGAAGAAGTTGCACTCTGATTTCTTGCAAAGATTTCTTGCTGTGCCGTTGCTACCTGTTCAAACTGTGTATCAAGGCGTTGCAAGGAATCTTCAAGAATCTGATATGCTGTTGTCTTAATATTTGAATTGCTGATTTCATCCTGTAACTGTGTTGTTTGTCCTAAATCGGTGTTTAAGGATTCAACACTCGTTTCTGTACCTGTGATTTCTGCATTTAATTTTTGTAATGCTTTTGCACTTTCTTCGCTTGCAAGACCTGTTCCACCAGTAAGCTTTGCACTTTTAGGTAGACCACTGTCTGCACTCGCTGTCGGTGCTTCTAACTGCTTTTTCTTTGCAAGAAGTTCTTCGTATTGCTGATCTAGTTTAGCCGCTGCACTTTCCATTGCTTGAAACGCAAGGGAAGAAGTTGCACTCTGATTTCTGTTGAATACATCCATCTGTGCTTTTTCCAACTCTGCAAGCTTCTGTCCTGTGGTTTCTATTGCTTTATCTAACGTATCAAGTGCAGTCGTTTTAATGTCTATGTTATCAAGTTTCTTTTCTGCCTGTGCGGTCTTTTCCAGTTCCTTAGCCACGGTCTTTGCTTTTTCTTCGACAACATCCATACCTTTTGCATCTGGTGCTTTTATACCGCCACTCATGGCTTTTTCCATTGATTTTCCAATGGTTTTTACTTGATTGGATAAACGTTTTAAAAGGGATGCGATTTCTTTCACACTTGCTTTTGCTTCGGTTGTATCAATTTCTGTTTTGATATAAATACTTCCATCCGCTTTTTGTGTAGCCATTCAATCACGCCCCTTTCCCATTCAGTAAATCGTTCAAACGTTTCTGTTCTTCTAATTCCTCTTCGGAATATTTAACATCTAGGTCAATAAGCGTTTTATTTTCTTTGTAGAACTCTCTTTCCCAATCTTCCAGTTTCTTTCCTTTGGCTTTCTTCATGCGAACACTAAGAATCTGCGAAAACAAAGACTCTCCAATTTCCATGTAAGCTCCTAAAAAAGTCCACCAGTGTAAATACTGCATAGCTCGTATTTCTTTTCCAAGTACACGGTTAACAGATGGGATGATAACTGGTGCATCATGTTCCCAATCCATCACATGAGGTTGTTTCTTCCCATCGTCCTTGATACCCATGTCAATAAATTCGATGGCTTTTTCAATAGCTTCTTCATAGTCTTGTGGTGGCATATTTCCAAAATCAATGTATAAAATGGTAAGGCAAACAATCCACTTTTCATCGTTCTCAAAGTCTGGGTCATTAAATGTTTTTAAAATGTCCAGAACTGCACGAAAATCTGTGCGTATTTCATAATCTATGCCACCAACTACTATGGATGTAGGAAGTTCCCAAACTTCCATTATTTGTGATATTTAGACGTTGCCCTTTTAATTTTCGCCTGTTTCTTTTTGATTCTCTGGTCTGTTACCTGCTCAATAACGTCCGCGATCTCAACGATGATATTCTCAATAAAGAAATCTCCACTTTCCGTTAATGTCAGTGGATTGCAGATAGCGAATACAGATTTAGAAGCTTTAGAGTTGAGTAAGTAATCAATCTGTTCTTCTAATCTGTCGGATAATTCCAGAATGTCTTTTTCTGTTGCATCTTCTGGTACTTCCATCTTTTCAAGGTTTGCAACTACCTCTTCGTATCTTCTGATGATATTTAAATCAACAGGATTGAAAGAAAATCTTCCAATCTCTGTATCATCTTCATTGGTCAGTACCACATTTAAGGCACCAGTTTTGACTTTTCTTCTTAATTCTTCCATTGTTTAACCCCTATTTCCCTGTGCTTGATGCATTTACTGAACTTGTAGCTGCTGTAAATTTACCTGTTTCAACGTTGTAAGTACCTTTTTTACGTTTTCCAACATAATTGACGGTAAATGGAATCTGATAACCAGATGTATCCCCACCGTATGATGTAGGTGTTACATAACATTCCTGCTGATATGCTTCATAAGCTCCGCTTGTAGCTTCTTTCCACATATGCACTTCTACGGCGTTTGTCTTTAAGTTGTCGTCTGTGTAACGATTATCAACAATCTCCTGTAGTTTCTGCGATAATACAGAGTCAGCTTCTGCATAATAAGGGTCAGCTTCAGAAGATACTTCGTATCCGTTATGCTTAAATGTTGATTCTCCGATGATGTTTTTAGATGTTTCTGTGTCTGGATTCAGTTCGACATTGTATTCTTCTAAGTCTTTTCCCAGACGTTCATAACCAGATGTTCCGCCACAAAGTGAACCAGAATCTAAGAAATGAGCCATATATTTACGTGCAATTTTGCCTGTTGTAACTGCCATTTTGATTCTCCTTTATCTTTTCAAGGTTAGTGATCTGCTTCATAATGCAGACCAGTTAATGTGTTATCTATCTATCAAAGTCATTTTGGTATCGGGCAGAAATGTTGATTGCCCAATTCTCAGACTTGTTTTCGTTTGTGCTGTCCAAATATGCAGGTGTCTGTCTGTCAATCGTTAAAAACTTTCGATTGCCTGTCAGAATCGGATATTCTTCTAGCTTATATGTATTGTTTTTAATCGTGATTGTTTGTTTTTCTAACCATTTGCCAAGGTTGTCCAACCACTCCTTAATGTCTGCTTTCCTCTTTGGTTTTGTACCGCTTGCACGACATATCACGCAAAACGGATACAGACATACCTGTGTGACGTGTCCTGTGATGCTTTCTTTTTCTGATTCAATCACTGCCCCACTTACTGGGAACATTGCCTTTCCGCTTGCATCATCAAGTGTAGAAAACTCAATTTCTTCTCCCTCTCTTAAATCTGGGAATTGATTTACCAGTTCTTGCAATGCTGTTGTGATCACGTCAAAACCATCAATGTCGTACTTGACTGCTTTCTTTTCTTCTGCCATTAACTTCCCCCTGCCTGCTTCTTAACATGAGTAACCCATGCTTTACCATGATTCTTCTTTGCTGTTTCAAACCATTTTGGAGTAGCTTTAGGATTGGAATAGGACAGGTCTTCTTTTGCATTGGTTTGTCCTGCAAATTCAGAAACAAGAACCTTTCTTGCCCCTTTTCTTGCCCATGGAGAACCTGTTAGTTCATCAACCATACCTTTACCATAGTACAAGAAACGCCCCATCGGTCCAGTACCTGCACACACCATTCCAGTACCTGCAAGAGAAGCACTTTTTGCTCTCGTTACGTTAATGAATGTACCTGTTTCATGTGGCATATAAGGGACCATATCGGTCATAATTTGACTATCTAGCCAAAATTGAGCATGTTGTATCTGGTCGTCAAATCTTTCAAGGCTGATATTTGCAATCATGTTAGATGTATTGATATTGACATTTCCTAATTTCTTTTTAGCCATATAACCACCTACTTAGCCATTACTTCAAAGTGCGGAATTATGTCGTAAAAGGCACTTCCAGTGATCGCAAAGACATAATCATACTTAAGTTTCATCTCTTCGTAAAAACCGTCTATATAATCATCGTCTGCAATCGGTTCTTCATTTTCCCATTCTCTAACAATAAAGAAGTCAAAACCATTAGCCTTAGAACTAAATGTAAGTGCCTGTGGTAACTTATCATTTGCCTGTTTAGACCATTCTTTAGGCGGTAGCCATAATTTACTCCCTACCATCTTTTGACCGTCTTTTAGGCTATACTGCACGTTTAATACAGCATTGTCCTGTGAGTCAGAGCCATATTTTGCAATGATGCTTGCTTTATCCATGTTAAGATTGCAATTATGCAAAACGGAGGGATACCATGTATCGCCCTGCTTACTCTCATATCTATTGAAAAGTGTAATTGTGTCGTTATACATCGTATCCCTCCGTTTATAATGCACCTGCTCTTTTAAAAGCTTTAAAAATCTTTTTAGACTGTAAAGCAAACCAGTCAATCATTTCTTCATTATTTGCCCAACAATCTGTGTTGCAGGACTGCCCATCTAAACCACTTTCGTATAAGAAAGCGTGCATAATTTCATGTCTAAGCAAACTTTTTTGAACCGATTCAAGGTTTTCCACGGAATCTACACTTCTTTCAAAAATTGCAACAACTATTGTTTTGTTTGAATAATCGCAATAGCCATTTAATTCTTGCAGTTTTTCATCTTCGTTCTCGTGTCTGAATCTGATTTTATATGTAGTTCCTAAAACATTTATTTTGCAATCTTTCATAAATACTCCCTTGGGTACATTCCCATATACAGTAGACTTACTCCATTGGCATCTGTGACACCCGATAAGTAGTCTCTTATTGTGTCAGAGTATAACTGCTTTTGTGCTTCCTTATCCGCTAGACACTTATCTATCAATGTAGCCGTACCTGCGTTACTGGAAGTCACATAGCTTATACTCTCGTTTCCTGCACTCTTAGATGCTACCTGCTTACTCATCACTGTTCCATCTTCTAATGTGATATAACCCTGTGATGCTTCAACTCTCGTTTCTGCCTGTTCAATCTTATATGTGATTGATAGAAGTTCGCAAACACATCTTTTAACTGCTTCTGCATCATCTTCATCTGTTGGAAAAGCAATCTTAAGTTTCTTCACATTGTCAACACCAGTCGTGGCATTATCTATCTTCTTGCAAGAATCCCAGACCAGACGATTAAAGTCTGCTTCTGGGATTGTTTTCTCTCCAAAAAGGGTTTTGTAATATTCATAGTCAACATAATTTGCCATGAAATCGCACTCCTTTTTATCCGTTGGATTTAATAACACCCATGCGGATATTCTTCTGGTTAAATGCTAAAGACCAGTTTCCTTTAGTTCCTAACTCTGCGTTTGTAGGAGACTCTTTTGCAATCTTGTTAGCATTAATAGAAAATCCGTTAGGATGTAATACATAACCCTGTTTTGTATACAGCTTTTCAATACCGGCAGATGTTTCTGGGTCATAGTCTGTATAATAAGGATTTTCATAGTTTGTCTTATCACAAGTCAATACTGAACCTGTACCAAGCATATAAGTTTTGTATACTGGGTTTGTTCCTGTTGTATCAACTGTAAATCTGTCTGTTACCAGTGGGATAAATCCACCGATTGTAGGAAGATTTACTTCTCTTTCTACTGCGTTAGCAATAGTGTATTTGTTGTAGTCAACAAGTCCCATTGCTTTGTACTTTGCGTAGATGTAAGAGTTTAATACAAGTAATCCCATCTTGTCAGCGGAATCTCCTAAAGCTTTCTGCTGTGCGAATATAAGTGTTGTATCATCAATTTTGTTTGCATCTCCTACAGTGCCCTCGCCAGTTAAAGATAAGTCTGTAATATGGTTTTCCATACCAGACAGGCTTAAAACTGCATCAACTGTAGTCATTAAGTCACGTGTTCTTACCTGCTTATAAAAGCTTGCAACAGAGTTTGCAACATGAGTCATAGGCTCTGCACCTGTTAACTCTTTTGTAAAGTCTTTTGCTTTCCAAGCTTTCATTCTCTGGATTAACATACAAGTCTGTTTCTTTCCTGTGATTTCAACAGGTGTATTATCTGTTTCTCCATCGTTGTTTAAAGCCTGTGAGTCCTGTTCATCAATCGGTGTATAGAATGGAATTGTTGCGACATTTCCTTTTTCTCCGATTAAATCCATGATTGTATTGTCCTGTGCTAACACACAAGATGCAATAATTGCATCGTTCCATGTTGGGTTTTCTGACATAAACTCAGAAAAAACCTCTGGGTCAAAATCAAAACCGCCAAATCTTCCTGTTCTTGGCATAAAAAAAGTCCTTTCTACCCTAAATAAGAATAGATAAGGACTTATCTTTGTCCCATCTACCTACAACTATTAAGGGATTTTTAGGTTAGCGGCTCACTTCCATATTGTGAGTCGGTATTATCTATCTGTCATTTAATAAGGTTGCATAGTAGTCTGGGTCCTCTGCCTTAAGCTTCATTCTGTCGTCTAAAGACATTTCCCTTAACTTCTGTGTTCCCTTTTTCTGCTCTCCGCTGTTGAACTTAGTTGTAAAGCTTGGGATCTTAACATCTGGTACTTTCTTTTCATCAACCAAGATGTTCTCAATTGGTTTTCCATCTTTAGTAGTAAGTTCTTTAAATACATCTTCTGCATTTTTCCCATTCTCTTCTTCCAATTTCTGAATCATCTGGGAGCGGATAGAGTCTTCTGTGATTGCATTTACAAATTTTTTATCAGATAAGAAATCTTTTACTTTGTCTCTTAACTCTGTCTGTTTAGCTTCTTTTGCTCTTGCTTCTTTTTCATCTGCAAGTTCCTGCGTTAATGTTGTAATCTTAGTCTTAAGGCCGTCAACATCTTCTTTCTCTAAGTCGGCTAATTTAGACTGCACTTCGTCTAAAGATGTTTTGTATTCATCTTTTTTCTCTACCTGCTTATTGTAGTCAGCTACAGTCTTATAGTTTTCAGACATTTTCTTTTTTAAATCCGCTTTTTTATCTTCTGGGATTTCGATTCCTAATTCTTCTAAAATCTTTTCGTAATTCTGCATATATATCCTCCTACGATATTTGTATACCGCTCGTCTGCGGTAATGGATTAAGGCTTATAAACCTAAGCCAAGGTAAAAGAGAAGAGTGGACTTGAACCACTCTTGAGCCTCTAACTCTCTCTTAAAACTTGTGGAAGGAGGTTAGTTGATTGAATCACATGAGCATCAAACAATCTACTCTTTTATTGTAAGATATGGAGACTCTTTTTTTCTACTCATTTTTCTAATTTTTTCACGAAAAAAGCACCATGCGACAACATGATGCTTCAACGTTTTTTGGAGGAGTATAAAAAAATTACAGCTCTACCAATAAAGGGTCAGAAAATAAATGCTATTGATCGCCACTTTTGTGGCTAATGGAAACAACAGGATTCGAACCTGTGACCGTCCACTTATGAGGTGGATGCTCTAACCAACTGAACTATGTTTCCACGGACCTCGTGAGAAGTCCTGCCGTATTATACTTTATAAAATCAATAAGAAAAAGGGTTGTAACATGAAAAATCTTCGAAACAAATCACATACTAGCAAGTAAAAAATGATTTATTCAACAACAACTATTATTTGTTACAAGTATTATTGTAAATGCTATACTATGGATTTTTCAATACACTTTTCATAAGTTTTTTCAAAAATTTCTTTCTTGCATGGATAGATTTCTCCATTTACGCCAGTGATAAGCATATCATCTTTTGTCATGAGAAAATCTCCCTCTAGTGTTGGGATAGTGTAAGAATTGCTGTCATATTGTCTAATGACGTAACCATTGTACATGAACTTGACAGGCATACCGTTAACCACAGTATCAGCGTTCTCTGCTCCGATTCTCATAAACTCATCAAACGTGATCGCTTCTATCTCAACAGGTTTCTTTACGTATTTAGCCATACTTTTACTCCTTATTCTGCAATCAACCATTCATTAGATAAGATATTGTTTAGTGTGTATTCCACCATTTTTGTATCTCTAATATCTAATAAGTCTCCCTTTTCTCCGTTGTCTTTATCTCTGCACTGCATCATGATAGTTTCTTTTTCTGTATCCCAGTACCAGAAACCACCCCATGATGGAAGTTTTACTTTGTGTCCTGCTTTCATTCTTTTAAATGCTTCTGCAAACGACATGCCGACATCTTCCACTACAAGTTGTACTCTATAGCCGTCCTTGTGTACGATTCCATCTTTTCCATCTGTAATTGATGCAATCAGTTCTCCATCTTTTGTGATATTTAACTCTTTAAAATTTATACCGTCAATTATCATTCTTATTCTCCTTTACATCTCAAACTTGACATTTTCCCACTTCTTGTAAGCGTCCATGTACAGCTCGCTTTCATCTCCGTTGAATGTCATTTCATAATACATGCCATCAGATAATGTCGTGCTTAACAGTGCTTTGTGGTTCTGTAATGTTTTGGAATACCAAACAACATACACGTCATTCATTGTAATATGATTGTTGTCTGTCTTGTCCATATGTCCGTTCACATAATCAACAATCTTTGCTTTGCATACCGCTAAATATTCTCTACTTCCCATTTTTATTCTCCTTTATTTCTCGTGTGTTGTCAGTGCGTTTATTAACTCGTCTCGGGTTTTTTTTAGGCCCTCGATGTTGTTCCCTGTGATTTTGTTCTCAATCAAATTAAACATACTTTTCATGACTAAATTAACATCGTCCTGTTGGCTGTTAATTGTGTTGTAGTCACTGTTAAGCTTCCGTTTAATATCTTTGATGTCTGTCTCAATTGACGTTATACGTTGCTCTAAATCGTCCGTAGGCTTCTTGTAATGCTTATAGGCTTTATACAATACACCTATAGCTCCACCAATTGTTATAATCCACCCACACGCAACCATGAATTGATTAATAGTTTCCAAATTATTTACCTCGTGCGTTATTATACCTAGTCGCTGCACCTCTAGCAGATGATGATTGACTTCTGTCCCATCCTGCGGTGTTGAGTCTTTCGTTTTGTGTCTTAAGATTGTTCTGCTTGCAGTAATCTTTATAAGCTTGATTCTGTTTCTGCAACAGTGCAGCCTTTTTCTGATATTCCATATCAAGCTCATGCTTTAAGGCTTCGTCCTTTGCATTATCCACAGCCGTTTTCATGCCGATTAACTGCCGTTTCGTCTTTCTGATACGTCTTTCAAGCTCTCTCTGGCGTTTTCGTTTCTCGTATTCCTTGCGATTCTCTTCGCTGTCGTAGTCCTCGAACGGATTGTTTATTCCATCCCCCGGACCGTGGGAGTGTCGGCAGTTTGCCCCATGGATTCCCTGCACATTCCCCATACCGCAGACTGAAAAAGGCGGAAATCTTGGGTCATTACCGCTTTTGCTGTAAAACTTGCCTTGCCACCAGAAATGATTGGTTAAATTATCCCCACCGTTTCCGATTCTGGCTCCCAGATGGGCAGATGTTAGGATAATATCCCAATCCATCTCGTCCATACGTGCGTCTGTAATATCTGCTGCCATCTGGCTTACACCAGTACGGACCGCTCTCGCTGTAGCTGTCTCTATGCTGTCTCTACGTCCACTAGGGTATGTTACATCTGCACCCTTGTCTATAATGTCGTTAACAGCTTCTTTGACCGCTTCTGTGTAGCTTGTTGTACCGCTTGCTGTCTGGTTATATGCCTTATCCACTGCATCTATGTAATTATCGTGGCAGGCGTTCGGCATTGTGCCGGTGTAGTTATGCATCTCTCCCTTGGTCTTTTCATAATTCCTCTGCAATAATCGTTGTAGATAAGGGCTTTCCCCTAGTGGTTTTGGTTCAAGACCTGCTTTTTTATACACTGCATCATCCCACTCTATAGCCTTTATACCTGCTTCTTTCATGGTCCGTGCAATTGTATCAATGCCTATCTTTGTTGTTTGTGCAATCTCTTTCTGTACCGCCTGCAAGATGTACCCTGCATCCTGCAATACATCCATTTGCCACTTGTCAATAGGAGTAAAAAGGTAATCCTCGCCACGTCCTAGTCTTATCATCATTCGTTCAATCATGACTGATACAATTTTGTTATGCAGTTCTTCCGCTTGCTTCTCTGCCTTTTCTGGTACATACCATAAGTAATCTGGCGTTAGCATAATCCCACCGCCTATTCTTCGGGGTCTTTTGCCATTAGTGCCACATCTAGCATCTTCCCAACTGCTGCCGCATCCGCAGGCTTGCCCTCTTGCGTTAATGTTTTATCTGTTTCTGTACTGCCTGTAACTCCCTTTTTGCAGATGTTGTACAACAGCTTTTCTTGCTTTGTGAATGGTTCTGGTAGTTTTACATCTTCGCCACTAAGGTATGCAAGATATTTTTCTATTCTACTTTTGCCCATGTTCTACTCCTCTCCATCTGCACCGAATAAGTCGGGTTCTTTTGGCTGCGCTTCTGCTTCTAATGCTTTTGCTTCTTCTTCGCTGAATCCCTCAAACTTCACTAAAAAATACCAGAATGGAACTTTTCCTGCTACTACATAACTATACCAACGTGATCTATCCTCATCTTCGTTGTAGGTTATGTCTCCAAAATCGTACACTACCTCATATGTTCCAACTGGTGCTAATTGGTACAGATCAGCAAAGATGTTCATTGCCGCAATCAGCTCATCCATGCAGTCTTGCAGTTTATCACGTACATCTTTAATAAACTGTATGGTCCTCTGCTGTTCTGCTTCTACTCCTGTTGCTGTCTGGATGCCTGTTGTCTCGTTGAACACGAAGTAGCCGTTAGAGAATCCGCACTTATAGCCTATCTGGCTTAATAATGCGTTAATACCTGTTAATCGTGTATCTGTGTTCAATGTTGGATTTACTTCTTGATAGAATCCATCCACACCGTTAGAATTTACATTCTTGACATATTTAGGAAGTTTAAGTTTCTCTTTTGCTCTCTCAAAACCATCCTGTGTTGTAGATAGCTTCTGCCCTGTTGCAACGAGTTTATCTGAATCCATCAATACCATTCTGGCACTATCGTAGATTTCTTCTGCGTTCCTGCTGTATGCAATATCTAAGTCTTTAAGCTCTTCTATCGCATCATAAAAGACTGGCAGTCCTAAGCTACAATGTAGGTCTACGTTATTCGCCTGTGGTGTTCTTAAGACTGCATACAGTCGTTTGCCTTTCAAATTAGCTAATCCTGCTTCTTCCAGTTCCCCACGCCATGGTGTTTCCTCGATATCCACAGGCTTTCCTGTGTCGTTAGGGTCTTTAGAAGCATAACAGCGGTTGCTGATCTGGTACACGTCTTCAATGTATCTGTGATATTCCAACTTAGTATAGTATGTTCTACCGTCATTAGATATCTCCCTGTGGATAAATACAACGCCCTGCATCTCTCCGTTACTCTCGTCAGTTACGATGAAGTTTTCGGGTGTTACTAAGTCTACACTTGCACCGTTAGGCTTTAATATTACTGTACCATAGCCACAGCCATATTCTACATAGTGTCGTAGCTGATTCTGCTCCTTGTCTATCTGCTCCTGCAACCATGTAGCTCTTGCACTGCCGTCTATCTCTATACCGATTGCCAGTGTAGCAAGTCGGGCAGTTTCAGAACATACAGCCTTTGCAAAGTTAATTGTGTGTATATCATCATCCAACCAGTACGGCTTTCCTCTGTAGATATATCCGCACTTCTCAATCGTCCTCTGCATCTCTGGACTGGTTACAGTATCAATCTTAAATTCATCTCTTGCCCTTTGTCTAAAAAGGGCACTTAATATCTCTTTCATTCTGCTTATTATACCCATCTATTCCACCGCTATCAGTTTAACGTTTCCGATTTTTGTTTCTATATTTCCTTGTATCAAATCGCCATTAATCGTAAGCCAAGCCCCACCATCATGGATAGATATTTTTTCTATATCCTCGATGCCTAACATTACATTTCCAATTTGTATACAAGTTACATCTTTTAGCTTTATCATCATTGTTTTTGTCTCCTTTATGCACTCTCGCCACGTCTCATACTCATTGGACTTGTCGCATACCTTAATGCATCAATAAAATGATCGTTGCCGTCTGGATAATCTGCCTTGATTTCTCCGTTTTCATCTACCTCATGCTCGTAGCTTATTACCTCTTCATACAGCCGTGGAGTTCTCGCAGGGTCTATGACTAATGTCCTGCACTGCAACCATTCATAAGAGTATTTACGACTACCCGGATATACGTTTGTTTTGTTTGCCACAAGTCCTGCATCTCTAAAGTCTAAGATGCTTTCTATCTCGTCAGCTCCACAACTAATACTATAGTCGTTGTATCCCTTACCTATAATCATCTGTGACATTGCAGTGTTGCGGATTTTTTGACCGCCCAACTCGTCTATGCACAAGATTTTTTGTGATGCAGGCATATATGCACATCTGACAAAAGCTTTCGGGTCTGGATAGTATCCCCAGTCCTGCCCTTGGTATATTTTTTCCTGCCTTGCTATTTCTTCGTCCGTGATCGTGCGGATTTCCAGAAGCTCAAAGATATTTGTTCCCAGTCCTACAGGGATTCCCAAATACTCATGCTTGTATGCACGTTCATTCGTTTCTTTTAAGTAGTCTGCATCGACATAGAACTGAGGTCCTAACCACTCCGCAGGAACCGTTGTATAATTGCTCTTATGCCTATAGCTGTCCTCTCTTGCTTCTGCTACATACTTATTTGCCCAATTATTTACACTGATTGGTGGGTTAAATGTCTTAAATACAACAAACTTAGGACCACCACGCAATATAGATTGCTGTACTGTTCGGATTTCTTCAATGCCTGCGAACTCGTCTAATTCCTCGAACCATAAATATTTTATATATCCTTTAGACACCTTTACCGACTTTGACTTTTTAGCTTTGTCAAGACCTCTGTACAGTATCTTTTGTCCTGTCGGCTTGTATGTGTGTTGCATAGGGCTTACAGACGATTCCCACAGATCAGAAACGCCTAACGCATCTATTGCCCATTCTATCTGTTCAAATACTGATGATCTGCAAGTATCTTTTACTTTTCGATAGACCGCGGCATTTGTAAATTCTCCATTGGTTTCATCTTGCATCATGCCCAACACAATCTCCGCGGACACAAACGAGGACTTACAAGAACCACGACCACCGTACAAATCATAATAGGTATGCTTGCCGTCTTGAATATCCCAATGCACACTATAAAAAGATGGAGCAATCACATCTGTTAGATTAACCATGTAACCGCTCCTTTACTCTCTAGGGATGTTGTTCACGATCGTGATTCCCTCTGTTTTACTCTCTTCCTGTTTCTTGTCTGCATCCCAGTCTTTAAAATTATTTCTTAGTGCAAATTGTGCACCGTTCGAGCTGTCCTTGTGGAACAAACTTTCTTCCATTTGTTCTTCAACTCTGCTCTTCGCACGCGTGATGGTGTCGTAAAACTTATCACTGTCTTTTTTATGCTTTTGATAGTACAACAGATCACTTCTGCCACTAAATCCTAATGCAAGTGCTAATCCTGTTATCGTAGGATGCTTTCTGTCTAAGATAATTGGATACCCTTGTTTGTTGTACTGCTGTTCCCCATTAATGACTAATGGTTTTCCCTCACAGCTTTCAAAGTATTCATCTATCTTCTTCTGCATTTCTTTTACACTTTTATATTTAGGCGGTCTACCACCTGCTCCCATTGTCTCACGTCCTTTCGTTTGCATACACCTTTGTTGTCGGTCCTGCTGTCTTGTAATCATCACATACAGTCAAATATCTGTCTCTTATCAGTCTCTTGCCGTTATCCTTAGTGCAGTACATAATCCCTCTGTCAGATAGTGTGTTCTTGCATCCTGCACAGCACAGGCTTTTATCTTCCATCCTGCACCTCTTTCTTGTACTTACTGCATACACACATATGACTACACTTTATGTTTACCAGTACCACTTCTGTTTTGTTCTCTGGGATTGCTCTTCTCTTTGTCTCTGTCACGATCTCGCAGTACACGCAATCGTTACAGCAATTCTTTAGTTTGTTATTAATCAAAAAAGGCACCTCCCACTATGGTTATTATCTAAGATAATTATACCATAGTGGGAGGTGCCTTTGTTTACACTCTTTTTATTCTCGATCTGGTTCCCAAGTGGTCCCGAATTTTTTCTTATGTGCCTCGGCGTACTTGTCAAAAAATTCTTGATCAGACGAAAGGCTCAATTCATACGCTACATTTTCTCTTAAATCTGCATCCATTAATTTTAGTGCTTCGTCAAAATTTACTTCTTTCCCGTACTGGTTTTTTACATTCATCCGCGTACCTCCTTTATTATCGTTTACTTTGTTTCTATACTCTTCTCTTTTTTTTAACAAGGTATCAAGATTTGTTTTCTCGCCCCGATTAATCCGCGCCCTTGCGTTTCTGATCTGCGCTTGTTTGTGCCGGCAGTAATCACTACAAGTGTTACTTGCAACTTTGGATTGGAATTTTTTACCGCAGTATTCGCAAATTTTTTGTTTTTTGCTGTTCTTTTCCAATTTCTTTTTTGTCTGTTCTGTCTCTTTATTATAAGCACTTTTATATTCTTTTTGCAATAATAAGCCTGCTTCGTGCTGGCATTTTTCAGAACAATATTTTTGCCGCCCTGCCGTTACAATATATTCGTTTCCGCATAGCTCGCACTTATCGACACTCCCAAGCTTCCTTTTAGCGGTCTTTCCTTGCCTAAATCTTTTTTGTGCTTCTTTGGTTCGTATAATTCTACAATCTGGACAATAAAAAGCTCGAGGGCCTCCAAGAAATTCTTTGCCACACATCCTACACACCCTAATCCTCATCACATTAGATTTTCTTTTTTTTGCGCATTCGTCGCAATACAACTTATCTGTACTACCGTAGAAAGGCTTGCCGCAATCCAAACAAGCCTTTTTTGTTCTATATTTCATTTTTAAAGTTCCTTTACAACTTCCCACCCGTCAATAGCTGCTGTCGTGTCTAGGTCTTCGATTGGTAGCCTTTTTATTAAAGGCCTTTCGAGTCTTACATCATCGTCTAATACATATCTATATTTTCTCGTATCGACTATTCTTTCCCACTTTACTCTTTCCCAAAATTCTTTTTTCATGACTCATATCTCCTTTTCTTTTTGCTGTTCTCCTTTAACTGTCTTTATTATACATAATATTTATGTATAAGTCAACACTTTTCAGATAAAATATTTTATCTTTTCATCGTCTGTTATTTCTATATCAATTACATCATCTACATTTTTCCTAAGCATACAACAAATAGCATTGAGACTTTTCATGTTTATTGGTTCTCCCCGCTTTATCTTTGCAAGTGTCCCCTCGCTTAAATACTTGTTTTTTCTTATTATATAAGAAGTATACCCTTTTTTCTTCAATTCTTCCTGCACATCTAATTTGTATTTTATCATCGTTTTTCCCTCCTTTTGCATTATTATAGCACACTCATGATTTTACATCAAGAATTTTATACATAAATTTTATGCACTTTTCTATTGACGTATGCATAGATTTTATGTATAATAAAAGTAAGTTAAGAGAACAAAGCAAACAAGAAAAGGAGAAAAGAAGATGAAAGAAGCAATCAAAAAATTAGAATCAAAAGGATACTACATTGACAATCAGTTTGACGGATGGTTCGGAACTTTTCCAGACAGATTTGAACTCCACAAAGGAGACGAGATCGTCATGGATAATTTATCAGAATCACAGGTTATTAGCTTAGCAGAGATTTTATAAGTCTCTGCTAGACAATTTAGGAGGTGTTATCATGAAATATTTTACAGCCAAAAACTTACAGGAACTCAGAAAAGAATACAAAAAATTAATGGTAGCCAATCACCCAGACAATGGCGGAGACGTTGTTACATGTCAAGAGATTACAGCCGAATACAAGAAACTGTTTGACATGTTCAAGGCAGGGCAGACACCAGAAGAAGAAAAGAAAAATACATTTGATTATAAGGCAGACGAAGCCTTAAGAAATGTAATCAATAATATTGTTTCTTTCGATGGTGTCAATATCGAGGTGGTAGGCTCTTGGATATGGGTAGACGGTAATACATTCCCGTACAAAGAAGAACTAAAGAAGTTAGGCTTTAAGTGGTCTAAGAATCGTAAGAAATGGCATTTCTCAACAGAACCATCTGGAAAGTGGCATAAAAAGAAAATGTCTTTCGAGGACATCCAAAGAAAATATGGAAGCGAAAAAGTAAAGACTTCCAATGTTTCAAGAATTGCATAGTAAAAGAGATCTGGAAGAACTCAAAAGCTCCCAGATCTCTTTTTTATTATTATCTCGTAATCATATCCCATTATACCCAAAAAATCCTTTAAATCACTTAAGGATACTTTTTTATTATTAAATTTGTTGTTTAGCTGCTGCGGTGTTGACAATCCTAAGAGCTGTGACGCTTCTGTCATTGTCATGCCGTTCCTTTTTAGTAGTTCTTTGTAGATTTCTTTTAATTGCTTGTTGTCCTTGTAAGTAAAGTTTATATTGTATTCCATCAACCACACCTCTTTTCTGTTTTTAAATCATTATAATTTAAAATATATCATATGTCAAACGAAAAAAGTTTATTTTTATCATTGACATTTAAACTAAAATCATTTATACTCTAGTTAAAGATAAACGAAAAACATTTAAAAAGGAGAAAAGAAGATGAAAGAATTAAGAAAAGAAATTGAAAAGTTAGTCGAAAATGAGGACTTCGTTTCTTATGAAGAATTTATTTACGAACTGGAAGAAGAAAAAGAAGAAGTTAAAAAATATCTCGAATGGAGAGCAAACGGTGGGAAGATGAACACTGAAACACTTCCAGACGGATATGTAGAAGCTTGTAAAAAGATTTTAGGAGGGATTGAAAATGAATAAAGTAATCGCAAGACACAAATTTTGGTTACATCAAACAGAATGTAATATTTCCACAGCTTATGTGGAAGTATTACACGAATACCAAACCGTTGTAATGTATATGGATGATTTTGAAGAAATTGATTCTTATACAACCTGCAGCAAGCAAGAAGCCTTAAAGCTCCATGAATCACTTGTTGAACAGTGGAAAGATAGACTTAATAAAAATCGTCTTGTCAAGGCTGATCGTGACAGTCTTGTAATACCTGCATAACATACACCACCCACCCCGGAGGTTACGAGGGTAGAAAGTTGGGAAATATGACTAAGAACGCAGAAAAGAACGCAAGAGCTATGCTGAGTAGATTATCAACAGAACAGCTTATAAAAGAATTTGACATGACCGAAGCTATACCAATTAGTCTTGAATTGTCCATGGTCCGTGGTTGGATTATGGATGAATTGAAAAAGAGAAATCCAGAAGCTTTTGATAAGTGGTTGGATTTAGACTATCCAGATAATGAATCATTAAAAAAATTGTATTTGAACGCATAGAATAAGCCGTAGGAATTAACCTACGGCTCTTTTTTATATCATGTCAAAAGGCACTGACAGACGTTCTAAGACATTTATATAACTTAATGCGTGTTCTTTATCCTTGCACTGGATATAAGGGATATATGAGCCGTTCGCGTACTCAAATAAAGCTATCCATGTATCTTTCATGGTAACAAGTACCCAGTCTATACCGTTGCAGCTCTTGTTTTCTCTCTGCCCTGTTCCGTATTCGTCTATCCACTTTTGGAACTGATCACGATTCATGTCCCTGCTCCTCGCTGATGCTTTCCAGATTTTCTTTTAACATCTTCACACACTCATTAAATCCGTCACGTTTACCGCATAGATACATATTGTGACCGCTGTAATCGTCCATAGATGGAATTAATGTACATAGAGTATATATGTCTTGCTTATTCATCTTTTCTCCTTTTCTAGCCGTTCACAGGTCTTTACAAGTGCATTTACTTCTTTACATTTTTCAAGATACATCTTGTCCATTTCTTTTATGTCCTGCGGTGTCAATCCTGTTTCTTTGTACTCAAGAAGTTCTTTTAATGCCTTAGTTGATACCGCTTCGCTTCCTACAAACATTTTTGATAATCGTATCTGATTTTTGATAACGTCTATTGATAACCCTGTCACTTTCTTCTATTCCTCCATCTCATAATTCAGCAACCTATTATAACGATCTTGAATATCACAGTATGCATCTTTATAATGTTCAAATTTACTTTTCATCTCGTTAACTTGATCTGGTGCCAGTTTTGTCTCTCTGTACTCCAAAAGCTCTTTTAATGCCATTACAGTTACTTTGTTTAAGAAAGTGTTTTCAAAACTCCTGTATCTATCAAGTGCGTTCTTGATAACATCATTGTTAAGATTTACTTCTAATAACTCTTCATTCTTATTCGTTATGTCGTACCGGGTAACGCCTAACATTCTTGCAATTCCTGCCATTGTCTCTTTGTACGCTAAAAGTTCCTCTAAGCATTTTTCTGTTTCTGGCTCATCTTCATATTCTTTTTTAAAATTCAAAAGTTCTTGGATTCTTTCTTTTGGTATCTCTGTCATTCTTTTTGTTCCTCCGTTCCGTATAACTTGTCATATTTCTCGCAAATATTATCATATTCAATTGCCATGAGATCAATTTTTTCTTGTCTTTTTTTCATCCCATTGATTTGATTGGGTGTTAATTCTGTTTCCTTGTACTGTATAAGCTCTTCAAATGCCATCACTGTTATTTTGTCCAATGGTGTTTCTACAATAGCTTTACTGGCACTTAGTGCGTTTCTGATAACATCAAGATTTAGATTCTCTGGTTCTTCAATCTCTTCCATTCTTTCAAACATCTCATACATCGTAACGCCCAATGCTCCTGCTATAGTCATAAGATTAATGTGTTTTGGTTCTTTTTCCCCAAGTTCATATGCTTTAATATCAGTGACTGTATAACGCCACGTCTTTTCCTTTAAGGCTTTTGTGTCGTTCTCTTATCGGCAAACTGTGTAATATTTCTCCCATATGCTTATAATCTTCTAACGTCATTGTGATCGTATCTCTTGCTTTAGCGGACTGGCAGAAACCACTGCCTACCAGTCCTAAGAAAACACCAATGATAACAAGTAAGATTTTTAGTATCATTCTTTTATCTCCACTTCTTTATAGATATTCACTACGGTATCACTGACAACATTATCTTTTGTTAATTCAACCTTATATCCTTTATCTGTAATGTTTTTCACAAACTCTTTAAGCGGTAACACATCTTTCATTTCATCTGGATAATATATTTTTGTTGCTTTTTTTAAAACTTTTACCTGCTCCATTTTCTTTTCCTCCAATTCACACTCATTTTGTGACTCTTTATCTGTATTTTTTTCATCAATTCTGCTTACATAATCTTTCAGTTTTTCGTCAACTATTTCAGAAAAAACCATTTCTTTTTCACAGTCATTACAAAATTCACATGAATCACAGATATTTCCGTTGCAGTAATCTTCTAACGTATCTATCATCTGTTCTCTTGTCATTCTTTATCATCTCCCATCTTTCTACAACACTCATTTATCTGTTCGTCCGTAGCTTCTTCAATTTCAATCAACCCCATTATGCAAGGATTCATTTTTGTAAATATACAGTTAAAACATCCGTGGTCGCAGCAGTAATCTTCTATCATCTGTTTTTTTATTTCTTTTTTTATCCTACTTGTGTCAAAATTACATTTCATTGTTGCAATAACAACTCCTGTTTTTTTGTCAGCTACTTCCATTTTTACTTCATCCTTAGATTGATAATAAGTATTCGTTTCTAATGATTTAATGTCCAATTTATTTGCAACAATGTTTTTTTCTACGCTGTCTAAAAAGTCGTGTGCCACCTGCTCCGCTATTGTCATTCCTTTACCTCCACTTTGATTCCATACAAAAATTCATAGTATTCTTGCAATCCCTCGTTACTTAACCATTCAAACGGCATCCTTTTTACACACTTTTTATAACATTTGCGTTCTTTGCATGGTGTGCTAACAGGGTGGCAGTAAGCTAATATAGCTTTTTCCACTTCACTTCTTGTCATTTTTTTAGGTTCATATCGTTCCATAGTAATCTTCATATCAACTTCTCCAACGATACGTCCTGCTTTTTCGTCTTTTATATATGCCTTTTCTCTGTCGAAACTTACGCTTAATTGCATAGCAGGAATATTTGACTCTTTTATGCAATTATATAAGTGGCTTTGAAATCTCTGTGTTATTATTTCATTTATTGTTATTGTTTCATTTTTAGTCATTCTCCCACCTCTAAATCTTTCGCAAGCTTGAATCCTGTTCTTCCAACATTTCTAAGATTTTCTTTGATAAGTGCATTGTTTGGTGTCCTGTGTATATTATACCAGTTCCAGTCGTTATCCTCTCTCATTTTTATTTTCATTTCCCATCTTTTTTTGTAATTGATTTCTTCTTTTACCATCTCTAGGCAAGCGATCATGTAATCTATTTGTTTGATAACGTCCATATTCTTTCTCCTTTACCACATAAGTTGTCCGTTTTCTGCTACCTTAAATTCTCTTTGCCCTGCAACATTCTTATCTTCTATCCACCACAGGAATACTTCTTCTCCAGATTTCCACTGTGTAGGGAGATTCTTTGCTTTTCTTACTTCTAACATCCTGTCAAATGCTCTGATATAATTTAGCTTGAATGTTGGAAAATCGTAAAATTCCTTTAATTTTCCTTTTCTGCCTGCCATCGGACAACCGATGCATCCAACTCTTTTATATCCGCATTGGTACAATTTATTAACACATATATTCTCTTGGTCTATGTAGTTCCATATATCTTCCTCTTTCCAATCAACAATGGGATTTACAACCATCTTGTGCTTCTGCATGCACAATTCAGTGATTCTTCTTTTAGAATTGTTGTCATTGTTGAGCATTACAGAATCATCAAACAATTCCTTTGTTTTAACTGATGCTCCTATCTTTTCAAATTCTGATCGTGTGTGTTTCCTTTTTGTGCTTTCATCCCATCTAACACCTGTTGCCACGTATCTTCCCATGCCTGCTGTTTCTTTTAATTCTTTACAACAATATCTTACAAGTCGTGTAGGTGGCATAAGTTTTCTAGGAATGAGATTCCACATCGTGATTCTGGTTCCGTCTGGCTTCCTTGGATAGTTAATACTGCACTTTATCCCCCCCTCTTCCAATTTCTTGAAATTGTCACGGACGTGCCACACTGTTTGTGGTGCATCCGCTGTGGTGTGACTGTGCTGTACTTCAAAAGGAACTCCAGAACGTTTGAATAGCTCTAATAATACATCTGAATCCTTACCACCGCTGTATGTACAGATAAGTGGTTGTTTGTAATACTCAAGACTCATTTCTGATGCTGTTTTGATTCTTTCTATTGCTTTTTGTTCTAAGTCCATTGATACTCCTTTACTTCATCATACTTCTGTACGGCTCAAAGAAATCTTCTTTTCTTAACTCACATTCGCACTTAAGACAAATAAATTTGCTTTGTATTTTCATGTCAGAATTTATCTGAATATACTCTCTTCCGATGTCCTCATTGAATAACCAACTATTACACCATTTGCACCTTGCTGTTGGCATTTTAAATCTCCTCATTTTCAAATTCCTTTATTTCTTTCCATGCAATAACCCTATCGTTACTATAGTACCTTGCCTTTTTGGCTGTTGCATTTCTCCATCCACAGGAATCATGACATGTTCTGTTTACGCAACCGCCTTTTATAGTTACTAGAACATCTTTGTTATCTTCTGGCAGATCAGCAGGATTCTTTCTTAAGTCGTGCCATCTGTATTTTTGTTGCTTATTAAACAGCCATGACACTACATTTAACACCTGTTTTTTTGTGATACTGTTTATTGTCGCTGCATCTAACACCTGCTGTATTGCTTCATATTTTTCATCTTCCGTAAACTCCTTTGAATCAATTTGCATAAATACTGCGAACGCTTTTGTAAAATTCATTCCTCTCCCACACTTTCTACCCCAAAGATGTATTTAATGATTCTGTCTCTTCCTATTGACTCGATCGCATCAAATACAAGTTGTTTTGATGTGAATACCACCGCTCCCTGTGGTCTGTAATCGGCCCACACATCATAATCAAGTTCTTCATTGTATTCATCATGCAAAATGAAATAACTATCTTCGAGTGTTGGGTCATTGTGTTCCTTTGCATATCGTTCAAGTTCAACTTCTACTTTTCTTTTTTCTCTGGCAAGCCACGCTGACTCTTCTGTGAAAAAGACGTTTCCTAATTCCCATCTTCCTTCATCTAAAGAATCATTCGTCCACCTGCTTTGTATAACAGCTCCATCATTACTAATACAAAAATATTCTTCTGATTGTCGTGGTTTCCTTACCTTTACACCCTGTTCCTTGTCTGGTTTTTCTCCATTCATCTTCCCAACGAGTCTGTAAAACTCTTTTTCTTCTGCTTCTGTTAGATTTTTAATTCCCATATTTAATCCTCCTTATTTGTTAAATAATCTTCTATGGCTTGATCTAAAAATCTACTACTGATAAACCAACAATCAATGTATGTTGTTTTATTTTGTTTGTTATATATCAATAGACTTTTGTTTTTAACATTTTTCAATGTTATTCTCATCATGAGTGTATCTGTATTATTGCTTAACTCATCAACTCCTAAAACCGTGTTTTGTGTAAGTTGATTTAGCTGACTTGTAATACGCTGTAAACACGTTTCTTTACAAATTACTTTGTTCCACGTTGGTTTCAAGCATCTGATCGTTGTCTGCATATCATTTCTCTCGTCAGTATTTGTCAAAATAAAGCAATCATCTAATTCTTTTATTTCTTCTCCACTTATAATTGCTTTTGTTTCTATATTATAAATTTGCATTTCTTACTCCTTTACTGTCCATTCTCTCCCCTGCCGTTAATAGCAGGGGAAATCATGACTTATACAATAGCGAGTTATATTGTACTTATGCGTTGCGAGGATTCTTATTTAATTGTCGTGTGGTATATAAAAATCCTGCTGTGCAACAAGCCTTTTCTGGCTTGAGTCTCTGCCTAATAGAGATAAAAAAATGGAAGAATCTGAAAATACAAAAACATTATTTACAGTTGCTTAGGCAGAGAATCAAACCAGAAAAGTATTTATTTTTATACCCAGTACCCAGAATGTGATGTTACGTGAACGAATCTTCGTTCGTGTTGCTTCTTTTTGAATCGGCTTTGTCGAATCTCTTCTTTGACTTCTTCCACTAATTCATCTTCCCAGAATCTAACAAGATAACCAGGTACTCCATAGATTGCTCCACACTCTTGGACATGTAGCTTTTTAACTACCTTTTCTTTTATGACCTGCTTGCGGAACTCTTTGGTATATTCTCTTCGCTTCGGCTCGATGCCGTACTTTTTCCACTTGAATATACTTGATGGGTCTACTCCATATTTTTTTGCAACGGAAGTAACCTCTTTCGTTTCTTCTACCTCTTTAAGAATTTTCATCTTGAGAGCTTTGCTTATTTTTTTATACCCCATCTTTAGCCACCTTTCTGTAGATTGCCACGTTTCTGTCTGTTAGGCTGTCGTGTCGTTTACCGCACACCTCAATACGTCCGTCTTGTACTAACTCTGTTAGCCGTGGTTGTACCTGCTGCCTTGTCGGTTCTAACACTTTTTTGTGCTTATACAACACCGTTGCGATCTCTCGTGCTGTCATTGCTCCATATTCGAGCTGTTCTAAAATCAAGATATGTATTGCTTCTTTGTTAACCTTTTTGTGTGATTCTCTTCTAGTCTGCTTGGTAATGGAATGGCTTCTAAGTGCTGTTTCATTACCAAAAAAACTCATTTGATACATTTTCCATCACTCCTTTTTCCTTACTCTAATTGCTTATGTAGTAACTGCATTTCTAAATCATCAAAGTCATAGTCTCTCTCGCATTCTAAGACACTTGCAGGATTCCGCTGTGGCTTCGGTTCTGGTGGTTTCTCGTAGTTCTCGTCCAGATAATCCACGTAACCAGAATTAAAGAATGTACTTCCGTTCTGTGGTTTTCTCCAACTACTGTCCTTAGATAAATCATCCAGATACCTTTTCAAGGCTCTTTCTATTTTTTCTTCTCCTATCTCATACAGAGTCTTTTTCTTTGCATCGGATACCTGCCCCTTACCACGTTTATTCGGGTACTGTTTCCAGAGCTTTTCAAAACATTCATTGATTGCTTTTTTGTTTGACTTCTCGCAATTTTCTTTTGATTTCTCGCAATTTTTCTTTGCGTTTTTGTCTGTTTGTTCCATTTTTCGTTCCACTGGTTGTTCCATTTTTGTTCCATTTTCAACCTTGGCAGTTGCTTCTACAACTTGTCCACAATCTATGTACTTTTCGTAGTCGAAAACTGTGTATATCGTGTATTTATTTGTGCTTTTTGTGGATAAATACCCAGTGTCCTTTAGTTTCTTTAGTGCTGTTCGGACCTGCGATTCTGTTAATCCTGTCTCTGCACTGATTCTTGTTATCGAAGATACAAATTGTCCTGCCTTTATCTCTTTTCCGCAGTACCGCTTGTCCTCTAAATTTGTATGTAGTAGGCAGTGGTAAAACAATCTAAATACATTTGTGTTTTCATACCATTCCCAGTCTGTATTTATATTTATGTTCATTCACTGCCCTCCTACATTTATTTATCGTTATCCTCATGAATAGTAATTTCTATCCTTGGATTTTTCGAATCTACTCTAAAGTGGTCTATAAATCCTAGTACATACCTCTGTCCGTCTCCGGGGAATGTTCCAGATTCTACTAGACTGTCTAAGACAAATTTCTTAGCAAATGCAACATTGTCTGGATCACGTCTTTTATTTTTTTCATACCATGTAATCTCAACGATCACTGGGAAATTCAATTTCTTTTTGCGTAACCATAACGGTATGCTGTATTTACAGATTCTTTGATTCTTTTTCTTGCAGTCAGCACCTTTATATGCGTTAGTCCTGCATGATCGTGTATAATCGTTTAATCCGTCCAGTCTGCCTTGAATCGTATATGTTACAGCCATGACTTGCCAAACTCCTTTATAAACTCTTCTCTCGTGCCTATCTTTTCTTCAAATGCCTTTTGTGCCATCTTCTTATACATAAGGTCATATCTGGCATTTAAATGTGCGGATTGTTTACCGCCTGTATGGTGTTCGTGGCACAACGGAATCACTAAGTTATACTTATCAGCTTTCTTCCTGTTTGCTGTCCCATGTAAACAGTGGTGTATCTCTACATAAGGACTTCCACATAATTTACAATGTTCCATATCATCAACGATGATTGACTTTTTCTTTCTCAATCTTAAGTCCCCACCTTTCTTCCATTTCTTTTATATCCTGCGGTGTTGCTGTCTCAATTCCAAGCTCTTTTGCTTCTGCAACAGTTCCTTTTATCAGTTCAGACATTTCCTTTGTGTCGTAGGTATGACTCCCACGCATTACCAGATTGATTCTGAACAACTTACCTGCCTTATTGGTAGTTGTACTGGCTGTCGGTTGTAGGTGGCAAAATTCAAGGTCGTACACTTCTATATCGTTATCCAACGGAAGTGATACAAGAGAACCGTTTATAATCTCATGCTGTCCGTACTCTGCTATGAGTTTGTTCTTTATATATACCTTGCTGTTATCCGTTACTTCTGCAATCTTCCCAACCAACACATGAAAGTATGCATTGGCATCTAAACTCCTGCCCTCACGGTACTGAACGACCTTAAGTCTACATTCCTTATCTTTCAGTCGGTCATATTCCCCTCGTATGTCTTTTTCACATACAAGGGAAATAACCTGCTTACCGCTTTCAAAATCAATGGATATATTACTTATCGTTGCCTTTGTCTCCATTCTTTTCTTCCTCTGTTCTGCCATCATAGATGAATACTCTTTTATGTGTTGTATCGTTAACAATTGACAATCCTACAATTTTTTTGTTCTCGATTACAATTTTTTCAACCTTGAACCTGTCATTTGTTGTAGGTTTTCCGTTTCTTCCCTGCTGAATATTGACGTATTTATTTGGAACCCAGATAAAAGGTGCTGTGTACAGTTCTCGTCCGATTCCAAGATTGAAACAAGCTCTTTTAAATGCATCCGAAGCCTGTCCTTTTTCTTTTTCTGTGTAGGATTCTTTACCTACATCCTGTTTAGAAATCCACTCTTTCTTTTCTTCGTCCCATACTTCTACGGTACAGAAAAGATTTCCATTGATTACCTCATGATGTCTTTTCCAGTTAGTAATACCAATCGCTTCATCAAGGATATTCATGTCGCATCGTGCATCTTTATATAGTAAGATTGACACTCCACTATCTTTTACGATTGCAACTCTGCAATCAATTTCATCTGCTCTTAAATCTCTGAATTTTTCCATCTTCCAACACTCCTATCTAATTCTTAAACTTTCAGTCTGTACCAGTCTCATATTTTCATTTTCTTCAAGCACTCCTGCTTTCAAATCATCAAGAAGCTGTTTCCTGTTAACCTTGTCTGGCTGTTTAATCAGATACTTTTTAGGTAACAATTCCTCAGCTTCTACCTTTACAGTTTTAGGATTTTTCTGGATATTGAAGCTAAACAGTGTTGTTTTAAACTTCTTCTTTTTTACTTCAAGCATCATTGTTTCAAGATACTTCTTTAAGTTGTCCGCACTGTTTCTCAATGCTGTCTCTCTTTTTGCTAACCTGTCTTTCTCTGCTTTTACTGAATCCGCATCAGCGATCAGTGTTTTAATCATCTTTGCGGTAGAATCAGCCTTTTCTTCAAACTCAAATTCGATTCCGTCCATAGTGTCTTTAATATCATCAAGGGATAACCCTTGCTCATCTGCCATTAAAAGCAGTTCGTTAAATTCGTTTTTAATCTCATATAATTTAGCCATGTTTTACCTCTCATTCTTCAATACATTCTTTAATATTTCCCTGTTCATTGACTTCTTTCACACTGCATACATCATCAAAACGAGCTTCTTTTAGTTCCTCTAATTCCTTTTTGAATTTTGGATTTCCTGTAAACACGTCCCACATATACTCTAATAGCCATGTTTTATCCTCTTCGTTGTTTCTTGCCTGCTTCCAGATATATTCTGTTGCATCTTCTTCTGGGATTACTGTCCCATTTTCGTCTGTATAGCCTGTCACAATCATGACTACTCACACTCCTTTGCTTCTTTAAGAATCTCTTCTACATCAAATTCTTTTGGTACTGTTTCTTCCTGCTCATTTTCTTTAAGCATTGCAAAAAGTCTAAGCACGCTTGCTGTATATGCTAAATTTTCAAAAATGGTTTCAATAGCATTGTTATTCGCCATTCTTTCATTTAAGATTGTATTTGCGTTATCAAATGCTCCTTCTTTGTTGTATATCCATTCTTCATTATCTTGTCCGTAAAGTTTTACAATAAGTTTGCTATAAAACTCTGTCATGCCTGTTGCAATTTTTTTATCTGCTACCTTATTTTCCTCTTCTGTAAACCTTGGGTCTCTAGTTTCTTTCACTGCTTCAATAATTACTTTCTTAACTGCATCTTTGAACTCTTTTTTTGTAATAATCATTGTCATAATCTCCTTTTCTTGCTATACTGTTGTTATGCATTTTTTGTTAAGCACTTTAGACCTGCACGTCTGGGTGCTTTTTTTCATTTCCATCCATCACGCTCTTGTGCGATTAATGCCAGTCCTGCGGCTACGCAAGTACCCATAAACCAGAATGGCATTAAATCTAATCCGCAGACTAACAGTCCGCACCCCATCATAAATGCTCCCATTTTCATTTAAAACCCTCCTCTCTGCATTGCTTGGTTCTCATTTGCTAGCTTTCTTACTCTCCATTTTTCAAATCTTTCTGTATCGAAAAATATAGGAGAATTGGACTTAGGACCTTTTTGTGCAAAGTCCTGTCCTCTTTCCCGATAGGCTTCATCAAGGAATGACCTTGGAAATCCCATCTTGACGAGTTCTGACATTCTCATGATTGGCTTATCGTATTTCATACTCGCTCCTTTCTTACTCTTCGGATTCTTCCTTGAATCTCTCCTGCATCTTCTGTTTTCTTTTCTTGTCTCTGTAGTTGCTAATCAGCACAATTACAATTTCTGCTGCAACAGTTCCAAAAGCTCCTACGAACAAACCAAGGTAATATGGCTGTATATACATCTACTCGCTCTCCTCTCCTGTCAACTCATCCACGTTAATATCTAACGCCTTTGCCACGTTGCACACCTTTTCAAACGATGGACTAATCTTGTCCCATTTTGAAATACTGCCTGTGGCAATCTTTGTATCTTTCTCTAACTGATTAAGTGAAATCCCTTTTTTCTTGGCGATTTCTTTTACTTTCGTACCAATTAACATTTTTTACTCCTTTCTTCTATTTATTATTCTGAAAATATCACAAAATAATATTGACTTAGTTCTGAATATATTCTATAATCTAATTACCACAAAAAATTAAAAAACTATTCAAGCAAACTGCCTCGCTATTATTTTGCGATTTTTTCAGAAGCTATATCTTAATTATAAGCGATTTTTTCAGTTTGTCAATAGTTTTTTGCGATTTTTTCAGAATTTTGTGAAAGGAGCAAAATATGGACATGAAAGAACGCATCCGACACCTATGCAAACTCAATCATGTATCTATGAACAAAGTTGAGGGAGACTTAGGTTTTGGGAAAGGTTATCTAAGTAAACTTGGCACTTCTAAGCCAAATGCTGAGAAATTAAAAAAGATAGCTGATTATTTTAATGTGTCATTAGATTTCATAATGACAGGAAAGGAGGATGAACAAAAAGAGAAAGATAACACCGATCTCAAACAAAAATACAGTGAGCTTGAAGAACTTTTAAGAAGTGACTCAATGAAACCTGTTCGTTATGATGGTAAACCTGTCAATAACGATACGATAGATTTATTACTAAAACAGATTGAGATTTCACTTGCAATGCTAAAAAAATAAACAGGAGGGTTATGTATGAGAAAAAATCAAATCAAAAATACAGTAAATGATTTGATTGAAACATACGGTACGAGAAATCCATATTTACTTGCTAGTTACCTTGACGTAACAATCCAGTATGGAGACTTAGGAGAACTGCAAGGATGCTACATGAAAATATGGGATAAGAAATTTATTTATATCAACGATAGAATCGAGGATGATAAGCTAAGAGATACTGTTGTCGCTCATGAATTGGCACATAGTATTATGCACAATGAAGATTATTATTTTTTCAGTTATGGTAAACAGTTTCAATCAAACAAAACTGAAATTGAAGCTCACACATTCGCAGCGGAGCTTTTGATACCAGATGAAACAATTATCGAACATCCGGGATATACGCTCGATCAATTATCATCGTTAACCGGATATGCTGAAAGATTAGTCAACTTCAAGAGACTTTAATTTTTTCTTTTTAATTAAATATAAATATTAATTATTATAATACTATATAGGTTATATATAACTATAGTCTTTAGATACTATATATTTATATAAAAGAAAATAAAAATACACTAAAAACATTGTTTTGTCAATCACAAATTAAAAAAACTTTTTGCATGGTGCTGAAAACCGCATAAAACCGTGGTTTCTTGGACTTTTAAAAAAGAAAATGCATAGTTGATTGATGTTTGCATGTCATTTGCCTGCGATTTGCCTGTCATTTGCCTGCGATGCAACTATGCAAAAAGTCTTGAAAACCGCATAAATACGTGGTTTCTTGCCTGCGATTTGCCTGCGATTGTGGTTGTCACGTTGCTTGTTATACATTATAAGAGGAGGGATGTTACATGGCATTAATAACTTGTACTGAATGTGGGAAAGAGTTCTCTGAAAAAGCTTCTGCTTGTCCAAATTGTGGATGCCTAACAGAGGAAATCTTAAAAGAATTAGCTACTGTTTCTACTGCTGATAATGAAGTTCCGCAGTATGAAATTGATGAAAAAACGATTGATATTGCTATAGAAAAAGGTATTGTTAATGAACCTAGTGATTTAATTATCACAGCAGGTAAATATACAGATAGTGGTTTTCTTTCTACACTAACACATATACTTTATGTAGCAAAAGACAGCTTCTATTTATGCCGTTTTGATAAGGCAGAAGAGAATCCAAAAGAAGATATTATTGTCAAACTGGATTATACAAATGATGCTATTAATCAGTTAACTTATGATTATGAAATGCGTAAATTTAACGGTAATTTTGGTTTTAATGCAAGCAAAATCAAAGCGGATAAAGACAGGTCTAGGGATGCTTACTATGAGATTTTGAAAAAGGTAGACAGCAAAAAAGCTGAAGATTTTTATAAGATTTTTTATCTGGATGCACCATACTGTCCTAAGTGTCACAGCTTGAATATAGGATATGAGTTTGTGCAGGACTCAGCTAAAACAAAAGGAAAATCTGAGGTCCGTAAAAAGAGTGTTGTGACTCGTGCAGGTAACAGTCTGGGACGTGCAGGTATGATTGCTGCTACTGGTGGTCTATGGGCATTAACACCTAAAAAGTCTAAATACAAAGAAAAGAAATCATCCAAGACAGATATTAACAGTAAACAAATGGCAATTTGCCAAGACTGCGGTAAATCTTGGGAAGTTAAATAACAATAAAAAAGGACCGTACCACGCCAAAATAGGTACAGTCCTAAGCACTATCTAATATAAATACAAGGTAGTTATCATACAAGATAGTACAGCCAAACACCTATATTGTATCATGACTACATCAGTTATGCAAGAACGCAAAAAAGCCACCGTGAACGCTTGAGAAAAAACACGGTAGCTTCTTTGTGATAACATCGTTGGATTATAATATAAAATTTTAATATAGAAAGTTCATTTATATTGTATCATATCTATATTGTTTTGCAACAGCAAAAAAATCCACTCTTGCATGGCTGTTATTTTTGTACCCATTTTGCAGAAAATACAAATTCCAATAATTAGAAAAAGGAGTGATACAATGGCAACAACTAAATTCAAAAAAGGTAAAGACGGTTACTATTCTACTAACGTGTGGGATGGTACATACAAGGATAATGGTAAAAAACGATACAAACACCTGCGGTCCAAGAAAAGCTCTAAAGATTTAGAAAGAATCGTAAAGGAGTTTGAGCAACTAAGGGACCAACGGCAGGCAATGATTGACTCTGATATACTATTTATTGATTATGCCAGACAATGGAAAGTCTTATATAAAGAATCTAACAGAGCTAACAATACAAATAAAATGTACGACAATGTAATTAACGTCCATTTTGACAGCATTAAATACATTAAGCTACAAGATGTACAGCGAAGCCACTTACAATTGATTCTGAACGGTGCTAAAGGCAAGTCACGGACACAACAACAAATAGTTATGACATTTAAGCAGGTCTTGCACTCTGCTGTTTGTGATCGCATTTATTCTGCACAATCATTCGCAGATATATTTGACAACTTTGAATCTATAAGTTACAAAGCGAAAGAAAAACGCCCATTGACACCAGACGAACAGAGAGCAGTTTTTAAGGCAGATTTTAATTTAATGGATAAAATATATGTCTATATCATTTACGGCTGTGGATTGCGGTGTGGAGAAGCCTTAGCACTAACAGAAGCAGACTTTGACCTAGAAACAAAAGAAGTATCTATCAGCAAATCACACGACATATCAGACAACATACCAAAGAAAAAAACAGTAAAAAACATACAGAACGGAGAAAGAACGTTACCGTTACCAGATAACGTATTCGATACAATCTCTAGTTACATAAAACAACTTAGAAAAGATGGCAGGAAATACTTATTCATAAATCGTGATTACAAGCCTATGACAAAATCTGGTTTCCGCAGGATGTGGGGTAGAATCATAAAAGCAATGCAGGCGGTCAGCGAAAGTCCTATTGAGGATTTAACAAGCCACATCTTCCGCCACAATTACTGCACAAACTTATGCTACCAGTTCCCCAAGATTAGCATAAAAATGATTGCAAGGCTTGTAGGGGATTCTGAAAAGGTCGTTCTGGAAGTATACAATCACTTAATGTTAGAAAAAGAAGATAGCATATCCGCTGTAAATGATGCCTTAAATTTGGAACAAAAAGTGGAACAGCCTATGGAACGAAAAATGGAACAACTAAATGAAATGGTATCTTAGATTTCTGGAATACAGATGGAACATGGAACACGGATGGAACAAATACTTCCCTAAACATTAGATACTTTCGATTACTTTTAAGGGTATGATTTTTAGACAGGTCATACCCTTAAAAACCGCATAAATACAAGAAAAGCACGGTATTTAGCCATTTGGCAACCGTGCTTTTTAAAGTGAGCGTGCGGGGATTCGAACCCCGGACAACTTGATTAAAAGTCAAGTGCTCTACCACCTGAGCTACACACCCTTAAACTGGGGTAGCTGGACTCGAACCAGCGGTGCAGGAGTCAGAATCCTGTGCCTTACCACTTGGCGATACCCCATCAATGCGACAGCTCATTTATATTATCATATGTTTCCGACAACTGTCAACACTTTTTTTGAATTTTTTTAAATTTATTTTTCAAGAGTGAATTCTTTCAGATATTGACTGTTCCAGAAACGGTCGGTTACTGGCTGCCAATATTCAAATATGATCTTCCCCTTATTCCCTTGTTCTGAGAATCTCCCTTTATCTTCTCCCTTTCCAATATAAATTTCGAGAATCTCTCCTCTTCCAGATTCTTTTCCTTGATTATCATAAAAGCAAAGTGTCATTCCCTCACTCAACTCTCCTCTGACAAACTCAACTTCCATGGAGCCTTTCCCTTCTTCGATGATTTCCATTCGTTCAATATAAGTAAGGCTTCCTTCTAATTGATGCAGCTTATAAATTCGTTTTCTTGCTTCTTCATTTTCTTTTGAAGGTTCCTGTTTTTTTAAATATTCAAAAAATCTCATGTTCTTTCCTCCATTGCTCTGTTCTACTTTATCATAATTTGTTTCCATATGAAAGTCTTCTCTGTAAAGAAAGTTCTCTTTATATTTTACATTTTATCAGTTGACACTTCCTGATTTTTATGTTAGATTGTCATTATTGTAAATGATTTAAATACAATGATAAGGAATAGTAGAATATTTAAGACATTCAGAGAGTTGCTGGATGGTGCGAAGCAATTGTTGATGATATTTGAACTCGCCTTTGAGTAGCATGCTGAACTTACAGTAGGTATTGCCGGAGTCCAACCGTTACAATGGAGAGATATCGGTTTTATAACCCGTATCAGTAAGAAGTGCACGTTTCTTTATAACGTGAATTAGAGTGGTACCGCGGAAGTTTCTTCGTCTCTATCCTGATAAGGATCAGATTCGGAGTTTTTTTTATGTTATCGTACATTTATTTCATCCGATACATGATACCCCGTATCCACCTTTCAATACTTAAAACATACCTACAACAATCATTAATTTTTGAAAGGAGCTTCACAGCAATGATGAACCCAAGCAAATATGAAAGACAATATTTTATGCCACCTGAAACGTCCCTTGACTGGACAAAGAAAGAATATATCACAAAGGCACCTACATGGTGTAGTGTTGACCTTCGTGATGGAAATCAGGCTCTGATCATTCCGATGAGTCTTGATGAAAAAGTTGAATTTTTTAAACTTTTAGTAAAGGTTGGTTTCAAAGAGATTGAAGTTGGTTTCCCTGCTGCTTCAGAAACAGAATATACATTTTTACGTACTTTGATCGAAAATGATCTGATCCCTGATGATGTTACCATTCAGGTTTTAACACAGGCAAGAGAACATATCATTAAAAAGACTTTCGAAGCTTTAAAAGGCGCAAAAAGAGCGATCGTTCATGTATATAACTCTACTTCTGTTGCACAGCGTGAACAGGTATTTAAAAAATCTAAAGAAGAGATTATGAAAATTGCAACAGACGGTGCAAAATTATTAAAACGCCTGGCTGATGAGACAGACGGTAACTTCTTATTTGAATACTCTCCAGAGAGTTTTACTGGTACAGAGATCGACTATGCATTAGATGTATGTAATGCCGTTCTTGACGTATGGCAGCCTCGTCCAGACTGGAAGGTCATCATCAATCTTCCTGTAACTGTACAGCTTTCAATGCCTCACGTATATGCCAGCCAGATCGAATATATGAGCAAACATATGAAATACCGTGAAAACGTAGTTTTATCTCTTCATCCACATAATGACCGTGGATGCGGTGTTGCTGATACAGAACTTGCTTTGCTTGCAGGTGCTGATCGTGTCGAGGGTACTTTATTTGGAAATGGTGAACGTACAGGTAACGTTGACATTATCACTCTTGCATTAAATATGTATACACACGGTGTTGATCCAAAACTGGACTTCTCTAACTTACCAGAACTTACAAAAGTCTATGAAAGATTAACAAGAATGTCCGTTTACGAACGTCAACCATACACGGGACAGCTGGTATTTGCTGCATTCTCTGGATCTCATCAGGATGCGATTGCCAAAGGTATGCACTGGAGAGACGAAAAACATCCAGAGCACTGGAATATCCCATATCTTCCAATCGATCCACACGATGTTGGACGTGAATACGAAAGTGATGTTATCCGTATCAACAGTCAGTCTGGTAAAGGCGGTATCAGCTATGTACTAGAAGAAAACTTTGGATTCCATATTCCTGGAAAAATGCGTGAAGATGTAGGATACACAGTCAAAGATGTATCTGATAAACGCCATCAGGAATTAGTTCCAAGAGATATCTTAAAAGTATTCAAAGAAGTTTACGTAAATATTGATGATCCATGCAAATTAAAAGAAGTGCACTTCGTACAGAAAGACGGTGGCATCGAAGCAGAAATCTCTTTAGAGAAATCTGGTGTTCCAAAACTTTACCACGGAAAAGGAAATGGTCGTCTGGATGCTGTAAGTAACGCTTTACAGAGACACAGTGATATGCATTACTCTATCGTTACTTATCAGGAACACGCTTTAAATGTTGGTTCTAACTCTCAGGCTTGTGCTTATGTTGGAGTTCAAGAACCAAATGGTAATGTTACTTGGGGATCCGGAATCCACGAAGACATCATTACTGCTTCTGTATTAGCACTGATCAGCGCTGTAAACCGATTAGATCAGTAGATTTTGATTTAAATAACTGAAATTATTGGTGGAATATTATAAAAATGGTTATATGTCTGCAACGCGCTCTCGCTCGACTCACTACGCAGCTGTACTAAGCTCCTGAATGATCTTAC
>OGCQ01000875.1_pt1 | contig 43619 bp, 42 predicted proteins | sample 1570161 | NCBI WGS metagenome assembly OGCQ01 (sample SAMEA4384402, study PRJEB24528) | human gut metagenome | reverse complement strand
ACCATTATAATTTTCAGCCATAATACCTCCATCCATTCATATGGGAATATAATATTTCGATTAAAACTATTTTTATTATACTCTGTTTTAAGTCTAAAAACAAGAGATAATCATGTATTTTTGTGGCTTTTAAAGAGAAGAACATGTGGTTTCATGACAAAAAATAATGATAAAATTGTGAGATTGTGTTGTGTTAAGTTGAAAAAATAGAGAATAGAGGTAAAATCAGCTGGAATATCTGGAAGGAGAGAAACGGGGGTGCTATAATATACATAAGAAAAAGCTATGGCGGACAGCGTTCGCAGTACTATAAAAGAAGATGGAACCGGGAAATGAAAGTACATCAGACGGATTTTTCGAAGGGAAATGTATATCGGAATATTCTGGAGGTCTCGATTCCGATGACGTTGGCACAGCTTCTGAACCTGTTGTACAATGTTGTAGACCGTATGTATATTGGAAGGATTCCGGGAGCCGGGGCAACAGCACTGACAGGGGTTGGCATCTGCTTTCCGGTAATCACAATGATCACGGCATTTACATATTTGTTTGGAAACGGCGGAAGTCCTCTCTGTGCAATGGAGCTTGGAAGAGGAAATCATGAAGAGGCAGAGAAATTAATGGGAAATACATTTTCCATGCTTCTGATTTCAAGTATAATACTGATGGCAGTGAGCTATCTGTTCTATAAACCGATTCTGTATGCATTTGGAGCCAGCGATGTAACATTTCCGTATGCAGGAGATTACATCACAATTTATCTGATCGGAACACCATTTGTTATGATCTCACGGGGATTAAATCCATTTATTAATTGTCAGGGATTTGGAAACATGGGAATGCTGATGGTGCTGATTGGAGCAGTTTTAAATATTATTCTTGATCCGATTTTTATTTTTGGATTGCATATGGGAGTAAGAGGTGCTGCACTTGCAACGATTATTTCCCAGATCTGTTCCGGAATATGAGTGTTAAGATTTCTTACAGGAAAGAAAGTCACACTGCGTCTGAATCGCCTGGCAATGGTAATAGAATGGGCACGGGTAAAAGAGATTATGGCACTTGGAATTTCGGGTTTTATGATGCAGTTTACGAATGGGCTGGTACAGATATTCTGTAATTCCACATTGCATATGTATGGTGGTGACATATATGTTGGGGTTATGACAGTGTTGAATTCTGTGAGAGATATTGCAACAATGATGGTACATGGGCTTACAAATGGTGCGTCACCAGTTATGAGTTTTAATTATGGAGAAAAAGCCTATGACAGGGTAAAAAAAGCAATTAAATTTATCACAGCAGTCTGTGTTATCTATACACTGGCAGGCTGGGGAATCCTGAAACTGATGCCGGAATTTTTTATCCGTATATTCAACAGTGATCCAGAACTTCTTGAAAAGGGCGTTCCGGCACTTCATATTTATTTTTTCGGGTTCTGTTTTATGGCTTTGCAGTTTACCGGCCAGAGTGTATTTGTGGCACTTGGAAAAGCAAAAAAAGCCACTTTTTTTTCACTGCTTCGAAAAGCGATCATAGTAGTTCCACTGACGATCCTGCTCCCCTATGTGAAAGGCCTGGGAACAGACGGTGTATTCTGGGCAGAGCCGATTTCCAATCTGGTAGGAGGATGTGCATGTTTTTTTACCATGCTGGCAACGGTTCTGCCGGAACTGAATGAAAGACCAGGAACCGGGAACAAATAAACTTTAGCAGACAGAACAAATAAAATAATAAAAAGGAGAACAGTTTATGTGTACAGCAGCAACTTATAAGACAAAAGACTTTTACTTCGGAAGAACACTGGATTACGAATTCTCTTATGGAGATGAGATCACCATCACACCGAGAAATTATACATTTGAGTTTCGGCATATGGAGAAACTTTCCAGCCATTATGCGATTATAGGCATGGCTCACGTAGCAGGAGATTATCCACTTTATTATGATGCTGTCAATGAAAAAGGTCTTGGAATGGCAGGCCTTAATTTTGTTGGAAACGCTGTATATAATGAGGTAGAAAATGGAAAAGAAAATGTGGCGCAGTTTGAATTCATTCCGTGGATCCTTAGTAAATGTGCCACTGTGCAGGAGGCAAAAGATCTCCTGAAAAAGATCAATCTTGTAAAAACTCCGTTCAGTGAAATGCTTCCCTGTGCACAGCTTCACTGGATCATAGCGGATAAAGAAGAAGCAATCACAGTGGAATCCATGGCAGACGGCCTTCATGTCTGGGATAATCCGGCAGGCGTTCTTACGAATAATCCGCCTTTTGACCAGCAGATGTTTATGCTGAATAATTATATGCATCTTTCTCCCAGACAGCCGGAAAATCATTTTTCCGAATCTCTGGGATTAAAAACCTACAGCCGTGGCATGGGAGCACTGGGACTTCCGGGAGATCTTTCCTCCGCATCCAGGTTTGCAAGAGTAGCGTTTGTGAAAGACCATTCTTTTTCCGGAGATTCTGAGGAAGAAAGCGTCAGCCAGTTCTTTCATATCCTGGGGTCTGTTGACCAGCAGAGAGGCTGCTGTGAGGTAGAACCAGGAAAATATGAGATCACTCTTTATACCTCCTGCTGTAACTGTGATAAGGGAATTTATTATTATACAACTTACGAAAATCATCAGATTTCTGCAGTTCATATGCACCATGAAGATCTGGATGGGACTGTGCCTGTGAGATATCCGGTTCTTCAGGGCGAAAAAATCTGTCTGCAGAATTAAAATTGCAGAGCTTTTTTGTATGTGCTAGAATAAGCAGGATGATTTTATGACTGTCCGAAGTAAACGGGCAGGAACGAGAGGAGAAACACAATGGCTTTATTTCAGGCATTTCGGGCAGTAAGACCCGCTGAGGGAAAAGCAGAGAAAGTGGCAGCACTTCCCTATGACGTAGTGAGCAGAGAGGAAGCGCGTGAAATTGGAGAAAAAAATCCGTACTCTTTTCTCCATGTAGACAGAGCGGAAATGGATCTGGATCCAGGGATCGATCTTTATGATGCAAAAGTCTATCGGAAAGCAAAGGAAAACTTGGATCGCTTTCAGGCAGAGGGAACTCTGATACAGGATGAAAAACCGAATTATTATCTGTATGAACTGATCCGGAAGGGAAAATCCCAGACAGGAATCGTGGGCGTCAGCTCTATCGATGATTATATGAATGGCGTGATCAAGAAGCATGAACTGACAAGAGAGGATAAAGAGCAGGACAGAATCCACCATGTGGATATCTGCGATGCCAATACTGGTCCGATCTTTCTTGCCTGCAGATATCCGGAAGAACTTCTTGTACTGATGGAAAACTGGAAAAACAGCCATGAACCGGTATATGATTTTACTTCGGAAGATGAAATTACACATCGGGTATGGATCGTGGATGAAGAGGAAAAGATTCAGAAAATCAATCGCCTTTTTGGTGAAATTTCTTCCATCTATATTGCAGACGGACATCACAGAGCAGCGTCTGCCGTAAAAGTAGGACAGAAACGAAGAAAAGAACATCCGGATTATACAGGAAAAGAAGAGTTTAACTTTTTCCTGTCTGTGGTATTTCCTTATGATCAGCTGACGATCCTTCCCTATCACAGGATTGTGAAAGATCTTAAAGGCATGGAACCGAAAGCTTTTATCGGAAGTATGAAGTTTAATTTTGAACTGATGGCAATGCCGGGATTTCCATGTAAACCGGTGGAAAAACATTGCTTTGGTTTCTATGTAGATGGGGAATGGTTTCATCTGAAAGCGTATCCGGATATTTATGCGAAGAAAGACAGTGTAGGACAGCTGGATGTATCCATTCTTCAGGATAAGGTTCTGGGACCGGTACTTGGAATTGAAGATCCGCGTACAGATGAGAGAATCTGTTTTATGGGAGGAAATCACAGACTGAAGGATCTGGCTGCGGTTGCGGATGAAACTGGCGGCGCTGCTTTTGCCATGTATCCGACTTCCATGGAAGAACTGATGAATATTGCGGATGAAGGGAAACTGATGCCGCCTAAGAGTACATGGTTTGAGCCAAAGCTTCGAAGTGGTCTTTTTATCCATAAACTTTCAGACTGATGATTGCTTTTTTATAAAATTTTAATAAACTCGTCAGGAAAATCTTAGGAAATCACTACAGATTGCTCACATTTATTTTATAAGATATAAACTATGGTGAGCAAATGAGAAAGAGGGGTTTTCATGACAAACGAACAGTATTACGATTGTATCCAGCCATATCAGAACGCATGTCAGATCATGCGCGCCAAGCTTGAGGTGCTCAACGGAAGCCTGTATCAGAAGTCTTCCGTATCTCCAATCCACAATATCCAGGAACGGATCAAATCCAAGAAGAGCATCGAAAAGAAGCTGGAGAAGCTGGGACATTCGGACAGTGTGCAGAACGCCAAGGATCATCTTCGGGATATCGCCGGGATCCGTGTGATCTGCTACTTTATTGATGATATATACAATCTTGTAAATGCGCTGAAGCGGCAGAGTGAGCTGATCTTTATCAGGGAAAAGGATTACATACAGAATCCCAAGCCTAACGGATACCGCAGCTTTCACGTGATCATTGCAGTTCCGGTGTATTATCTGGATACCATGGAGTATTTTCCGGTGGAGATCCAGCTGAGGACGATGACCATGGATCTCTGGGCAAGCATGGAGCACCGTGTCTGCTACAAGAAGCTTCCGGAACATAGGGATGAGCTTGCGGAGGCCTTCTGTCAGTATGCAGATATCCTCGGAAAGATCGAGGAACAGTTTGAAGCCTACAATGAAACAGGAATGCTGGAGGAGATCACACCTGCCCAGATTACTGAGAATCCGACGGAGGGATAGGAATGGAGATCGAAGAGGAATTTATATCCGGTTTCTGCCGTACCATGAACGGGGGCGAAACCGTCTGCTGTGAGTATACACGGCAGGAGGACAGCAGCAGGAAGCTGACCTTTATGGACTGCGCACATGAAAGATGTGTAAATACAGGCGCCTGTGAGATCTTCAAACAGGCCCATGAGCTGGAGCAGAAATAAAAGATCAAAGAAAAGAAAACAGCGAAAAAGCAATAATGATAAAACAGTAATTATAATAAAACAGCAATAATAATAAAACAGCAATTATAAAAAATCACAGAATACAGGAGGAGTGAATATGAAACACACAGTAGATGCAATGGGGAAACAGTGTCCGATCCCGGTTGTGATGACCAAGAAGATCCTTGACAAGGCAGAGCAGGGAGACGAGATCCGGATCCTGGTAGATAATGAAACAGCAGTAAACAATTTGAGCAGACTTGCCGGAAGTACCGGATGCAGCTTCGTATCCAGAAAAACAGAAGGTGGTTACGAGATCAATATGACAGTAAAATCTGATCCTGCTGCAAGAAGCCAGGCAGAGCCCGAGATCGTCTGCACACCGGCTGTTCCGCAGGGAGATTATACCGTTGCCATCACTTCCGATAAGATGGGAGATGGAGATCCGGAGCTTGGCGGGATCCTGATCAAGGGATTTGTGTATGCACTGACACAGCTGGAGACACCGCCGTCAGTTATGCTGTTTTATAATGGCGGAGCCAGACTTACCGCACAGGATTCACCATGTATCGAAGACCTTAAGACCTTACAGGAGCAGGGAACCGAGATCCTGACCTGCGGAACCTGCGTGAACTTCTACGGATTGAAGGAACCGGCAGTGGGAACCGTAACAAATATGTATACCATAGCGGAAAAGCTCACAAAAGCAGGAAAAGTGATCCGCCCGTAAACAGAGAAACATATAGAAACAACAAAAGTATATAGAAACTTACAGAAGCAGACAGAAACATATAGAAACAGACAGAAACAAATAGAAACACACAGAAATGCCGCAGAGCCATTTTGAAGCCTGCGGCATTTTTGATATCTGGTTGATATTCGCTTGATATCCGGTTATGAGCAAGCAACGAAGCGGATCGGATCGCAAATATCCGCCTGACTTAGCTCCGAACTTACAATTCCACATCAAGCTGCTGCTCCTCAATATGATGGCGTTTTGCATAGCCGGTGAGCATCAGCGTCAGTGCGCCGTCGCCGGTCACGTTGCATGCGGTACCGAAGCTGTCCTGCAGTGCAAAGATGGTAAGCATCAGTGCAGTGCCGGAGCTGTCGAATTTCAGTATCCCGGTGATGATGCCAAGGGATGCCATGACAGTTCCCCCGGGAACACCGGGAGCTCCGATGGCAAAGATACCCAGAAGAAGGCAGAACAGAACCATGGTACCCGGCGTTGGAACGGAACCGTACAGGATCTTCGAAATCGCCATACAGAAGAAAACCTCTGTCAGAACGGAGCCACAGAGATGGATGTTTGCAAAAAGAGGGATCCCGAAGCTGACCAGATCCTTGCGGAGAGGTTTTGCCTTGGAGGCACACTGCAGTGCAACGGCCAGTGTGGCTGCAGATGACATGGTCCCTACGGCAGTCAGATAGGCAGGACCATAATGGCGGACAACCTCCAAAGGATTTTCTCCGGAATAGATTCCTGCAAGGATGTAAAGAAGAGCCATCCAGATAAAATGCCCGGCAAGCACCAGTACGATGATCTTCAGAAAAACAGGCAGCTGTCTGGTGATGGTTCCCTCGTAGGCAAGGCCGCAGAAGGTAGTGCCGATAAATAACGGAAGAATGGGGATGATGATCCGAGCCACCAGAGAAAGAACGATTTTCTGAAATTCATCCAGGAGCCCAGTGATCAGCTTCGCCTTTGTCCAGGTGGCGGCAAGTCCCAGCATCATTGCAAAAACAAGAGCACTCATAACGGACATGATCTGCGGGATCTCCAGCTCAAAGATCACCTCCGGCAGCCGCTTCAGTCCTGCAGCATAGGAATGGATGGACAGATGCGGAATGATCAGAAAGCCGGAGGCTGTAGAAAAAAGCGCTGCGCCAACAGAGGAGCCGTAAGCGAGGACAACCGCAACTCCCAGCATCAGCGAAGCATTTTTGCCAAGCCGGGTAATGGACGGAGCGATAAATCCCAGCACGATCAGTGGCACGCAGAAGGTAATGAGCTGGCCCAGAATGTACTTGATAGTAACTGTGATATTAAGAACTGCCATGGAGATTCCGTTGGTGCTGTACCGGTTCAGGATAAGCCCGGCTATGATCCCCAGGATCACAGCGACCAGCAGCTTAAATGGCAGACTGTTGAAAAAAGATGTTTTTTTCATTGGAAAACCTCCTCGGATAGTATAAAATAAAGCCAGAGTTTATTATAAAGGTATTTGATAAAAATCACAAGGAGGATGAAATGATTTATCTGGATAACGCGGCTACAAGCTTTCATAAGCCGGACTGTGTGCCGCGTGCTGTGGTGGAAGCCATGCAGCATGCAGGAAACAGCGGAAGGGGCAGCAGCGGAGAAGCAATGGCAGCCTCAAGGCTTATTTTCAATACAAGATGCCAGATCGCGGAGATGTTTGACGTATGGGGACCGGAATGTGTGGCCTTTACATCCAATGACACGGAAGCGCTCAATATCGCCCTGCAGGGAACACTTCATCCAGAGGAGGGAACTATCCATGCGATCTGTACGGAGATGGATCACAACAGTGTGCTCCGTCCGCTGTACCGCCTGGAAAAAAAGGGCATGAAGCTTACGATCCTGCCGGCAGACCGCAAGGGACGGATCTCCCTTACGGAGCTTGAAGCAGCCATCCGTCCGGAGACGAAGGTGATCGTCTGTACCCACGCCTCCAATCTGACAGGAAATCTCAATGATATCCACGCCATCGGTGAGATCGCACAGAAGCACCAGAAGCTTTTTATTGTGGATGCTGCCCAGACAGCAGGAGTATTTCCGATTTCCATGAAAAAAGATCATATAGATATTCTTTGCTTTTCCGGACATAAGGGCCTTATGGGACCCCAGGGCACAGGAGCCATCTGTGTTCGGCCGGGGGTATCTGTGGAGCCTCTGAAGGTAGGCGGAAGCGGCGCCCTCACCTTTCAGAGAGAGCATCCACAGGATATGCCGGAGACACTGGAGGCAGGCACCCTGAACAGCCACGGGATCGCAGGTCTTGGCGCAGCCATCAGCTGGATTACCGAAATTGGAACAGAACAGATCCGAAAAAGAGAGCAGCAGCTGATGTGGCGTTTTTATGACCAGGTAAAGGAAATTCCGGGAGTTACCCTGTACGGAGATTTTTCCAGGGAAGAACGCTCCCCTGTGGTGACTCTGAATATTGCAGAGATGGATTCGGCAGAGGTGGCCATGATCCTTGATGAAGAGTACGGGATCAGTGTAAGGGCCGGCGGCCACTGTGCACCGCTGATGCACAAAGCACTGGGAACCGAAAAAACAGGAGCCGTCCGCTTCAGCTTTTCTTATTTTAATACGGAAGAAGAGGTGGACACTGCTGCCGGGGCGGTAAAGGAGCTTGCCGCGGAATAAACAGCGAAAGACGGACAGAAAGGACACAGAGAATGTATCAGACAATATATGATGTGGTAGAAAAAAGAGGGCGTGTAAAAACAGGGATCCTTCTGAACGGAAAGGATGCCGGGCTGAAATATCTTTTGGAAGAAAGCAGCTTTTTTTATCCGGAGGGAGCAGAAAGAAATAAAGAAGCAGAAGAATTCCTGAAGGTTTCCGTGGAAGCAGCTGTGGAAACCGGTGTTGTGAAAAGCGGAGACCGGGAGATATTTGTGGAAACCTACGAGAAGAATCCCAGGCTGATCATACTGGGTGGCGGCCATGTTTCTCTTCCGGTAGCAGAGATCGGCAGGATGCTGGGCTTTCATGTAACAGTTATGGATGACCGGGAGGAATTTGTGACGGAGGAAAGATTTCCCATGGCAGATGAGAGGATCTTTGGAGAGTTTGATACCTTGTCCGACAGGATCCCTCCCTATGAAAATGCCTACTATGTAGTGGTGACACGAGGCCATCTGGGAGATTCTGCCTGTGCAAGAGCGATCCTTAAGAGACCCTTTGCATATTTCGGAATGATCGGAAGCAGGACAAAGGTGCGGATCACCAGGGAAAAGCTCCTAAAAGAGGGCTTTACGGAGGAACAGTTGGATCAGATCCATGCCCCCATCGGACTTCCCATCGGAGGACAGATGCCGGCTGAGATCGCCGTGAGCATCATGGCAGAGATCGGGCAGGAAAAGAACCGGCATTGCCACACCGACTGTGATGAGGAGGTGGAGGCAGCAGTATGCCGCAGGACACCAGGAACCATGGTCACGATCATCGAGAAGAAGGGCTCCTCACCAAGAGGAACCGGGAGCAAGATGTTCGTATTCCGGGACGGAAGCACGGCAGGAAGCATCGGCGGCGGAAAAGTGGAGTTTGAAGCCGGAAAACACGCAGTAAATATCCGAAATACGGAAATAAAGGTTTACGAGCTGGGACAGGGGGCAGGAGATCTGGGAATGATCTGCGGCGGAACTGTCCGGGTGCTTTTTGAGCCGGTAAATATGTGAAAGAACCGGCCAGGACTTGCATAATAGTGCAGAATCGTGTATATTGGACGCAGAGAATTTTTTACCGGCGTATAAGGAGGAATCAGATAACATGAAGAAAAAATGTATTATGGCTTTGATAATAGGCGCGGCTTTCCTTGCACAGGGCTGTGGATATGAGGAAGGAACCGATGCAGTGGTAACAGTAGTAGATTCCACACCGACGCCGGAGCCCACAGAGAAGCCGAAGGCAACTGCAACACCTACACCAGAAGCAGCGGCAGCAGATTCCACAGCAGACGGAGCAGCAGCGGCAGACTCCACCACAGCCGGGGCAGCAGATCCCGCAGCACAGACAGCAGCTACGGAGCAGACCCCAAGCGGCATTAACGTACAGGCACAGGATGCCACCTACTATGCAGTGGAGGGTGTGAATTTACGTTCTGACGCCAATGCAGAGGCAGAATTTGTGGCAGGTGTCCTTTCCGGAGAATCCCTGAAGTGTACCGGTGTCTGTGACAATGGATGGATCCGCGTGGATTATAATGGCCAGACCTGCTACGCATCCGGCGATTACGTCAGCACAACCCCGCCGGTAGGAGCAGTGGCAGCAGATACTACCGCAGAAGATACTACCACAGAAGCAGCACAGTAGAGCACAGACTACAGGCTTTTGATCAGATCAGGGAAATCCTGATCCTGCTTCAATTGCAGATATCTCCTTGATATAATAAAAAACAGGCAGCTGTATCCGATGAAATACATCGATACAGGATGCCTGTTTTTTTGTTTCGACATATAGTCCAGTCCGTTCAGAATACAAGAATCATGCCAGCGGATCGTATCTGCAGATCATTCCGGATAAACAAGACGGTCCGGCTTGATATCGTAGAGAACTTCGTTCAGGAATTTCTTTGCCAGATATTTTGCCATGCCAAGGTTCATATCCAGATAATTTCCGCAGTCCTTGGGAGAAGCTCCCGGGATCTCACCCTCAAAATCGCGGATAAATTCAAACATCTCGATCATCAGCGGAACGATATCTCTGGATTCATAATCCCCGTTAAGAAGAAGATAATTTCCGGTACGGCAGCCCATAGGACCCCAGTAAATGACCTTCGGGCCAAACTCCTTATGGTTCCGCAGGAAGGTAGCTGCCAGATGCTCCATGGCGTGAAGCTCGGCCGTGTTCATAACAGGCTCCTCATTGGGAGAAGTCATACGGATATCGAAGGTAGTGATCACCTGATCTCCAACCGGATCCTTACGTGAAACGTATACGCCAGGCTGAAGCTTGATATGGTCAATGGTAAAACTTGTGATCTTTTCCATGTTGATTCCTCACTTTCTTATATGTACGGGGCCCATAATAAGCTCCATACATGATTTTAGCAGAGAACCGGAAGAGATACAAGGCAAAACAAAGGGAATCCTGCACGTTGCTGAGAACAAAATGAACAGTAACTCCTGCACCTGGTTCCGTGCAAAGTTGACTTTATGAAAAGATGATGTTAAACTGAGAAAAGCTTACAGGGGGGAGAGTGAAAAGCTCACCTGAAAATGCCGGAACAGGTGTTTTCGGGATCTGATAAGGAGGACTTATAAATATGAAACGTAAGGTTTTAGCCGTATTATTTGCGACAGCTCTTACCGCAGGAATGCTTTCCGGATGCGGAAGCACAGACAGTACTTCTGACAAAGCAGACCAGAAGGAAGAATCTCTGGAGAAAGAAACCTCAGAAGGACAGACAGGCGTAGATGAAGAGACAGCAGCCAATGCAGTGTCCGAGGAGGAGGCTGAGGCGGCAGGCTTTTCAGACCATGAAGAAAGCACCGATGATCAGGAGGCTTCCGGTGATGCAGAGGACACTTCACATGAAACCGAAGCTTCTGCAGACAGTACAGAGGATACAGACAGCGCAGACGGAGAATTTTCCGATGGTTCCGAGGATGCACAAATGGCAGGAACAACTGTGATCGATACCAGCCAGCAGTTGACAGGAACCCATCATGCTGCCATTATCGTAAAGGATTATGGCGAGATCGATGTAGAGCTGGATGCAGACACCGCACCCATCACAGTCACAAATTTTGTAAAGCTGGTACAGGACAATTTTTATGACGGTCTGACCTTCCACCGGATCATTGACGGATTTATGATCCAGGGCGGAGATCCAAACGGAGACGGAACCGGCGGAGCAGAAGATACCATCAAGGGTGAATTTTCCAGCAATGGAGTGAAGAACGATATTTCTCATGTAAGAGGAACCATTTCTATGGCCCGCAGCACAGATCCGGACAGCGCAAGCTCTCAGTTCTTTATCGTACAGTCCGATTCCACACATCTGGATGGCGACTATGCTGCATTCGGACACGTGACCTCCGGGATGGACATTGTAGATCAGATCTGCAAGGATGCCAAGCCGACAGACGGCAACGGAACCATTGCAAAGGATCAGCAGCCGGTGATCGAGAGTATCCGTATGGTTGACTGACAGGAGGGAGAAGGATGCTGAAAGGGAAAACAGTGCTTCTTGGCATCACAGGAAGTATTGCTGCATACAAGATCGCATATCTGGCAAGTGCATTACATAAGCTTCATGCAGATGTCCATGTACTGATGACAGAGAATGCAACGAACTTTATCAATCCGATCACATTTGAAACACTGACCGGGAATAAATGCCTGGTGGATACCTTTGACCGGAACTTTCAGTTCCAGGTAGAGCATGTATCCATTGCCAAGAAGGCAGATGTTGTGATGATCGCACCAGCCAGTGCAAACGTGATCGGAAAGCTGGCCAACGGCCTTGCGGACGATATGCTCACTACTACGGTAATGGCCTGCAGGTGTCAGAAGATCCTTGCACCGGCCATGAATACCGCCATGTATGAAAATCCCGTGGTGCAGGACAATATCCGGAAGCTGCAAACCTACGGATATGAGGTGATCACACCGGCCAGTGGCTACCTGGCATGCGGGGACACCGGAGCCGGAAAAATGCCGGAGCCGGAAACCCTTCTGGAATATATCCTGAAGGAAGCCGCCTTCCAGAAAGACCTTGCCGGCAAAAAGCTCCTGGTAACGGCCGGACCTACCCAGGAGGCCATCGACCCGGTCCGCTGTCTCACCAACCATTCATCTGGAAAGATGGGATACGCCATTGCAAAAATGGCCATGCTCAGAGGAGCGGAGGTTACGCTGGTAAGCGGACCTACTGCCATTGAGCCGCCCCTTTTTGTGAAGGTCGTACCTGTGACATCTGCCAGAGATATGTTTGAGGCGGTCACCGGCTTAAGTGATGAACAGGATATCATCATCAAGGCTGCCGCAGTGGCAGACTACCGTCCGAAGCAGGTCAGCGAAGACAAGGTTAAGAAAAAAGACGATCAGGCTTCCATAGAGCTTGAGAGGACAGACGACATTCTGAAATATCTGGGCCAGCACAAAAAGCAGGGCCAGTTCCTCTGCGGATTTTCCATGGAGACCAGAGACATGCTCCGTAATTCCAGAGCTAAGCTTGAGAAGAAAAACCTGGATATGGTGGCAGCCAACAACCTGAAGGTAGAGGGCGCCGGATTCCAGGGAGATACCAATGTCCTGACTCTGATCACGCAGGATGAAGAAGCGTCACTCCCGCTTATGAGCAAGGAGGATGCAGCGTTAAAGATCCTGGATAAGATCCTTCTGCTTACCACAAAGGCAGAAGCATAGCTACAGAGCCGGTCAGGGAACCGGTTTTAACAACGAAAAGCGGAACAAAAAGATCACCGCTTTCCATCACCGTATTGTATCCGCAGAAAACGCCGGAAAATGCTGTATTTCCGGAAATATTCACAGAGCGGAACGGTAACAAGGAGGAGAAGAAATGAAAAACAACAGATTTACAACAGCGCAGCTTACATTACTGGGCCTGATGGCAGCAATCCTTCTGCTGATGGCCTACACACCACTGGGATATCTGAACATCGGGCCACTGGCCATTTCCTTTAACGTGATCCCGGTAGCCATCAGTGCAGTCGTCCTCGGACCCGTAGGAGGAGCCGTGGCAGGTGCGATCTTCGGCCTGACCAGCTTTCTCCAGTGCATCGGAGTAGGCGGTTCCAGCGCAATGGGAGTTGTGCTTTTCGGTATCAATCCGGTATTTGCCTTTATCCAGCGCTTCATCCCACGTCTTCTGGACGGTATCTGTCTCGGATATATTTTTAAAGGCATGCGAAAGGTCAGCAATACCTATGTGGCATGTGCAGTAACCGGATTCTTTTCCGCATTCCTGAATACCCTGTTCTTCATGTCAGCGCTTGTAGGACTGTTCGGAAATACCGATTATGTAAAAAATCTGATGGGCGGTCATAACATCATCATCGGCTGCTGTCTCATGGTAGGGATCAACGCAGTATGCGAAATGATTTCCTCCACAGTGATCACAGGAGCAGTGGGAGCTGCACTTTCCAAGGCACATCTGATCCCATCCGCACAGATTAGCCGTGAGAAGACAAAAGCATAAAGACAGGGAAAATAAAATTATGATATTAGCAATTGATATTGGAAATACCAACATAGTCGTGGGCTGCATCGATGATCAAAAAACATACTTCATCGAGAGACTTGCTACCGTAAGAACAAAAACAGAACTGGAATATGCCGTAGACCTGAAAACCTTACTGGAAATCTACCACATCAAAAAGGCAGACATAGAAGGCTGTATCATTTCATCTGTAGTCCCGCAGATCACCAACATTGCCAAACTGGCAGCAGAAAAGATCCTCAAAAAAGAAGTCATGGTCCTGGGACCAGGAGTAAAAACAGGTCTGAACATCATGATGGACAACCCCGGACAGCTGGGCGCGGATCTTGTGGCAGACGCTGTGGCAGGATTAAATGAATATCCGGTTCCGTTTATTGTGATCGATATGGGAACCGCCACTACAGTGTCGGTTGTCAACAGCAAAAAGCAATACATTGGCGGAATGATCCTTCCTGGCATCGGAATATCCCTGGATGCACTGACAGCCAGAGCATCCCAGCTCAGCGGGATCAGCATCGATGCCCCGAAGCATGTGATCGGGCGCAATACCATCGAATGCATGAAAAGCGGCGTGCTCTACAGCAACGCAGCAGCCATCGACGGGATCATAGACCGGGTGGAAGAAGAGCTTGGTGAGAAAACAACCGTGATCGCAACAGGCGGTCTTGCAAAAAAGATCATTTCTCACTGTAAGAAAGAAATCATTCTGGATGAGGACCTTCTGCTCAAAGGACTCCTTGTGATCTATAAAAAGAATAAATAAAAACAACAAAAAAATCAGCTGCCGGTGCAGGAAACACCTACCGGACAGCTGATTTTTTTTACTGTAGAAATGCTCTGCGGAAATCCTCAGGCACAGGTGCAAGGAAACACATAGGCTCCCCGGTGATGGGGTGAGCAAATTCCAGCTGGAAGGAATGCAGGGCCTGGCGTCCGATCCGGTCAAAAACCGGATGATACAGAAAATCCCCCGGCAGCGGACAGCCGATATACTTCATATGCACCCGGATCTGATGAGTCCGCCCCGTATCCAGATGCAGCTCCACAAGAGCATATCCATTGCTGACTGCAAGACGCTCATAATGAGTCACGGCAGCCTCCCCACGCTCAAAATTAACCTCCCTTGTGATCACAGAAGCATCCATTCTCGCAACAGGAGCGGAGATCGTCCCCCTTTCCGGCGGGATCCCGTCAGTAAGTGCAAGATAGGTACGACGGATCTGGCGCTGCTTCATCTGGGCGGAGAGAAGAGCCCCGCTCAGAGGGTTCTTGGCCAGCACCAGCACCCCGGTGGTATCCCTGTCCAGCCGGTTGATGCAGCGGTAGACAAAAGCCTTCCCCTGCTGCTTATAATACCAGGCAACACCGTTGGCAAGCGTATTTTCGTAGTTCCCGGCAGAGGGATGCACAGGCATATCAGCAGGCTTGTTCAGCACCAGGATATCCTCATCCTCATACAGGATATCCAGAGGCAGCGGCACCGGAATGATAGAAGACTCCGATCCCTCTCCGGCCTCTTCCGGAACAAGGATCCGGAGAACATCCCCCTCCCTCAGGACCGTTCTGCCAAAAGCCGGCTGCCCGTTCAGTAGGATCGCTTGCTCCGCCCGCTTCATAGTAGTCAATATATGTTTGGAAAACCCCTTCTTCCGAAGAAATCCAAGAACATTTTCCCCGGACTCCCCGGTTGAGATCGTATAGGTAATAATTCTCTCCATAGAAAAAATCCTTTTCTGAAATTTAGCAGGCCAAAAGCCAGATCGCGCGGCCTGCGGGTATAGTATAGCATTTGGAAATGGAAATGTCGATTAGGCATAAAAAAAGAGCTGGTACAAGAGGAAACATCCTTGGACAGCTCGTGGATTATGGGATTTGTGTCGCTTATTATCTTCATTAGTCACAGACCAAAAAAGATATATTTTACAGCCATATGTAAGAATACCATTGATATTTTCCTTTGTCAAGGCGTGCCAAAGACATGAAGCATGCTAATAATGTCGTTTTTTAAGCATCATATTCAGCAGTTTTCTATCAAAAAGTAAATAAACAGTCTGATAATCATCGAAATCTAACATTAGTGGTCACAAAAAGTGGTCACTTTTTTCTTGCGTAAATCCGCGTAAAATCAATACTTTTCAAGCTTTTTCCTTTTTCTTTCTAATTATTAGTGGTCAAAATCGTGGTCAACTGTGCCGAAAAAAGCAGCATTTAACAGTGTTTCAAGCTCTTTTTCGCTAATGAAGATATTAAGCGATACCTGACAGCAGAAAGAGATGCCATGAAAACAGGATACAGTATCAAAACATGGAAAATGCGGCTCTTTTGTCCGGAAAAGCAGATGATTGAAACAACCGAAGCCCTGTATCGGGAAGCCGTAGCCTTTTACTATGAGCTCCTGAAAGAAAAAGAAGAGCTCTGGGCCGAAAATCTGCTGACCATCCAGGGACATCTGGAAAAACTCACTGTTCCCGGAAGAGACGGAAGAGAACCAAAGTACATCCCGCCAGGCGGAAAGCTCCCCGTTTATTTTCGGAGATCTGCCATGAACAAAGCTGCAATGGCAGTAAAGACCGCAGCAAGCGCAGAAAGCTTCCCCGAAAAGATAGATGCCAACATCACCTTTTTCAAGGGAATGTACAGAGACCTGACAGACACCTCCGTAGTGCTGAAGCTCTGGAACGGAAAGAAATGGATCTGGGTACCCTGCGGACTTACAGGACGCCCCTTCCCCAAGGAAGCAGCGATCCTTTCCCCTACACTGGTCCATGAGGAAAAATGGCTCATGTTCCATGTACCTGTCAAGCAGGAAAACTCCGATGCCCGGACAGCAAAGGAACGAATGCAGGAAGGCGCCAGAGTATGTAGCGTCCGCTTTACCAATACGGACAGCTTTGCAGTATGCACAGTTCTGGATGAAGAATCCAGGCAGCTGGCTGTAAAAAACTGCAGAGGTGGAAATGCATACCGACATCATTGCAGAGCTTTGATGAAAAAAGTAGAAGCATCCAGGGCATTTACCGATAAAGACAACGTCAGTCAGCCAAACAGGAAATATTACATGCATCTCAAGCACCTGAATGAACATTACGCACACCAGGTCAGCAAGGAGATCATGGACTTCTGCAAAGAAAATCAGACCGGGATACTGGTGTTGCCGGAGTATGATGAAGATTTTTCCAGGATATCCATGTACAGAAGCGGCAATTATTCGCCCCTTCACTTAAGTATCCGCATCCGGAATTATCTGAAATACAAAGCCTGGGCAGAAGGAATCCTGGTACTTGAGCTACGCGCCGACGGAACAGAAAAGCGATGTTCCATCTGCGGAGCCACCGGAAAAAAACAGGGCAGCGTATTCATCTGCCAGAACGGCCATCAGGTCAACCGCTTCCTGAACGGCGCCCGAAATCTGGGCCGCAAATGCCAGGAAAGCTTCCGGAAAAACAACAAACCAAGTTAATAAGCGGCAGGAATGCCTCTTATATAAATGCTGAGTGATCAGCAAGAGAGGAAGCGCCAGTGACGCCTCCTTTCCGGTTGAATACCGCCAGGCGGCCCAACGCAGGCGTCGCCGAAGAACTGTGTCTTGTGGTACGGGGTGTATTCGAAGTTATAAGAATGTGAACATATAGGATTGATTAAAAACACTAGTAAGAAGATGCGGGTATCTTCTGTAAGGATGGAAAGTATTGAGAGGAAAGAGTCGTTGCGAATATCAATGTTTTGTGTTGCAGTGATAGTAGACATGGATTTTTTTAGGAACTGTGTGTACTTACTAACGTCTTTTCAACAAACTCTAACAGTATAACTGTGTTAAAAGTGGAGAGTTTTTCATGCTCAATGTAGTTGAGATGTGATGTATAAAATTCCATTAGCATATGAAATCAAAACAGTGAATAGGTGCACATAGCGGCGAAAGAATATAAAAAGAAAGCTTGATGATATTATCACTGATTATAAATGAGAAGCGACTAAGCCTGTTTTCTGAATAAGAATAACAGGCTGTAGTTCGTTAAATATGAAAAAGTTTTCAAAATATATGTAATGTGGAGTGAATATTGAGTAAAGTAAAAATGTATAAAAAAATCCTACAGGATGGGCAAAGTATGTGGATTTAAGGAAATTATCTAAATAATAGATAATCTGTGGGTGAATTTAGAGAAAAAAGAAGGAGTTTTTAATGCAAAAATATAGTATATTAATGTCAGTTTATTATAAAGAAAAACCAGAATGGTTAAGAATAAGTATTGATAGTATGCTTTCGCAAACAGTGAAACCAGATGAATTTATTATTGTGAAAGATGGAGTACTGACAAAAGAATTAGATAATATTATTTCAGATTACAATGAGTCCTATCCAGGATTATTTAATATTATTACATTAGAAGAAAATGTTGGATTAGGGCCAGCTTTAGCTGTGGGAATAAAAACTTGTAGAAATGAAATTATAATTCGAATGGATTCTGATGATTATTCTGTACCTGAACGATGTGAAAAACTATTAAATAAACTTGCTGAAAATCCAGAGTGTGACGTTATTGGATCATATGAAGCAGAATTTGAACATTCTATAAGCAATATTGTAGCTGTGCATAAAGTTCCAGAAACAGTTGCTGAAGTGTCATCTTTTATGCGGAAAAGATGTGCTCTACTACATCCTACGGTATTATATAAAAAATCTTCAGTTATAAAATGTGGCAATTATAGATCTGTAAAATTGTATGAGGATTATGATTTATTTATGCGAATGATTGTTGAAAAAAATATGAAAGGATGTAATATCCCAGAGAATTTATATTACATAAGAATAAATGATGATTTTTTTAAAAGAAGAGGTGGCTTTACATATATGAAAACTGCTGTAAATTTTAAATTTAAGCAATATAAAAATAAGAATATAAGCCTTTCTGATTTTATTATTTCTGCTGGTGGGCAAGCACTAGTTTGTTTGTTACCAAATTCAGTAAGAAAAGAATTTTATTTGAGAATTCTGAGGAGATAGAATTAAATGAAAACAAAAGTACTAATAATTGGAATGTATGAAACAGTAGGTGGCATTGAGACATTTCTTTTAAATTATTTAAAACATATGGATACTTCAAAAATAGATTTATATTATCTTTGCATGTATGATAAATTTTACTTTTCTGAGGAAATTGAAAAAAATGGTGGAAAAATAGTGAATATTACTCACATCAAAAGAAATCCATTGAAATATCTAAAAGAATTAAAAATGATAATTCGTAGAGAAGAGATTAATTTGGTTCATATTAATATGCTATCTGCAGCGAATATAATACCGTTATTAGCTTGCAAATTGATAGGAGTCAAACATATTATTGTACATTCTCATAACACCAATGTTCCTAGTAATAGACTGAAAAAAAGTTTACATATAATTAATAGAAGATTTATCCCATTATTAGCAACTGATTTTTGGGCGTGCTCAAAAGAAGCTGGAGAATGGTTATACGGAAAGAAACTCCCGGATAATAAAAAAATAGAGGTAATTAATAATGCTATTGAGGTAGAAAACTATATTTTTAACGAACAGACAAGAAATGAATACAAAAAAATGTTTGGATTTGAAAAAAATATTGTATTTGGACATGTTGGCGCATTCAGAGAGCAAAAAAATCAAATTCGCTTAATTGATATTTTTGCTGAAGTTTCACATGAATTAGAAAATGCGGTTTTGATATTAGTTGGTGAGGCTATACGCCAAGACGAAATTGAATATATGAATCTTGTTAAGAAAAAGATTGAACTTTTGGATTTAGCTGATAAAGTGTTTTTTTTAGGAAATAGAAACGATATAGGAAAATTAATGAGTATGTTTGATGGAATGATTTTTCCATCTAAGTTTGAAGGGTTACCATTAGTGTTGGTTGAGTCGCAAGCTGCATCATTACCAACAATAATTAGTAAGGATGTTATACCATCTCATGTAAAAATGACATCATATATTCAATTTGAATCCTTAAAGGCGTCAAATACAGATTGGGTTCAAAAAACATTATTATTGCTTAAAATGAAAAGAATTCATACAGATGAAACATTAAAAGAGAAGGGTTATAGTATTGATTATGAGGCTAATAAACTAATAACGTTATATCAAAAGATAGGTGCAAAATGAATAAACAATTAAAAAAAATGATAGATCATGCAGATGTAGTGTCATTTGATGTTTTTGATACTTTAATATATCGTTCAAGATATGATATTCAAGATATATATATAAAAACAGCACTTTATTTGGAAATGGATATTGATAGATATTTAAATTCAAGACTTATTGCAGAAAGTGTTGCAATGAAAAAAAATAATGGAAAACCTGTTAATATAGAAAAAGTATTTAAATATGTAGACTGTCAGGGAAAATCCAAAAAAGATGTTATCGAAAAGGAATTACAGATAGAAGTTAAAAATCTTAAACAAAACCAAGAAATGTATAAAATATATAAATATTGTATAGAAACAAAAAAAGAGATTATTATTACTTCTGATATGTATATGAATAAGGATACTATATCTTTAATATTAAAAAAATGCGGATATCTGAAATTTGATAGCATGTTTGTTTCTTCAGAATTTGAAAAAAGTAAATATAAGGGTGATTTGTTTGATGAGATAAAAAAACAATACGTGCGTAAGAAAGTACTTCACATAGGTGATGCAAAGCGTTCGGATTATTTAAATGCAAAAATTCATGGATTATCAGCATTTAGATACAAGGCAGATTACAGTAGAAATAAATATTATGGTATTGGCTATAGAAGGTTTGGTAATCTATTTAGTGCGTTTAAAATATGGCTTGATGATAATATGGATACGTCAGAGTATGATCATATATTTTTTTTAGCACGAGAAGGATTATTTTTGAAAAAAATATATGGTTTAGATAAAGCTACAGATGATTCAATTTATTTATATGTTTCCAGAAGAAGTCTGACAGTGCCAAGATTGTACCATAATAATAAATATGAAGATTTGGAGAAAATTATAGTGTTTTCCAGTGCATTTACGGCAAAAACTTTCTTGAATAGACTTGGCTTAGAAAAGACAGATGAGGAAATATTGAATAAAACTGGGATATCACCTACTCATATATTTTATAAAAATTCGTATTTAAGTGATGAAAAACTTAGAAATTTATATGCTGTTTTCTATGATGAAATAGTTTTGAATGCAAAATCAGAATGGACTAATTTAATTCAATATTTAAAGAACAACAGTTTTGAAGGAAGAGTGGCAATTGTTGATATTGGATGGAATGGGACAATGCAAAATGCACTGCAAAATATAATTAATGAAGCAAATTTAGCAGTGAATAGGTTGGATGGATATTATTTAGGAATTAATGCGCAAAATATTAAACATGGATCTGCACGTGGCTTTTTATATGAAAATAAAGAGAATAATAATAGTATAAAAGTTGCTGGTTCCTATGGATTATTTGAACTTATTACGCTGGCACATCATGGATCTGTAAAATGTTATAGCTCTGATAAATATAATTCTCCAATTTTATATGAGTATAACAATGATGTAGATATTAATAATGATTTAAAAAAGATAGAAATTCTTCAAGAAGGAATATTAGATTATGTTAAAAACAATGTATCAGGAAATGATATTGATTGGAATATATTTATTGAACCATCAAAATCGGATATTAAATTCTTGGGAAATCTTCCTTTTTTTGATGCTAATTATTCCAGATTGATAAATTCGTCTGATTTAATAAAATACTTAACTAATCCAAGGAAATTCAAAGAAGATTTTTATCTCTCGGTTTGGAAAATTGGATTTTTGAAAAAAATTTTCAAATTACAGTTACCATATTATAAGGTGTACGAAAAAATGAAAAAATGATTTGTATGGAGAAAACATAAATGAAAAAAATTTTAATTATAGGCATGACTTCAACAGTTGGTGGCGTTGAAACATTTTTAACAACTTTAGTCGAAAATATTAATTTTGAAAATCTGAAAATAGATTTTTTAACAAAAGATCCATTGATAGGGATTAATAAAGAAAAAATTAATAATATGGGATGTAAATCATATCATGTTGGAACTTTTAGATCGGATGGCATTAAAGTCTTTAAAAATATCTATGATTTTTATAAAAATCATGAAGAATATGATGTTATTCATATAAATTCTGGTAGATCCACGATGATTTTGTATGCGTTTCCAAAATGGTTTAAAAAGAATACAAAAGTGATTGTTCATAGCCACAATGGTGATGATATTCATAGAGCAGAACATTATTTATTTCGGCCATTACAGAATGCGGTTGCAAATGTTAAAGTAGCTTGTTCGATTCCCGCGGAACATTGGATGTTTGGAAAAAAATATGAAAATTCTTGCATTTACATAAATAATGCTATTAATAATAATAAATTTATATTTTCGGTACAAACAAGAAAAAGGATTCGTGAGCAATATCAGTTACAAAATAAATTTGTCATTGGCCATGTAGGAAGATTTGATAAACAAAAAAATCATTCTTTTTTGATAGATATATTTGCTGAGTATAAGAGAAAACACGAAGATGCTTTTTTAGTGTTGATTGGTGGTGGAAATACAAAACCTATAAAAGACAAAATTGAAAAATTAGGATTAAGTAAATTTGTTTTTTTTACCGGTCCGATAAGTAATACAAATGAATGGTACCAGGCTATGGATTTATTTTTGATGCCATCATTGTGGGAAGGCTTACCAATTACTGGAATAGAGGCACAAACAAGTGGCTTACCTTGTGTTTTTTCTGACACAATTACTAAAGAGGTAGACATTACGAAAAAAAATGTATTTGTATCACTTAAAGCACCATTAGATAAATGGGTTGAAGCAATTGAAATGAAAGAAGATATAGATCGTAATTCAATGGGAAAACTCATGGCTGATTCTGGATGGGATATTACAACAGAGATAGAAAAAATTAGGAGATTATATTTTGATGAAAAATGTAAATAAACAAGTAGCAATTATTCTTCCTGTTTATAATGTGAGTAAATATTTAAGATGTTGTTTGAATAGTATTGTAAATCAAACATACTCAAATATTGAAATAATAGCTGTCAATGATGGATCAACAGATAATTCATTAGATATATTAAAAGAATATAAGATGAAGGACTCTAGAATTAGTATTGTAAACAAAAAAAATGGTGGATTAATGTCTGCTTGGATTGAAGGATTGAAATATGCAAATAGTGATTTAGTTACATTTGTAGACAGTGATGATTGGATTGATGTTAATTTGATTGAAAAACTGTATAATGCAATGTATTCCAATGATTCCGATATAGTAATATCATCATATCAAGAAGAATGGAATAATGGGAAAACAAAAATTATTTATAATCAATTCAGTTCTGGTTATTACGAAATAGATTCATTTATATTTGGAAAAATTATTAATTATGATGGTAAATATAGAAATAGAGGATTAATTATTAATCGTTGGGGAAAATTAATAAAAAAAGAATTACTGTTGAAGAATATTAAATACTGCGATTTAAGTATTTCATATGGTGAAGATGTAAATATAATGATTCCTGTATTCGGGGAAGCCAAATCCATGTATGTTATAAATGAACCGCTGTACCATTACAGAATGAATCAAAATTCAATAACTCATTCATATATAAAAAATATGAAAAATCAGATTGATACATTATACAAGCATATACAGTGGTACATGGAAGATACAAATCAACCTCTGAATGTCACTGAGGCTTTAAAATTAGATTATTTAAGTCTTATTATAAGCTGCATGAGAAATGAAGCAAAAAATAGTAATATTTTAATTGGAGCGAAAAAAATTCTGTATGAATACTTTGATGATGATTGGGAAAAAATATCTTATTCAACATCGATAAAGAAATTTTCTTTTATTAATAAATTGTTTATAAGCAGTTTAAATAATAAATCTTTGTTATTAATTTCCATTTTACTGATTTTAGTGAAATTAAGAGGGAATTATTGATTTTCTTTGAAATTTAAGCTAGGGAGCATTTTTGTAATTTATTAAAAGAACCAAATTGAATAAATATTGCAAATAGGATCCAGAGATGGCTTGCAATACATTTCTCAGAACATCTAGGATTATGTACAAGATTTGATGCAAAAATAAGTCTGAGGATATTTGAAAAAGCACCATTGCTGCGTACAATCGTGTTGGATTTTATAGGAAAATTGGAATAAAAAGTGAATTATGCATGCTGCTTGAAGAGCACACTTAGGACTTCATAGTTAGAATCAGTCAATATAATACTTAAGAAATTAATTTTAAAAGTAACAAATACTAAGAAGAATGGAGAGATAAATATTATGAATGCTATTGCGGCTATAGTTGTAACATATAATCGGAAAATATTGTTACGCGAAAACATAAAGGCTTTATGTAATCAGTCGTATGAAGAATTAGATATTTTGATTATTGATAATGCTAGTACTGACGGTACATATGAATATATTAAAGACTTGCTGAACGATAGTAGAGTAAAATATTATAATACAGGTGCTAATCTTGGTGGAGCAGGAGGATTTTCATATGGTATAAAATTAGCAACAGAAAAAGGATATTCATATTGTTGGATAATGGATGATGATACTATTGCTGAAAAGAACGCTTTAAAAGAACTAATGGTAGCATCAGCAAAAATTGGAACTTTTTCTTTTCTTTGTAGTATGGTTAATTGGATTGATGGAAATCCATGTATAATGAATAAAGTTAATTTCACGAGTGATATTTATGAATATGCGTCACTATTAGAATATGGTATAATTTCTGTAAAAAGCTGTTCGTTTGTGTCTTGTTTTATTAATACTGATTATGTGAAAAAATTGGGATTACCAATAAGACAATTCTTTATTTATGGTGACGATTCAGAATTTACATATAGACTTAGTAATTGTGCACCAGCATTTTTAGTTACAAAATCGCTTGTCACTCATAAAATGAAAGATAATAAAATAGTGGGTATGGTTTACCAAGAAGATGATAGGTTAGATAGAGAGTTTTATGCTTATCGTAATTTAGTATATGTGAAACACAATAGGCTCAGAAAATCATATTTTAGAATATGTGGATTTTATATGAAATTAATATTAGATATAATAAGATTTTCTCCAAATTCTAAGCTAAAGAAAAGTCTTATTGTTTTAAAAGCATTGATTCGAGGAATTAGTTTTAAACCTGATATAGAGTATCCGGAGGAACACTATGAATAGAGTACTAAGGAGAAAAAAACAAAGGGGTTATTTGATTCAACTTTTAGAGTATTTAATATGGATATTTGTGATTTTAGATTTCAATACAGTTATCTTATATAATGGTAAAGCCCATTTTTATACATGGATTGCAGCAGGATTAATAGTGATCGCATTGAGTGTTGAAAGTAATATACAGATACATAGATATATGTATTTGTACATATGTTTTTATTTGTTATATATGATTATGTGGAATATATTATCATGTAAATTTTATTTTAATGCAGAGTTTATAGAAAGATTCCTTGTTTTTATGCCATTGATTTGGATATATATATATAATTTGGAAGATCTAAATTTATTTTTGAAAAAATTTTCTGATATTGTGATGATCTTGGCTGTTATATCACTTGTTTTTTGGAGTTTAGGTACTATTACAAAAATTATAGATACTCCATATACATCAAAAATGTATTGGGGATATAGTAATAATGAATATGCAACGGTCAAAAATTATTTTAACTTATATTTTGAAACTTCATATAATTATGAAATTTTTGGAATAAATAGTGCTAGAAATGATGGGATTTTCTGTGAAGGTCCAATGTATGCAGCAATCTTAATTTTAGCTTTGGCATACGAGATTTTTTATACAAAAACGATAAAATTAAAAAGAATTATAATACTTACAGTTACTATAATAACAACCATTTCGTTGACTGGATGGATTTTGATGTTATTTATGTATATTTATAAATATATAACGAAAAAAGAAAATACTTCATCAAAAACAATAATCAAATTCGTAATAGGTTCCGTTATTGTATGTGTGGGTATATATATAGTTTATTTTATTGTTGAAATGAAATCCTCTACGGAGTCTTTTTTAATTCGTTTGGATGACTACATAGTGGGATTTAATAGTTGGAAAACTTCTGTAATATGGGGGCATGGATATGCTAATAGTGCCTCTACGGAGTCTTTATTATCAGCTTTCCGTAGGAACAGCACAGGTATGAGTAACTCCATTACTGTAGTTTTAGCAGAAGGTGGGCTAATGTGGATGTCATTTTATATAGCTGGATTTATTTCTTATTTCAAAATAGCTCGTAAATATAAGAATTGGGATTTTTATGGATTTTTGATTGTATTCATTATGATGTTCTTAACAGTTGTATTTCATACAAGATTAATAATTCTAGTATTAATATCAATTGGATTTACATATGCTACAAAAAAAGTAAGGATGGATAATTTTAAATGAGTCAAAAACAAAAGTCTTTGAAATTAAATTTTATAATGAATGCTTTTTTGACAATGTCCTCTTTCATTTTTCCATTGATAACTTTTCCATATGTTTCGAGAGTATTGTCGCCTGTTGGAATGGGAAAGGTTTCGTTTGCTACATCGCTTATATCATATTTTCAAATGTTTGCGCAATTAGGAATACCGACATATGGGATAAGAGCTTGTGCAAAGGTTAGAGATAATAGAGAGGAGTTAACACGAACTGTTCATGAATTGTTAATGCTAAATTTAATTATGGATTTAATCTCATATACTTTTCTGACTATAATATTGATTTTAAATCAAAAAATTTATGAGGAGAGATTGCTTTATATTATTCTAAGTATGACAATATTTCTTTCTACTATTGGAGTTGAATGGTTATATAAGGCAATGGAAGAATATTCATATATTACAATTCGGTCTATTATCTTTAAAATTATTGCAATTTTTGCAATGTTTATGCTGATACGAGATCAAAATGATTATACAATATATGGCTTTATTACAATTTTTGCATCATCAGCTTCTAACATATTAAATTTTATCAATATGCATAAGTATATAGATATGAAATTTATGGGTAACTATAATTTAAAAAGACACTTAAAACCAGTGGCAGTTTTTTTTGCAATGGCGTGTGCAACAACTATTTACACTAATTTAGATACTGTAATGCTTGGATTTATGACAACAGATGCGGATGTAGGATATTATAATGCTGCTATCAAAATAAAAACAATTCTTGTTAGTATTGTCACTTCGCTAGGAACTGTTTTATTACCAAGAGCATCATATTATGTAGAACAAGGTTTGTTTGAAAATTTTAAGCAAATAGGAAAAAAAGCATTGAATTTTGTTGTTATTATAGCAATTCCTTTAATGGTATATTTCATTCTGTTTGCTAAAGAAACTATTTGTTTCTTGACTGGCACTGATTATATGGAAGCCATTATTCCGATGCAATTAATCATGCCTACACTAGTTTTGATCGGGATAACTAATATACTTGGAATACAAATTTTAATTCCGCTAGGTAGAGAAAAGATTGTGCTATGCTCTGAAATAATTGGTGCAGTAATTGATTTGATAATTAATTGGATTTTAATTCCTTTAATAGCTTCGTCTGGTGCTGCGATTGGAACTATGTTTGCAGAATTTTCAGTTTTGATAGTACAGTATGTTGCTTTAAAAAAAGATGTTAATTATATTTTCAAATCAACGCATATTTTAAAAATAATTATATCAACAATAATAGCCGGTATACTTTCTGTACCCATTAAATATTTAGAATGTGGAAATTTAATTACATTAATTATATCTGCAGGAGCTTTCTTTGGAATTTATAGCTTTATATTAATTCTAACAAAAGAAACCTTGGTAGTTGAGTTATTAAAGCAAGCATATAATAGAGTAAAAAGATAAATATGAAAAAAGTAGATAGGAGAGATTTACTATAACGAATAGAGAATATAAACAAAAAAATTTATATCGGCAAGAAGATAAAGATATCTTAAGGATTATATTGGTGGTTTTGGTGGTTATAGGTCATGGGACATATTACAATATAACTACAAAATTTGGAGGTATTAATTACGGAACTATGATGTCAGATGCTTTTATATCTGATACAATGTTTCATAAAATTACAAGTATTCTAACAAATTTTATTTATACATTTCATATGCCAGTATTTATAGCACTATCTGGAAGTCTTTTTTCATTAAAAAAAAATATTAATACTAGAAAAACTATTATAAAAAAGGCAAAAAGATTACTGATTCCGTTTATTACTGTATGGCTTTTCTGGAATTTACCTGTTAAATATTTTTCAGGCTATTACCATGGTGTTAGTATAAAGGGAATACTATTGCAGTTGATTTTTCCTTCATGTGTATATTTATGGTATTTAGAATGTTTGTTTTTTGTGTTTGTCATTGCAAGTTTTGTTTGTAAATTAGAAACAAAAAAGCAAGTAGTTATAGTTGGCTTTTGTTGGTGCATAGGAGTGATTTTATATAAAGGACTTGATCAATATCATATTTTGGGAGATCCTTTATATTATCTTTTATGGTTTTATTTGGGATATAGATTGGAAAATATAATTAAGTGGTTGAAAAAACATAATATTTGGAAACATTCATCGATATTATGCTTGTTTGGCGTGGTATGTTTATCTTTTTTTGTTGACAAAATTGTAAACAATCATTTATTTCATTTTTTTAGTTTATATATTGTTTGTCCATTTTTTATGTTGATAGTTTTAAATTATATAGTAAGGCATATAAAAATAGGTGGTATAGCAGTAAAAACAATGAGTGATTATGGAATGGGGATTTATTTGTATGCAGAACCATTAAATTATTTATTTTTGTTTTTGTTTTATCATTATTTGGGAATTGAGTATTTTGGTTCAGAGTTTGGGGCAGCAGTAATATATTTCTCAAGGATTATTATTACACCAATAATAGCAATGGGAATCACATGGGTATTAAAAAGACTTAATTTGAAATATTTATATTAAAAAAAGATAATACAAAATTAAAGATGTATTTAAAGAATTGATAACATGGAGAAAGTGAAATGAAATACAATTATCTAATAGTAGGTTCCGGCTTATACGGAGCAATCTTTGCACACGAAGCAAAAAAAGCAGGAAAGACAGTTCTTGTAGTAGACAAGCGATCGAATATTGCTGGAAATGTTTACACAGAGAAAACAGAAGGTATTAATGTACATAAATATGGAGCACATATTTTCCATACTAACAACAAGAAAGTATGGAATTATATCACTCAGTTTGCAGAGTTCAACAGGTTTACAAACAGCCCGGTCGCTAATTATAAAGGGGAACTTTACAGTCTTCCTTTTAATATGTATACATTTAATAAAATGTGGGGTGTGGTAACACCGGAGGAAGCTACGGCGAAGATTGAGGAGCAGAGAAAAGAAGCTGGAATTACAGAACCAAAGAATCTGGAAGAGCAGGCAATTTCACTGGTCGGACGTGACATTTATGAAAAGTTGATCAAGGGTTATACCGAGAAACAGTGGGGACGTGACTGTAAAGATCTTCCTTCGTTTATTATTAAACGTCTGCCGGTTCGTCTGACATTTGATAATAACTATTTTAATGCTTTGTATCAGGGTATCCCAGTTGGTGGTTACACGAAGATGGTAGCAAATCTTCTGGAGGGTATTGAAGTTCGTTTGAATACAGATTATCTGGAAAACAAAGATGAATTAGATGCGATGGCTGAAAAAGTAGTTTACACAGGTCCGATCGATGCATATTTTGATTATAAGCTTGGTACACTGGAATATCGTTCCGTGCGTTTTGAAACAGAAACTCTGGATAAACCGAATTTCCAGGGAAATGCAGCTGTGAATTATACGGATCGGGAAACTCCATGGACGCGTATCATTGAGCATAAATGGTTTGAATTTGGTAAGGATGAGGAAGGTAACGATCTTCCTAAGACAGTGATCAGCCGAGAATTCAGTTCTGAGTGGAAGCCGGGAGATGAGCCGTATTATCCTGTTAACGATGAAAAGAATGGAGCTCTTTACGCAGAGTATAAAAAGCTGGCAGAAGCTGAGACAAATGTGATTTTTGGCGGACGTCTTGGTGAATATAAATATTATGACATGGATCAGGTTATTGCGGCTGTATTAGACCGCTGTGAAAAAGAATTGCATTAAGATCAGGAAATGAGGGGAAATTAAATGCAAACAACATTACTTATCATGGCTGCTGGTATCGGTTCCCGTTTTGGCGGTGGTATCAAACAGCTGGAGCCGGTTGATGAACAGGGCCATATTATCATGGATTATTCGATTCATGATGCGATCGAAGCAGGTTTTAATAAGGTGGTTTTTATTATCCGAAAGGATATTGAAAATGAATTTAAGGATGTGATCGGGAATCGGATCGAGGCGGTCTGCAAGGCGCATTCTGTTACTGTGGAGTATGTTTTCCAGGATATCAACGATATTCCGGGAGAACTTCCGGAAGGCCGTACGAAGCCTTGGGGTACCGGACAGGCGGTTCTGGCTGCAAAGGATGTTTTGACAACGCCTTTTGTTGTGATCAATGCAGATGATTATTATGGAAAAGAAGGATTCCGTGAGATTCATGATTATCTTGTAAAAGGAGGCCAGTCCTGCATGGCTGGTTTTGTGTTGAAGAATACGCTGTCTGATAATGGTGGTGTGACACGTGGTATCTGCAGAATGGATAAGCATAATGATCTGACAGATATTGTGGAGACTTCCAATATCGTGAAAACTGCGGATGGTGCAGAGGCGGATGGTGTGAAGCTGGATACAGAGTCTCTTGTTTCCATGAATATGTGGGGCTTGAGACCGGAGTTTCTGGAAACTTTGGAAAAGGGATTTTCGGATTTTTTTGAAAAAGTAGTCCCGGGAAATCCTATGAAGGCGGAGTTTCTGATTCCTACATTTATCGGGGAGCTTCTGGCAGAGGATAGGATGTCGGTTAAGGTGCTGCGGACCAATGATACCTGGTATGGTATGACCTATAAAGAAGATGTTGCAGTTGTAAAAGAGAGTTTTCGTGATATGTTGGAGCGTGGTATCTATAAAAAAGAATTATTCTGTGATTTAAGCTAATAATAAAGGCAAGCGTAAAAAAATGGCATATTGACTGCACTAAGTATGTCTGATATACTGTGAACAATTTATATTGGGGTCAGTAAAACTGAAATAATGCCGTGTGTGATACATGTGCTCCTATAGGAGCCAAAGCGCACACGGTATATTTTAAAACATGCTATATAGTTTATAACGAAAATAAATCAAGCAAAAAAAGGAGTACACGAAAAATGAACTTATCTAAAATACACCACATCGCCGTCATCGTATCCAACTACGAATCCGCAAAGGATTTCTACGTAAACAAGCTTGGCTTCTCCGTCATCAGAGAAAACTACCGTCCGGAGCGTAAGGACTGGAAGCTGGATCTGCGTGTGGATGAGCACACGGAGCTGGAGATTTTTGCAGAACCAAATCCACCGAAACGGGTGAGCCGTCCGGAGGCTTGTGGTTTGCGTCATCTTGCTTTCTGTGTGGAGAGTGTGGAGCAGACGGTGAAAGAGCTGGCGGAGGTCGGAATCGAATGTGAGCCGATCCGTGTGGATGATTTTACCGGCAAGAAGATGACGTTTTTTCATGACCCGGACGGACTGCCGCTGGAGCTGCATGAGTAAGGGGAGATGGAACAAATGATATTTCGTAAGGCAGTAAAAGAGGATTTTGACGACATAAAATCTCTGTACTGGGAGCTGATTGATCAGGAGCAGGGGGATCCATCGTTTCCACATTGGAAGAAGGGTATCCATCCTTCTGATGAAATGCTGCAGAACAGTATTGGTAAGGAAGAGCTGTATGTGCTGGCAGATGGCAGTGGGATTGCGGCCTGTGCGATAGTTAATAATGAAAAGGTGGATGGCTACGCAGATGTGCCGTGGCAGATCGATTCGGATGAGGTTATGATCGTTCATGTTCTGGCAGTGCATCCGGAGCAGCGTGGTAGGGGTCTGGCCCGGAATTTGATGGAGCACATTGTAGGATCGGAAAGAAAAGCCGGAAAGAAAGCACTGAGGCTTGATGTGATCGAGAACAATACAGCAGCGGAAGGTCTGTATCAGAAACTGGGTTTTCGGTACATTCAGACTAAGACACTTTTTTATGAGGTGGTTGGCGAGATGACCTTCAAAATGTATGAGCTGGTTTTGTGATCTATGGGTGAGAAAAGAGCGTATAAACCAAGAAGGCTTGGCGGTGGCCGCAGGAAATCTAAGCCGGAGTATGATGCCGGGAAGATCCTTAAGGAGCTGATGGATCCGGCTGTTGTGCTTTATGATGCCGGGATGTCTTTGCAGGCCATTGCAGATGAGCTGGGGCTGAATCCAATCAAGGTTCGGAAGCTGCTTATCACGGCCGGTGTGTATGTATCGGATGTGGCGGAGAAGGTGCAGGAGACCTTTGATGATTTCAGAAAAACACAGGATCATAAAGCTGCTGTCCTTTCAACTGCAAATGCTCTTGGCCTGTCCAGGTCCTCTGTTACTTCATATCTTCCGTACAAAAAGGGTGTGTATTTTCCATGCACAGCACCGGCAGATAAAATCAGTGTTGGAGCTGAGCGGCAGCGGAGGTACAGAGCGATGAAGCGGTGGAGGAATGCCACAACAGAAGAAGGATCAGCAGATGTTCGTATAACAGCGAGATCAAAATGAAATAATGGTTGACAGAACTGGGAAAGAACGTACTGTTCGAGAGGGATTTGCATATGTTGCACAAAGTAAAACATCCATCAACTTGTTATTTGCTCTGTGAAATGATAAAATCAAAATAAAACAGGTGAGTTGTAACCTCGTGCTTGAGGAACAGCTTCAGAAAGGAGTCTGAATAGCATGGGAAGATTTGTGAACCCGGACAACAGTGCATTTCAGGTTGCTCTTAACTCCAGAATATATGTGGATAAGACTGGCCTGATCGAGTACACAAACAGTGTTCTTGATACAACAAATGCTTATATCTGCAATAGTCGGCCGCGCCGGTTCGGAAAATCTTATGCGGCTAATATGTTGGCTGCGTATTATAGTAAAGGCGTAGATTCTGAGCAGATGTTTTCTGGATTGCAGATAAGCAGGGAGGCCGACTTTAAAAAGCATCTTAACAAGTATGATGTGATCCGAGTGACTTTGGAACATATTTGTATAATAAAAAAACACAAAATACAAAGACTGCCGCAGGTTTCGTGCCTGCGGCATTTTGCAGTTTGTACAAAAAACACAGAAAATATATTGGAAAAAGAGCGGGAAAAGGGTATAATGTCAGAGAAAGTGTGATTGATAAAATACAGACGTTTTTTTCTGTTTTGTCAGGTCATAAATAAGTGAGGCGGAGGATGTAACAATGGAACAGCAGCATATGTTTACCAACCGGATGATCCGTAATCTTCTGGTGCCGGTAGTGCTGGAACAGATTTTGAATTCGATAATGGGAACCGCAGATACCATGATGGTCAGCAATGTGGGATCTGCGGCTCTTTCTGCGGTATCGCTGGTGGATTCCATCAATGTGCTTCTGATCCAGGCTTTTTCGGCGCTGGCAGCGGGAGGCGCCATTGTCTGCGCCCAGTATATCGGACAGAGGAATTACGAGAAGGCGAATATGTCTGCCAGGCAGGTGCTTTTTATCATCACAGCGATCTCCGTAGTGGTGTCTGCAGTCTGTCTGATCTTTCAGAAGCCGCTTTTGAGGCTGATCTTCGGTGCGGTGGATGCGGATGTTATGCGTGCATCGGAAACCTATTTCTTTTTCACGGCACTGTCATTCCCCTTTATTGCGGCTTATGATTCTGCGGCTTCGATCTTTCGTGCCCAGGAGAATACCAAGGGGCCTATGGCCATCTCCATGATCTCCAATATCATGAACATTGGCGGAAACGCGGTTCTGATCTGGGTTTTCCACCTTGGTGTTGCAGGAGCGGCGATCTCCACACTGGTTTCCCGTATTTTCTGTGCAGTGGTTGTTCTCTGGCAGCTGCGTAAGGATCGTCAGCCTGTCGTTGTGAAAGATTACCTGAAGATCCGTCCGGACTGGAGCATGATCGGACGTATCCTGGGACTTGGAATCCCTTCGGGAATTGAGAACAGTATGTTTCAGCTTGGAAAGCTTGCCATCCAGTCTACGGTTTCCACACTGGGAACAGCAGCCATCGCAGCGCAGGCAATGACCAATATCCTTGAGAATCTGAATGGTATCGCGGCCATCGGAGTAGGTGTGGGCCTTATGACCATCGTAGGCCAGTGTCTTGGTGCCGGCCGCAAGGATGAGGCGGTCTATTACATAAAAAAACTCTGCGTCATTGCAGAGGCAGTTATTATCGTAAGCTGTCTGATTGTGTATATTTTGGTCAGACCGGTGACGATCCTTGGCGGAATGGAGAGTACCAGTGCGGAAATGTGCATCCACATGATCACATGGATCACCATCGTAAAGCCTGTGGTATGGACAATGGCGTTCGTGCCGGGGTATGGTCTTCGTGCAGCCGGTGATGTGAAGTTTTCCATGATCACCTCCTGCTGTACCATGTGGGCATGCAGGTTCTGTCTCTGTGTTTTCCTGATCCGTGTCCTGGGCTTCGGGCCTATGGGTGTCTGGATCGGAATGTTTGCAGACTGGACTGTCCGTGGGATTATTTTTACCTGGCGTTTCCACAGCCGCAAATGGCTGGAGCACAAGGTAATCTGAAAAGGAGGGCGTATATATGAAGAATGGACTGGAAGACCAGTATGTCATAAAAAACAACAAGCGCCTCCGTTATGGCTACACAACAGGCTCCTGTGCAGCCGGTGCAGCCAGGGGTGCAGTCCGGATGCTGCTCTCGGGAGAGACTCTTTCCGAGGTAGAGCTTGATACCCCAAAGGGGATCACTCTCACATTACAGCTTCACGATATTACCCGGGGTGAAACCTATGTCTCCTGTGCGGTACAGAAGGATGCAGGGGATGATCCGGATACCACCAACGGGATCCTGGTCTATGTAAAAGCGGAGAAGTTTTCTATTTCAGCGGCAGAACAGGCCGGGCAGCAGCAGAAAACAGAGAGATCCCGGCCTCAGATCATCCTGGACGGAGGGATCGGTGTGGGGCGTGTCACCAAGCCGGGACTTTCCCAGAACGTGGGCGAGGCGGCGATCAATCCGGTTCCCAGAGCCATGATCCTGCGGGAAGCCGAAGAGGCGGCCCAGGAATATGACTATGAGGGCGGTCTGAAGCTTACCGTATCCGTTCCCCAGGGGGAGGAGATCGCGAAGAAAACCTTTAATCCCCGTCTTGGCATTCTTGGCGGGATATCCATACTTGGAACCAGCGGGATCGTAGAGCCCATGAGTGAGAAGGCTCTGATCGAAAGCATTCATGTGGAGATGAAGCAGCATTTCTGCCAGGGAGAAAACTATATTCTGGTGACACCGGGGAATTACGGTGCGGATTATCTCAGGGAGCATATGTCCATTCCCTTTGAGAACAATATCAAGTGCAGCAATTATGTAGGAGAGACCATTGACATGGCCATTGATATGGGCGTAAAGGGCATTCTTTTTGTGGCTCATATCGGTAAGTTTGTAAAGGTTGCCGCCGGGATCATGAATACCCATTCCCACTGTGCTGATGGAAGGATGGAGGTTCTCTGTGCAAGTGCCATCCGTGCAGGGGGCTCTCTGGAATGTGCCAGAGAGATCCTGGAGGCGGGGACTACGGATGAGGCGCTGGCTGTTCTTGACAGCTATGGTATCCTGAAAGAGACTATGGCTGTGGTCATGGAGAAGATCCAGTTTTATCTGGACCACAGATCCTATGAGCAGATCCTTCTGGGTGCTGTGGTGTTTTCCAATGTATACGGACTGCTGGGGCAGACCCGGGATGCAGAGGAGCTGATCCATAAGATACAGGAGCAGGCAGTCGGGGTGGATGATATTTCATGCGTGAAACCCTGATCCGGATGGAGATTTTTGATCCGGGGACAAAATTTGATATAAATAACAGACAGGTTTTATCCTGTCTGGAAAATATAGTTAGGAGGAAAGAAATATGGCAGGTAAATTATATGGTGTAGGTGTAGGACCGGGAGATCCGGAGCTTCTTACCTTAAAAGCACTTCGTCTTGTAAAGGAGGCAGAGGTAATCGCACTTCCGGGACAGGTTCCGGAGGATACGGTAGCGTTTAAGATCGTGGAGGGGGCTTATCCGGAGCTTGGAAAGAAGGAGCTTCTTGCAGTTCCTTTTCCAATGTCCAAGGATCCGGAGGTGCTGAAGAGCTATCACGATGCAGGAGCAGATAAAGTCAAGGCTGTCCTGGACCAGGGGAAAGATGTGGTATTTCTCACACTGGGAGATCCTACCGTGTATTCCACATATCTCTATATCCATCACAGACTTGTGGCTCAGGGTTATGAGACGGAGATCGTTTGTGGCATCACATCCTTCTGTGCAGTTTCCGCTCGTCTGAACACCGGACTTGTGGAGAAGGCAGAGCCTCTTCACGTGATCCCGGCTTCCTATCAGATCGAGGATGCGTTGAAGCTTTCCGGTACCAAGGTCCTTATGAAGGCCGGAAAGAAAATGAAGGATGTGAAGGCGGAGCTTCTTTCCCAGGGGGCAGAGGCCATGATGATCGAAAACTGCGGAATGCCGGACGAAAAGATCTACCGGACCGTGGAGGAGATCCCTGAGGATGCAGGATATTATTCCCTGATCATTATCAAAGAAAACAAAGACAGAAGAGAGGAATAGATTATGGTACATTTTGTAGGAGCAGGTCCGGGAGCACCGGATCTTATCACAGTAAGAGGTAAACAGTATCTGGAAGAGGCAGATGTGATCATCTATGCGGGATCTCTTGTAAATCCCCAGCTTCTGGAGTATTCCAAGGATGTGTGCACCATCCATAACAGTGCAAAGATGACCCTTGAGGAAGTGATCTCTGTTATGGAGAGAGCAGAGGCTGAAGGTAAGATGACCGTTCGTCTCCACACCGGCGATCCATGTATCTACGGTGCGATCCGTGAGCAGATGGATATCCTGGATGAAAAGGGAATCCCCTATGATTCCTGCCCGGGTGTCAGTGCCTTCTGCGGAGCTGCATCTGCACTGAACCTGGAGTATACACTTCCGGATATTTCCCAGAGTGTGATCATCACAAGAATGGAAGGAAGGACACCGGTGCCGGCAAAAGAGAGCATTCAGTCCTTTGCCGCTCATAATGCGACTATGGTTATTTTCCTCAGTACAGGTATGCTGGAGGAGCTGAGCCGCAGACTGGTGGAGGGCGGATACCGTGAGGATACACCGGCTGCCATCGTCTACAAGGCAACCTGGCCCGATGAGAAGAAGTTTATCTGTACAGTGGGTACTCTGGCTCAGACAGCAAAAGAGAACAAGATCACAAAAACAGCGCTTATGCTGGTAGGTGATGCGGTCAATGCTGCAAGCTATGACAGATCCAAGCTGTATGATCCGGGCTTTACCACAGAGTTCCGTGAGGCTACGAAATAAAATATGAACATTTCCATCATTTGCTTCAGTATGACAGGGCTGGAGACAGGGGAAAGGCTTCAGAGGGCTCTGGAAAAAGAGGGTGAGAGTGTCACCCTTGCAAAAAAGAGCCGGTACCTTCCGGATCCGATCTCTGTTTCCACCTCCCAGTGGGCAGGGGAACAGTTCCGGACAGGAAAAGAGGGCGTGATCTTTGTTGGTGCCTGCGGGATCGCAGTGCGCAGTATCGCACCTTACATTGCCGGAAAAAAGACGGATCCGGCTGTGCTGGTGATCGATGAATGCGGAAAATTTGTCATTGCTCTTCTTTCCGGACATCTGGGCGGAGCCAATGAGCTGGCTCTTCGCTGTGCCGGATGTCTTAAGGCGGTGCCGGTTGTGACAACAGCCACAGATCTTCACAGCCGTTTTGCAGTGGATGTTTTTGCAAAAAAGAATGGCTGTGCTATTTTTCATATGAAGGCTGCAAAGGAGGCTTCTGCAGCCCTTCTTGCAGGAGAGAGCGTTGGCTTTTACAGTGAGTTTCCATGGGACGGAGAGCTACCGGAGGGTCTGGTGCTTTGCGGGAAGGACGGAAGGCCCTCAGCTGCAGCGGATCCGGGGAATGGTGAGAAAGCCGGTGAGGCACCGGAAACAGGTATTGCGGTGACGATCCACAGAGGCTGCCTGCCCTTTAAAAATACAGTCCATGTGGTGCCGCCCTCTGCAGTTCTGGGAATGGGCTGCCGCAGGGGAAAGGATGCAGCCTCCATCCGGAAGGCGGCAGAGGAATGTCTGAAGGAATCGGATGTTTACAGAGAAGCGCTGAGCGCTATTGCCAGTATCGATCTGAAGAAGGAAGAGGTGGGACTTCTTTCTCTGGCAGAAGCCTGGCAGCTTCCGTTTCTGACCTTTACAGAGGAAGAGCTGAAGGCAGTGCAGGGGGAATTTACCCCGTCACAATTTGTAAAAAAGATAACAGGTGTAGAGAATGTCTGTGAGAGAAGTGCGGTTCTGGGTTGCGGACAGGGTACACTGATCAGAAAAAAAACAGGCCGGGACGGTGTGACTACCGCTCTTGCAGCCGGAAATCGGAGGATACATTTTGAGTAAGATTTATGTTGTTGGAATTGGACCGGGCGCATACGACCAGATGACTGGAAGAGCGATCCGTGCATTAAATGAAAGTGATGTGATCATCGGTTACACGGTGTATGTGGATCTTGTAAAGGAGTATTTTGCAGGCAAAGAGTTCATGACCACACCGATGAAAAAAGAGGTAGACCGCTGTGTACTTGCTTTTGACGAGGCAAAAAAAGGAAAAACCGTTTCCATGATCTGCAGTGGTGACGCCGGTGTCTATGGTATGGCAGGTCTGATGTATGAGGTGGGAGAAAACTATCCGGATGTGGAGCTGACCATTATCCCGGGTGTGACAGCAGCCACAGGCGGCGCCGCAGTGCTGGGTGCACCGCTGATCCATGATTTCTGCCTGATCAGCTTAAGTGATCTTCTGACTCCGTGGGAGAAGATCGAGGCAAGGCTTCTGGCAGCAGCACAGGCGGATTTTGTGGTATGCCTTTACAATCCGTCCAGCAGAAAACGTAAGGATTATCTTCAGAAGGCCTGTGATCTGATGATGAAATACAAGTCTCCGGATACTGTCTGCGGCACGGTTGCCCAGATTGCACGTGACGGCGAGACTGCACAGGTTATGACACTGAAGGAGCTCCGTGATACAGAAGTGGATATGTTTACTACCGTATTTGTGGGAAATTCACAGACTAAGAATGTAAACGGCAAGATGGTAACACCAAGGGGATATAAGAATGTATAAAGCCATTGTTTTTGCAGGGACCACCGAGGGCTATGCACTCTGTGAGTTCCTTGCGGAAAATCATGTTCCGGTCTATGCCTGTGCAGCCACGGAATATGGCGGCTCTCTTCTGAAGGAAAATGAATTTCTCCATGTCAGCGCCGGAAGGCTGAAAACCGAAGATATGGAGGAGCTTTTCCGGAGGGAAGCGCCGGAGATCGTTCTGGACGTCACTCATCCCTATGCAGCAGAGGTGACAAAAAATATCCGGACAGCCTGTGAGAACGGAAGCATCCGCTATCAGCGTGTCCTTCGCCCGGAGGGGGAGAAGAACAGGGAAGCCATCTATGTGGAAAGCACGGAGAAGGCGGCAGAGCTTCTTTCTGGTACAGAGGGGAACATTTTTCTTACCACAGGAAGCAAGGAGCTGTCTAAATTTACAGTGATCCCGGATTACCAGGAGAGGCTTTTTGCCCGGGTGCTGTCCATCCCTTCCGTGATCAGCTCCTGCGCGGAGCTGGGGATCGAGGGAAAGCATCTCATCGGTATGCAGGGGCCATTTTCTACAGAGATCAACGAAGCCATGCTTCGACAGTTTCAGTGCAGCTATCTGGTCACCAAGGATACCGGTCTGGCAGGTGGATTCCCGGAAAAGATGGAGGCCTGTCAGCGCTGCGGCGTCACACCTGTGATCATCGGAAGACCTTTGCAGGAGGAGGGGCTGTCCCTGCCGGAAGCAAGGGTATTTCTGGCAAAGCTGTTCGGCCTTACCCTGTCACAGAGGGTTTCTCTTGTAGGCATCGGCATGGGTGCGGAAAAAACCCTGACTTTGGAAGGAAAGAAGGCCTTTGATGAGGCGGAGCTTCTGATCGGTGCAAAGCGTATGACAGATGCCGTACAGAGGCCGGGGCAGATGGTTCTCCATGAGTACCGCAGTGATAAGATTGTGGAGTATATCAAGACACATCCACAGTACCGTACCGTAGCCATTGCCCTTTCCGGCGATGTGGGCTTCTACAGCGGTGCAAGGAAGCTGATCGATCTTCTGGATGGCGATGTCCAGGTGATCTGCGGGATTTCTTCCGTTGTTTATTTTATGGCGAAGATCGGTCTTTCCTGGGATGATGCCAGAATCGTCAGCGCTCATGGAAGAGACTGCAATCTGATCGCCCTGATTCGGCATAACCCCAAGGTTTTTTCCATTCTGGGAACAGAGGATGGGGTAGCTCGTCTGGCTTCTCGTCTGGTTGCGTATGGAATGGGTGATGTGACCCTCTATGTGGGAGAAAATCTTTCCTACGAAAATGAAAAGATCTTTCATGCCAGTGCGGCAGAGCTTACAGAATACCGGGGAGATGCGTTAAGCGTGGTAACTGCGTGCAATGAAAAGGCACTACCTTTGCCCGCAGTTCACGGGATCTGTGATGAGGAATTTCTCCGTGGGAAGGCGCCTATGACAAAGGAAGAGGTGCGTACGGTTTCTCTGTCCAAGCTTCGTCTTCAGGAAAATTCTGTCTGCTATGATGTGGGAGCGGGCACAGGCTCGGTTTCTGTTGAGATGGCGCTTCGTGCCTGGAAGGGGCAGGTCTATGCCATCGAGAAAAAGGAAGATGCCCTTGCTCTTCTGAAGGAGAACAGGCGGAAATTTGCCACAGACAATCTGGAGATCGTGCCAGGTACTGCGCCGGAAGCGATGGTGGAACTGCCTGTTCCGACACATGCCTTTATCGGCGGGTCCTCCGGAAACATGAACGAGATCATCCGGCTTCTTCTGGAGAAAAATCCAAAAGTACGGATCGTGATCAACTGCATCACCCTGGAGACGGTGACGGAAGCCATGAATGCCATACGAGATTTCAGCCTGACGGATGTGGATATCGTACAGCTGTCTGCGGCAAGATCAAAATCTATCGGAAGGTATCATATGATGATGGGTGAGAATCCGATCTATATCATTTCCTGCAGCGGAAGAGGGGAGGAGATTTAGGTGAAGATCCCGAGAATACTTCTTGCGGCAGGTGCCAGCGGAAGCGGAAAAACCCTGATCACCTGCGGGCTGCTTCAGGCGCTGGTGAACCGTGGCCTTAAGGTGGCTTCTTTTAAATGCGGCCCGGATTACATAGATCCTATGTTCCACAGCCGTGTGATCGGTACAAGATCCCGAAACCTGGATACGTTTTTTACAGATGGAGACAGAACCCGGTATCTTCTGGCAAAGAACGCATCGGACTGTGAGATCGCAGTGATGGAGGGAGTCATGGGGTATTATGACGGTGTAGGAGGGATCACCTCCAGAGCCAGCGCCTATGATCTGGCTTCCACCACAGATACACCGGCGATCCTGATCGTAAACAGCCGTGGCATGAGTGTTTCCCTGGCTGCCTATGTAAAGGGCTTTCTGGAATACAAAAAGGACAGTCATATCTGCGGCGTGATCTTTAACCAGATGTCTCCCATGCTGTATCCCAGGATGAAGAAGCTTCTGGAAGAGGAGCTTTCCGTAAAGGTGCTGGGATATGTTCCGAAGGTGGAGGACTGTGTGATCGAAAGCCGTCATCTGGGGCTGGTGCTTCCGGAGGAGATCCCGGAGCTGAAAAGCCGTCTGCAGAAGCTTTCCGAGGTACTGGAGAAAACCCTGGATATCGATGGGATCCTGGAGCTTGCAGGGGAAGCACCGGAGCTTGCGGCACCGGAGACGGAAATGCTGATACAGAAGGATACTGCCTTCGGATACCGTACAGAGGAAAAGGTGCGGATCGGTGTGGCGGATGATGAAGCCTTCTGCTTTTTCTATGCGGATAATTTAAATCTTCTGGAGCAGATGGGAGCGGAGCTGGTGCGTTTTTCCCCTATTCATGACAGAGAGCTTCCGGAGGAACTGGACGGGCTTCTTTTAAGCGGCGGTTATCCGGAATTAAACGGAGAAGCGCTGGAAGAGAATCAGGAAATGTGCACCCGGATCCGGGAAGTCATCCTGGACGGAATGCCCTGTCTGGCAGAGTGCGGCGGATTCATGTATCTTCATCAGGAGATGGAGGATATGGAAGGAAAGCAGCGCAGAGTCTGCGGGGTGATCCCTGGAAGGGCTTACCGGACACCGAAGCTGAACCGGTTCGGCTATATCACCCTTACGGAAAAACAGGATACCGGACTTGGTGAGATCCCGGCTCATGAATTCCATTATTTTGACTCCACAGATTGCGGAACCGATTTTCATGCATCCAAACCGGCATCCACAAGAGGCTGGGACTGTATGCATTATGAGGGACGGCTGATGGCAGGATTTCCCCATCTTTATTATTATGGAAATCCAAAAGTTGCAGAGGCTTTTCTTAAAGAATGCATGAAATACCACAGCAGACGGGGAGAGTGACAGAGTTGATATATACATACCATACAATTGCCCTGGCAGCAGGGTTTATCTTAGATTTGATATTTGGAGATCCCAGATGGTTGTACCATCCGGTGTGCCTGATCGGGAAGCTGATCTCCAGTTTTGAGAAGGGAATCAGAAAAGTATTTCCCAAAACAGAAAAAGGTGAACTGGCTGGAGGACTGGTTGAAGTAATACTGATCTGTGTCATTACATTACTGGTTCCGGCATTTGTTTTGTATTTTCTGTATATTCATCTTCCGGCCTTAGGTGTGTTTTTGGAAACCTTTTGGTGCTATCAGCTGCTTGCTACCAGATCATTGCGTGATGAGAGCATGAAGGTTTATGATGCACTCAAAAAGGGAACAATTGAGGATGCACGTCATGCGGTTTCTATGATCGTGGGACGTGATACGGCGGAGCTGACGGAAGAGGGTGTGACCAAAGCAGCGGTAGAGACTGTGGCAGAAAATACTTCTGATGGTGTGATCGCACCGATGATCTATATGGCAATCGGTGGTGTACCTTTAATGTTTTTGTATAAGGGAATCAATACCATGGATTCCATGCTCGGGTATAAAAATGATAAATATCTGTACTTCGGGCGGTTTGCGGCAAAGCTTGATGATGTCTTAAATTTTATTCCGTCAAGAATCGGCGGTGTATTAATGGTTTTATCGGCGGGAATTGCTTCACTGGCAGAAAGAAGCAGCGAAAAGCACTACAGCATGAAAAATGCGTGGAAAATTTTTCTGCGCGACCGAAAAAAGCACAGCAGTCCGAATTCTGCCCAGACGGAAGCCGCGTGCGCCGGTGCATTAATGGTCGCTTTATCAGGCGATAATTATTATTTCGGAAAGCTTGTAAAAAAGCCGCA
>OGCQ01000871.1_pt1 | contig 43814 bp, 36 predicted proteins | sample 1570161 | NCBI WGS metagenome assembly OGCQ01 (sample SAMEA4384402, study PRJEB24528) | human gut metagenome | reverse complement strand
AATTTTCGAGAATCGTATGTGTTTCACTGTTTAGTTATCAAGGTTGTCTGTCTTGTGACAGCTTGTTTACTTTATCATATCTGTTTTACTTTGTCAAGCACTTTTTTCAAGTTTTTTTCAAAGCTTTTCAACTCTTTCGTTTTCTCAAAAAGTTGTCCAGATACATAACTGTCAGCTCTGTTCAAGCGACTTGATTACTTTAACACAAAGGTTTTAAGTTGTCAAGCACTTTTTTAAATTTCTTTTTTCTTTCAGAAATCTATTAAAATTGTCCCTGTCTGAGAAACAATTATTTCCGACAGCTCAACTAATATAACACTCCTATCCCCCACTGTCAACCCCCTTTTTTACTTTTTTTATTTTTTATCATTCCCAGTCACTATTCTTCCTTCCACAGACAAAAAAAATCCGCTCCGCCCTCTCCCCATACCAGCCACCAATCTACAAACCCTCCCGCCGCCAGCCATCAGCCCCGAAAGGACGGCGGGTGGGGAGGCTCGTGCAGGGAGCGTAGCAACTCTTGGGCCCGGGAGATCAGCGTTGCGAACAAATGGCCGCACTGTCTGAGCGAAGCGAGTTTGCGCCATTTGCGAGCGCCTTTAGCTGATCTCCCGGGCCTTAGAGTTCCTAGCTCCCGAAACCAGTCTCCCCACCCGCTGTCCTTTCGGGGCGTCCGGCGTCCGGCCTCCGGCACCCCCATCTCTACTTCACATAAAACCCACTTTCCACCTCCACCTCCATTTCCTTTATCTCAACATCTTCAATCCAGATAAACCTCTGCTCCCTCAGCATCTGCACCATTTTATCCAGACTCTCTTCCGTACCCTGAGCTTCCATCTCCACACGTTCATCCCAGTTATTCCGTACCCATCCGGTAATCCCCAGAGAGCCGGCAATATAATACGCCCTATAACGAAAACCAACTCCCTGCACTCTCCCGGAAAACCAATAATGCCTCCTAATCATCATACCCGAATCACAAATCCAGCTTTTCTGGCCTTAGCCTCCGGATATTCTCCACTTCTATATCCCAGAACACAATGTCCAATACCTACATAAGATTCCGGTACTCCCCACTGAGCCTTCAGCGCTTTCCCTTCCGGAGAATCAAATACCTCCCGCGCACGATGAATCCAGCAGGAATCAACTCCAAGAGCATGGGCCGCATTCATAAGATTTCCCATCACAAGACTTCCGTTTTCCACACAGGTTCCCATTTCACTGTCAGCAAACACAATGATCACTGTCGGCGCACCATAAAATGGATCTGCCCCACTTCCCATCACATCAGCATTCATTTGAGACAACTTTGCCACAAGCTCCGCATTCTGTGTAACAACCATCATGGTTCCCTGCATTCCCATTCCGCTGGGTGCATATTCTCCCGCTTCCAGAATCTGATCCAGAATTTCAGCAGGAACCAGATCCTTTTTATATCCACGAATACTTCTACGTTCCAGCAGAGTTTTTATTGTTTCATTCATCATAGTCTCAGCCTCCCATGTTTTTTTAATATTATATCTCCAAGTATCCGGTACCCGCAACACCAAATTCCTTCTATGTAATGTAATGAGAGAAATCCTTTACTGTTTTTTCAGCCAGTAAAAACCATAGGCCGGAACATTTACCCCTGCCGCTTCCATAACTTTACCTGAAATCAAATCTTTGTACATACCATCCCGCTCATTGATCCATGCGGTCTTATCATACTCACTGAAATTAAACAACCCATATATCTTATCGCCATCATAATAGCGTCCAATGCACAAAATACTGTTATCCCAGGTTTCTACTGTCCAGGTATCCGCATTTGTCATAAAAGCCTTTTCCGTTTTGCGGATTTTTTCCAGCTTATCCAGCTGTCTGAAAATCTGTCCTTCCACAGTTCTGGGGCTGTCACATTTTGCTGCACGTTCCCAACGCATGGCACCTCTGTGGATATACCTGGAATCCGGAGCCTTGTCCGGATCCTTTTTGTAGGAATAATCATTTACCTGCCCAATTTCATCTCCGCTGTAAAGAACAGGAATTCCCGATTGCATGAACATATAAGCATGAAGCATCACGTCCAGCTGGATTGCCTTCTTCATCCCTGCCCTGTCATTCTCAAAGCCAGCCTTCTCAATCCCGCACATAGACGCTGTTGTTCCACAGAATCTGGCATCTCCGGTAACCGGGTCCTCATTATAAAGCACTCCACGACTGTTGCTGTTTCCGGCATAACCCTGAAAATAATCATTCAGATACTTCTTGTGGGAACGTTCTTCTATTCCTTCCTGCTGAAGAGTTGCATAATCCAGCCCCCAGCCAATATCATCATGGCACCGCAGATAATTGAGAAATACATAATCCTTGGGAAGTCCATTGACAATATCCAGCTGTTTTTTCAAAAGGCTCACATCCCTGGTTGCAACTGTATGCCAGGTTGTTGCCATTGTAGTTACATTATAAAGCATATGACACTCCGGCTTTTCCACAGTTCCGAAATAAGGCACCACCTTTTCCGGCTCCATCACCACTTCTCCCAGGAGAAGGATGCCCGGGCATACAATCTCACTGATCAGTCTCATCATACGCACAATCGTATGTACCTGGGGCAGATTACGGCAGGAAGTATTCAGTTCCTTCCAGATATAAGGAACTGCATCAATACGGATAATATCAATTCCTTTATTTGCAAGGAAAAGGAAATTATACATCATTTCATTGAATACCCGGGGATTTTTGTAATTCAGATCCCACTGATAAGGATAAAACGTAGTCATTACATAATGGCCGATTTCCGGAAGCCAGGTAAAATTTCCAGGTGCAGTGGTAGGAAATACCTGCGGCACTGTTTTCTCATAGAGAGAAGGAAGATAGGGATTGTCAAAGAAAAAGTATCTGCTCATATACTCTCCGTCCCCCTGGCGGGCCTTTTTTGCCCATTCATGATCCTCAGAGGTATGGTTCATAACAAAATCCATGCACACACTGATTCCTTTTTTATGGCAGGCGCCTGTCAGCTCTTCCAGATCCTCCATAGTGCCGAGATTCTCCTGTACCTTGCGGAAATCTGCCACTGCATAGCCACCATCCGAGCGGCCTTTCACAGTCTCCAGGAATGGCATAAGATGAATATAATTTACATTGTTTTTTTCCAGATAATCCAGTTTGCTTTCAACACCTTTCATATTTCCGGCAAAATTATCAATGTAAAACATCATTCCCAGCATGTCATTTTTCTTATACCACTGGGGATCTTTTTCTCTTTCCTGATCAAGTTCCTTCAGTGCTTCTGCACGGTTCTGATAGAAGCTCTTCATCTGGTCACATAATTCCGCAAACATCGAAGTATTTCCATAAAGCTCCATATATAACCAGCGCAGCTCTTCTATTTTTTTCTCCAGTCTGACATCATACAGACTTTCCATACCTGTGTTTTTTTTCATTTTTTCCCTTTTAATTGCCATATACGGCCTCCTGTCTTTTATATATACATTTCCTTCTTAGTAACATTTCCAAAATTCATTCTTGATTTCCTGGGCAATGAAATTTTAGTTTGTAATTCTCCTGGTAGAGCTTCGCCTTACAATCTGATATGGAAAATAACACCATTCATTCACGCACGCTTCTCCCTTTTTCTCAAAAAGAGCCTTATAAAAAACCTCTCCCTGATCAAGCATTCTTACTGTTGTCAACGGAGGATCATAGATATCAGAAATAGAATCATCAAATCCTGCCACAGAAATCTCATCCGGTACCTTTAATTTATGGGCTTTCAGACACCGAATCACACCTGCGGCAATAATATCAGAGCCAGTCACCACTGCTGTCGGAAGCTCCAGACTGTTTTCATAAATCTGATTCATCCCTTTTTCTCCGGACTCTGTTGAAAACTCTCCCTGATATATGTCCGAATCCTGTACCTGCAGATCAGCCTCCCTCATTCCATCCAGAAAACCTCTTAGTCTCAGTGTTCCATTTGTATAATCCTCAGAGCTTCCGCCAACATATGCAATATGTTTATGTCCTTCGCTGATCAAAAACCGGGTCATGTCTTTGGCTGCATGATAGCTGTCTACTGTAACAGCAGGAAACTCACATCTCATATCTTCTGATGGTCCCTGATTTCCCAGCACAACCGGACATTGAAATCTCCTGAGCCTTTCCAGAATTTTCTCGTTAAGATGAACTCCCTGAAAAATCAATCCGTCAATATTTCGTTCCAGCATATTATCCATCAGAAGAAGGGCCTTATCCTGGTCAAAATCATAATCGCAGACAATCATCACTTTATCGTGCTTCATACATACGTCACTGATCTGCTTCAGATGAAGAGCTGTGATCGGATTTCGTACATCTGCTTCCAGAACAGCTACCAGTCCGGTGTTTCTGGTAACCAGACTGCGGGCTGCAGCATTGGGACGAAAATGAAATTTCTCAATACTGGCCATAACCCGCCCCTTTAATTTAGGACTTACAGATTTAGATCCATTCACAACACGAGATACCGTAGATACAGATACCCCTGCATCAGCTGCTATATCCTTAATTGTTACATCCATTTTCTTCCTTATCCTTTCTGTCTTGGTCAAGCCGATATTCCCAATCCGCTTCGCCATTTGCCATAACCAAATAACTGCTTATTGCTCTTCGCAATTGAAGCAGGGGACTTACTTAATTCAGTTAAAACAGGTCTCTATGGTAACGTTTTCCCACGTAATCATCAGTTTTTCCAACATTCGCGAAATTTTTCAAGGAATTTTTTCCGCATATAGGAAAACGTTTTCCCATCTATTTCCAATATAACATCGTACCTGAAATTTTTCAACTATTTTATTTTTTATTTTCTTTTCCGTTTTAGTAATTATACGTTGCAATTTTTGTGTTTTGTTTGTGTTTTGTTATACTTCTTCCTTGCCCCCAAGTTAAATCTGTTTTATAATAAATATTATACTGTCAGGTGAGAAACGGAAAAAATATCCCCTGATCATACATTACAATCAAACAGCAAATGAGGTATCTCCTTTTATGAATAAAAAAGAAATTTCCGAGATTAAGAAACAGTTTACTCCGGAAAACTGTTCTATCACCCGTATCTGCGGTTGTTACGTAGATGGGGAAAAAAACAAGAAAACAGAATTAAAAGAAGCCTTTCTTTCTCTCTCTGAGGAGGAAATGTTTAAATATTTTGAGATTTTCCGCAAATCTCTGTCCGGTACAGTGGGTAAAAATCTTATGAACATGGAATTCCCTCTGGACCAGGAGGCTGAGGGAGGCACCCAGCATTTTCTTATGAGACTGCGAAGCAGCAAGCTGACTGACGATGAGCTTGTTGAAAACTTCTATGACCGGATTATTGAAAACTATGATTATCCGGAAAACTACTATATTATATTGATCCACGGAGTCTACGATATTCCCGGTAAATCCTCTGATGGTGCAGAGATGTTCGATGCATCTGATGAGATTTATGATCACATTATGTGCTGTATCTGCCCTGTAAAGCTTTCCAAAGCAGGGCTCTGTTATAATGCAGAGACTAACAGCATTCAGGACCGTATCCGTGACTGGATCGTAGAAATGCCCGAAGTAGCTTTCCTTTTCCCACAGTTTAATGACCGCAGCACAGATATCCACGGTGTTCTTTATTATAGTAAGAATACCAATGAGCTTCGAGATATCTTTATTGACGAGCTGCTGGGATGCACCGCCCCTCTTTCTGCCGGCGGACAAAAGGACTCCTTTAATGCTCTGGTAGAAGAAACCCTGGGAGATGACTGCAACTATGATACAGTTATGAATATTCACGAAAAGCTGAATGAGCTGATCGAATCCCAGAAGGATGAGCCTGAACCTGTAGTCCTTACCAAATCTGAAGTCAAACGACTTTTTGAGGATTGCGGTGTAGAGGATGAGAAGCTCCAGTCCTTTGATGAACAATATGAAATCAATGCCGGAGAAAAATCCTCTCTGGTAGCCTCAAACATCACCAACACCCGACGTTTTGAGATCAAAACACCTGATGTGGTAGTACATGTGGATCCTGAACGTGCCGCACTTGTGGAAACAAAGCTTATTGACGGTGTAAAATGTCTGGTCATCCCTATGGAAGGTGACGTAGAGCTCAATGGCATCCGTATACACACCGGAGAGAAATTTGTCTCAGATGAGGAGGATTCTCTGGATGAATAAAGATAAAAAGCTTTTATTTTTTGACATCGACGGCACGCTGCTCACCGCTTATCCCTGGACAATCCCGGACAGTACACAGCAGGCATTAAAGGCTGCACGTAAAAATGGTCATCTGCTTTTCATTAATTCCGGGCGTACCTACACCATGCTTCCGGATATGATTCGGGAAATGAATTTTGACGGATATGTATGTGGCTGCGGAAGCCAGATCTATCTCCACGATAAGCTTCTGCTTTCCAGCTCTATTCCAAACCCGTTATGCAGGGAAATTGTGGAAAGGCTTCGGAAAAGCAGGCTTCCCGCCTGCTTTGAACGACCGGATAAAATTTTGTATGACAGTTCTTCCTGTGATTTGCCGGATGCTATACAAAAGCTGAAAAAGGTAACTGTTACAGAGGACATTTCTCTGTACACTACCCAGAAATATGAGAACTTCACATTTGATAAATTCCTGGTATTTCCTACTGCTGAATCTGACAGACAGGAATTCCGCAAATTTGCAGATCAGCATTTCACCTGTTTCGTTCACGAAGATGCTGCCTGGGAGCTGGCTCAGAAAAGTCACAGCAAAGCTACAGGTATTCAGTTTCTTGCCGATTACCTTGGGGCTTCCATTGAGAATACCTATGCCTTCGGCGACAGCACCAATGATCTTCCTATGCTTAAATACGCCAAAACCAGCATTGCAATGGGGAACTCAAATCCCCTGATCCTGCCTTACTGTACCTATCAGACCACTCCTATAGAAGAGGACGGAATTGCAAATGCTTTAAAACATTTTCATCTTATATAAATTTTCAGTAAAGGATTTTGTATGAATACAAAAAAAGCTCAGGAGAATCTGCCAGAATCAACCCCTGTCTACTATTCCCTGATTCTGACCAGATCCTACAATATTTATATCGCCTATTTTGCTATCTTTATCATCTGCCTGGTGCAAATGGGATATGTCAAAAACTGTATTCCCGTATTAGTTTGGATAGCAGCCTCCTGTATAGCCAGGAAAAACGTTAACACCATTCCTATCCGATGGAATCTTCTGTTTTATGTATGTATTTCCGTAGGATGGATTACTTATTTCATTTACTGCTATGGATGGAATTGTGGTGGAATCAATTTTATGATGCCGTTATTGCTGGTTTCCATGTTTTCCATCTATGACCGGCTGCTCAATAAAATTATTTTTACCATTTTCCTGTTTTTCCTGCGAATGGCTTTATTTTTCAACTGTCAGCTCAATGCCCCTGTATATTCTCTGAATGATGAGCAAATGCTGATCATGCAGATTGTGAACACTGTACTTTCCTTTATTATTATGGTATTAGTCTGCATTACCTTCAGTTCTAATCTTCAGAAAGCAGAGAAACATCTCTTTCTCTACAACATGGAGCTGCAGCAGCAGGCAGCCACAGATCCTCTTACCACATTGTATAACCGCAGACGTATGGAGGAAATCCTGAAAAATCATATTACAGCAAATCCATCCGAAAATTTCAGTATTGCCATCGGAGACATTGATTTCTTCAAAAAGGTCAACGATACCTATGGTCATAACTGCGGAGACCAGGTTCTCACTGATCTGGCAAAGCTTTTCAAGGAAAAAACCCTGGGACTGGGACATGTGTGCAGATGGGGCGGTGAAGAATTTCTCTTTTTCTTTCCCGGACTCAATCTGGATGAAGCCAGCACACTGATGGATAATATCCGATTAGCAATCTCTGATCTGACGATCGTTTATAAGGATGTCTCCCTTCATGTAACTATGACCTTTGGTCTGGAGGAATACGATTATAACTCCAGTCCTTCAGAAATGGTCAAGCATGCAGATGACAAGCTATATTATGGCAAGACTCACGGCAGGGATACTGTGATTTTCTGATACTGCAAAACAAGAAAGAATCCTGCTTGCAGGATTCTCCGCCTGCGACGGGTCGCTTCAGCGACATAATTCCTCTCCGTCGCAGTGCGATCCTGCCCGGAGGGCTTTTTTATGTTATAGGAACATTACAGAGTAATTTCCTATAACATAAAAACCGGCTATATCAATCCAACAAATTGATATAGCCGGCTTTCATTTTATCTCATTTTTATTCTGCTGCTTCTGTTGGTGTTACTGCTTCTGTTGCCACAGGAGTTTCTGTTACCTCTTCTTCTGCTGCAGGTGTTTCTGTTGCTTCTTCCTCTGCCTCAGGTGTGGTTGTTGCTTCCTCAGTTACCTCAGGTGTTGGAGTAGGTGTAGGTGCTGTGAAGGTATGCTTATCTGTAATCTTCAGAGTTTTAAGAACCTTCTTGTTCACATCGGTCTTTGCACTGTCCAGCCAATCACTTGTAGTATCGGAATAGTAGGTGCTCTCCTTGGAGTTCTTCAGAGATTCTCTCTTGGATGCGGTTGCATCATCATCATGAACCTTATCCAGTCTTACTACATAATATCCTGTATCTGTCTCAATAATATCAGAAGCAACCTCTCCATCCTTCAGACCACGGAGTACTTTCAGAACCTCATCCGGATATGCGGCAGAACTGTGATCCTCATCCTCGCTATCCTCATCACTCTCTTTGGTTGTAAAATTGCCCTCTACTGCAGAATAACTGTCATCCACGCTCTTAGCAATTTCACTCATATCAGCAGTAGGATCTTCTTTCATCTTGTCCAGAATCTCCTGAGCCTGTTTCTTTTTTTCCTCTTTCTGCTCATCAGTCACATCATCACCACTGGTAGAAATGCTGACATACGTGAAAGAAGACTGGTTTGCTTCATCATCGGAAACTGTAATATTGCCCTCCGCAACAATAGGATCATAAATCTTCTTCTGAATTGTGAGAAGCTCTAACAGAGTCTTTACCTGATCCTCGGTAACTCCAAGCTCTTTGATGGTATCCTCTCCATTGGAAGCCATGAACTGTGAAGCTGCATCTGCAATGGCTTTTTCCTCATCCTCTGTCACCTCAACCTTATAGTCAGCTGCCTTTTCCTTAAGGATATACATAGTCTCTACAGACTTCAGGCTGCTTTCCACTGCCTGATCTCCGTAAGTCTTTCCGGAATCCTCATCTGCAGTCTGATCCCAGATATTATCAGCACTTCCCATATAGCTCATATACATAGCAGTTGTCTGCTCCTGCTGCTGACGGGCATAAAGGCTTACCACGCCAAGAGGAATCTCAGTTCCGTCTACAGTAGCTACTGTTTTTGTTCCGTCTATTGTTTTGCTTCCGCAGCCTGTAAGCATTCCCACTGACATAATGCCAGCCAGAGTCACAGCGGCTGTTCTTTTCATCATTTTTTTCATTTCTTCCTCCATATATTCACAGGAATATTATCCTTCCGTCCTGTGCGCCTATCTCAGTATAATCTTTTTTCAGTCTGAGGGCAAGGCAAATTGTAAAATATCTCATACAATTCACACTTTCATCACGATTTCCCCAAAATCCCAGACATCTTTCTTTCTGTCACCTCTCCGATCATTCTGCCAGCTTCTCCAGCTCTCCTGCAAACTCTGTAAGCGCCTGGATCAGAGGATCCCTGAGATTCAGAATAAACTTAGGTTCCTGATCATTTTTAAACTGCAGGCTCCGTCCATACTTTTGCATCAGCAGAGGAATTCCTGCAGGATTCAGCTTTGCCCTTTCATATAGAGTAATACGCACTTCTTTCCCCAGCTGTTTGATTTCCGTCACATAACCTCTGTGGGCAATGGATTTTAATCTGGCTACAGCCAACAGATTCAGTACAGCCTTTCCCGGCTCTCCGAACCGGTCCAGAAGTTCTTCCAGCATATCATCATAATCCTGCTGATTTTCAATTCCCGCAATCCGTTTATAAATATCCAGCTTCTGAAACTCATTTCCAATATAAGTATCCGGAATATAAGCATCTACATTCAGGTCAATGGATGTGTCAAAATCCTCCATTGTATGGATTCCTTTGGCTTCTTTTACCGCTTCACTGAGCATCTTACAATACAGATCATATCCAACTGCATTCATATGCCCATGCTGCTGGGCTCCCAGAAGATTTCCTGCACCGCGAAGCTCCAGATCCCTCATGGCAATCTTGAAGCCGCTTCCCAGATCTGTGTATTCACGGATTGCAGCCAGTCTCTTCTCTGCAGTCTCCTTCAGCATCATATTCTTTCGGTACATCAAAAATGCGTAAGCCGTGCGGTTGGACCGTCCGATTCTGCCTCGCAGCTGATAAAGCTGGGAAAGTCCGTATCTGTCTGAATCATGGATGATCATGGTATTAACATTGGAAATATCCAGCCCTGTCTCAATGATGGTAGTGGAAACCAGCACATCAATATCTCCATTTACAAAACCGTACATAACGTTTTCCAGTTCCCGCTCGCTCATCTGCCCGTGGGCAAAATCCACTCTTGCCTCAGGCACCAGCTTTGCAATACGCAATGCCACATCTGCAATATCCGTTACCCGATTATAAACATAATACACCTGCCCGCCTCTGCGAAGCTCCCGGTTAATGGCTTCCCGTACAGTCTCTTCATCATACTCCATTACATAAGTCTGGATAGGCATTCTGTCCATAGGCGGCTCCTCCAGCACGCTCATATCTCTAATCCCGATCAAACTCATATGAAGGGTTCTGGGAATCGGTGTGGCAGTAAGAGTAAGTACATCCACATCTTTTTTCAGCTGCTTTATCTTCTCCTTGTGAGTAACCCCAAAACGCTGCTCCTCATCTACGATCAGAAGACCCAGATTTTTGAATTTCACATCCTTGGACAGAATCCTGTGGGTTCCGATCACCACATCCACCTGTCCTTTTTTCAGATCTTCAATTGCCTTTTTCTGCTGGGCAGGCGTGCGGAAACGGCAAAGCAGCTCCACACGTACCGGAAATTCCTTCATTCGCTGGACAAAAGTATTATAAATCTGCTGAGCCAGAATGGTGGTAGGTGCCAGATATGCCACCTGTCTGCTCTCCTGTACCTCCTTGAAGGCTGCCCGGAGCGCTACCTCTGTTTTTCCATATCCCACATCTCCACAGATCAGCCGATCCATGATCCTGGTGCTCTCCATATCTCTTTTGGCATCCTCAATGGCAGCAAGTTGATCCTCTGTTTCCTCATAGGGGAACATCTCCTCAAACTCTCTCTGCCACACAGTATCCGGACCACACACATACCCTTCCTTCTCCTGACGGGCTGCATATAACTCTACCAGTTCCTTTGCGATATTTTTTACAGCACCCCGAACCTTGCTTTTTGTCTTGTTCCATTCAGAAGTTCCCAGCTTGTTCAGCTTAGGCGTATTCGAAGCATCCCCACCGGAATATTTTTGAAGAGAATCCAGCTGGGTAGCCAGAATATAGAGATTACTTCCTCCCTGATACTCGATCTTGATATAATCTCTGACCACCCGGTCAACCTCAACCTTCTCAATGCCCCGGTAAATACCCAGACCATGTCTTTCATGAACCACAAAATCTCCAACGGAAAGCTCTGCAAAATCCTGAATGCGCTTTCCATTATAATTCTTTTTCTTTTTTCGCTTTTTCTGCTCATGGCCAAAAATATCAGATTCTGTCATGACCACAAACTTGGTCAGAGGATACTCAAATCCCTTTTTCGCATGGCCATAAACCACCATGATCTCTCCCGGCTGAATCTGTCGGTCATAATCCTGACTGTAAAAAGCTGAAAGCTGGTGTTCCTGAAGGTCCTTTGCCAGACGCTCTGCCCTGGTCCTGGAGCCGGAAAGAAGCGCAACCCTGTATCCCTGTCTTTTGTACTGTTCCAGATCCTTTGTCAGAAGCTCAAAGCTGCTGTTATAAGAATTTACAGATTTGGCCTCTATATAAAATTTTTCATTAATCTTCCAGCCGGCCTGTCTAGGCTCCAGTGCACAGAGGGCAATACAATTTCGCCTGTTCAGCTCCTTCTGTACCTTTTCAAAAGAACAAAGCCAGTTTTCCGGAAGATTTTTCTCTCCCTTTTCTGCTCTGTGCAGACGGCTCTGGCGATATTCCTCCTCCACAGCCTGTCCTTTTTCCACAAGACGATTTGGTTCATCCAGAAAAATCACAGATTTCTGGGCAGGAAAATAATCCAGAAAAGAAAGCTGGGCCTTCTCCCCCGGATGCTCCACAGCAGGATAAATTGTGATTTCTTCCAGATTTTCCAGAGAACGCTGGCTCTCTGCGTCAAAGCTGCGGATAGAATCAATCTCATCTCCCCACAGCTCAATTCTCCAAGGATTCTCCTCTGTCAGGCAATAAATATCTACAATACCACCACGAATAGAAAACTGCCCCGGCATTTCTACCTGTCCTACCCTTTCATAGCCCAGCCATACCAGCCTGGCTTTCAGAGCATCTATATTCACCGTGCTGTCACTGGTAAAATGCAGAAGCTGTTCCCTTATCTGCTCCAGAGATTCCAGAAAATCCATACAGCCATCAATACTGGTAACAACAGCCAGCTCCTTTTCCTCCATAAGCGCACGGACCACCTGCATTCTCTGGCGGATCAGCAGATTCCCGTGAATATCTGCCTGAAAGAAAAGCAGATCCCTGGCAGGATATAAATATATCTTTTTATCGTAAAAACGATAATCTTCATAAATTTCCCTGGCACGCCGCTCATCCTCTGCCAGGATCAGACGAAATGGCGCCAGTTGACAAAGGCCATATATTAAATGAGCCTTCTGGGATTCCAGACACCCGGAAACCTGAAGGACTCCTTTATTTTTTTTGCCTTTTTCACAAATTTGTTCAAACTCTGCAAGCCCCTGCAGAGGTGTCAAAAAAGCTTTCATGCCTAATCTCCCGAAACAGTCATAAATTTTTCAGGTTACTTTTACACAACTGCTTTTGCCTTTTTATTGAATTCATTCATGGCAGCATCCGGTCCCTGGGAAATCATGATATCCACAGCCTTCCCTGCTTTTGCAATGGCTTCATCCACAATTTTTCTGTCTTCTGTGGAAAACCTTCCCAGAACATAATCTGCCAGATCCCAGCCCTTAGGCTTGGCACCTACTCCCACCTTGATCCGCAGGAATTTCTCTGTGCCAAGCTGACGGATAATATCCTTGATCCCGTTATGCCCGCCTGCACTTCCCTGCTTGCGGATCCTGAGCTGTCCAGGATCCAGGTCAATATCGTCATAGATTACGATCAGCTCTGTCTCAGGGTCGATCTTGAAATAATTCACCATATCCCTGACCGGACCACCACTTAAATTCATAAAGGACAACGGCTTCATAAGGATCACCTTCTCACCGCCGATCACAGTCTTTCCATACATGGCATTGAATTTCACGCCACCCTGGGGAACCTTATATTCCTCCACCAGATAATCTACTGTATCAAAACCCATATTATGGCGGGTAGCCTCATACTGCCGCCCCGGGTTTCCCAAACCAACTACTAAGTACATATTTTCTCCCTAGTTAAAATATACCATTTCTTCTTTTAAAGGTTCACATTCCTTTACATCTGACGCATAAAGAACTATGCCCTCTCCCTGATATTCTGTACGATTTTCAAAAGCAACCTTCGCAGTTACCTCCACCCAGCTTCCTTCTTTGATATGAGGAGCATAATCGCTTCTGCAGATATATCCCAGGAAAGTGGTATCATCCGCACAGCAGGTCATAGCCACACGTCCAGGAACAAAGAATTTGCTTCCCATTCCACGTGGCTTCATCACACGTCCCTTAAAACGTATGATTTTTCCCACATAGGTATCCGGATTATCCATGGCATCTACAAACCAGATTCCATAATCCTCAGGGGGTATCTCCACAATAGGCGCATTGATGTCAAAGGGCAGCTCATCCTGGAAAATATCCTCCATTTCCCCTTCTTCATCCTCAAAAATAACCTCTGCACTCTGATTGGCAACCTTGATTCCCCTTCTGTATGCAGGCAGAGGATCTCCCTCTTTACAGCGGTTAAAAATAACCATGTCTGTATTTCTGACCATATCCATAAACAGAGATTTCATATTTGCCATGTACACCTGGTAGGTAGTGGCATCTACACAGGTGATCTCCTGTTCAATCCCCCAGCCTTCCGGCAGTTCCATCTGTTCAAATTTGCTCACAAGCCACATTCCATTGTATTCTATAACCACACGGTCCGGCTGATGGATAATATCCATGGCAGCCAAACGCTGAGGTGTAAGGTCATCCTCTTCCTCGATCACCTCAACTACTGTGTTTGCAAGCTTCAGTTTTTCCTTGTCATATTCCTCTTCTCCCTCTTCACAGAGGATCAACAGAGTTTTTCCATCAATGGAAAAATACTCCTGCTGCAATGTAAAATCCAGGAAAGTGGTCTTTCCGCTTTCCAGAAAACCGGTAATGAGATAAATGGGAACCTTGATATCTTCCATAATATTATTTCCTTTAACCTTTTATTTTTACAACATCACTAAGCAAGTTTAAATAATTCTGCCAGCTTATCCTCTTTTAATTTAGAACCGATCACACAGAGACGTCCCGTATATTCCGGTGCACCCTCACGGATTTCTGTTTCCTCAGGAACCATATCAAAGTAGATCCAGGTTCCATCCTCAGCAGGAAGCATTCCTTTGGCACGGAGGATAATACCATAATCTTCAGATGCAGACAGCGCATCCAGCATTTCTTTTAATTCATTCTGGCTGTATTTGCGGATTGTCTCACGTCCCCAGCTTGTAAAGACCTCATCTGCATGATGATGGTGATGATCATGGCCGCAGCCGCATTCATGGTCGTGATCGTGATGATGCTCATGCTCCTCATGGTCATGGCCACATCCACACTCATGGTCGTGATCATGATGATGGTGTTCATGCTCCTCATGGTCATGGCCACAGCCGCATTCGTGGTCGTGATGATGGTGCTCATGCTCCTCATGGTCATGGCCACATCCACATTCATGGTCATGATCGTGATGATGATGCTCATGCACATGTCCACATTCCGGGCAAACCTCTTCCTCCATCATCTCATCTGCCAGAGATACCGGTTTCTCCATAACCTCCAGGATCTTCTTACCATCCAGTTTTTCAATAGGAGTGGTAATGATGGCAGCCTTTCCATTGATCTTACGAAGAAGCTCCATTGCCTGCTGCGCTTTTTTCTCATCTACAATATCCGTACGGCTCATAATAACCGCTCCCGCATATTCCACCTGATTATTAAAGAACTCGCCAAAGTTTCTCATATACATCTTGCATTTCTTTGCATCTACCACAGTAGTATAGCTGTTCAGTACAATATCCACATCTCCCTGAACACCCTGTACCGCTTTGATCACATCTGATAATTTGCCTACACCGGATGGCTCGATCAGAATTCTGTCCGGATGATATTTCTCAACAACCTCCTTCAGAGAAGTTCCGAAATCACCAACCAAGGAGCAGCAGATACATCCGGAATTCATTTCACGGATCTGGATTCCCGCCTCTTTCAGGAAACCTCCGTCAATACCGATCTCGCCAAATTCATTTTCAATCAGTACCACCTGCTCATCTGCAAATGCTTCTTTCAGAAGTTTTTTGATCAATGTAGTTTTGCCGGCTCCAAGGAAACCGGAAATAATATCAATTTTTGTAGCCATGATTCATTTTTCTCCTTTTCTTTCTGATTACTGTTTATTGTACCTTAACGCACTTTGACCAGGAAGCAGTCCGCCCCCTGGTTTCCAGCCGTATACGTATACTGTCAGTTACAGTTCCAAAGCTTTTTTACACACTTTGTCCTGTCAAGCGGATATTCGCAATCCGCTTCGCTACTTGCTCATAACCGAATATCTGCTCCGTAGTTTATTCGGTTAAAGAAAGGGGCATGATATCATGCCCCTTAGTATATTCTATGATCAGCCGTTGATCATGAAGCTCATTAATTTATCAATGTCCTCTTTCTCATATGCAACGATCTCAAGCTCCGGAATCTCTCCGCCTGAGAAAATGTTTGCCAGAGATACATACTGGGATAACTTAGATTTCAGGTTCAGTCTGTCGCCTTCGCCTGTTACTAATTCCACCTTACCATCACAGCTGTCTACTACTTCAAAAAATTTATCAATGTCTTTAATATTAGATACCTTCATGTTTTTCTCCTTTCAACATGTACAAACTTAATCAACTCTTCTTGTTCGCGCTCATTATATCGCACTCAGAAAGAAAAAGCAATTATTTATTTTGCACGAATTTTTAACGCTTTACCATGTTTAATAGGTAAATACTGCAACTCCGTAAGCAGGAAGCGGATATGCAAAGGAAAACGGTCTGTTATCGCACTCCTGTTTCTCAGCCTTAAAGGTCTTTGGCTCTGTCAACAGACCATTTTCATCCATGATCTGCTTATATTGTTTTTTCTTTGGTACACCTACTCTGTAGTCCGGACGATCCACAGGAGTGAAATTAACCACATACAAAATATTATTTCTTCCGGTAGGTGACTTTCTCACAAAACTGAAAATACTTCTGTCCCCGTCATCGGCATTGATCCACTCAAAGCCGGATGGATCATTATCCATAGCATAAAGAGCAGGATATTTCTTATAAATCGTAAGAAGATCTGCATAATATTCCTGCAGCTTTCTATGCGGTTCTTCCTGCAGCAGGAACCAGTCAATTTCTCTCTCCTCGCTCCACTCTCTGAGCTGTCCGAAATCCTGTCCCATAAACAGAAGCTTTTTACCCGGATGACAGGTCATAAAGGAATATGCAGCCTTCAGATTTTTCACTTTATCCTCCGGGCTTCCGGGCATCTTTTCCAGCATAGAGCATTTCAGATGAACCACCTCATCATGGGAAAGTACCAGCACATACTTCTCACTATATGCGTAAGTCATGGAGAATGTCATCTTATTATGGTTATATTTACGGAAATAAGGATCCAGCTTCATGTATTCCAGGAAGTCATTCATCCAGCCCATATTCCACTTCAGGCTGAAGCCCAGTCCCTCTTCCTCCACATCTCCTGTAACCTTGGGCCAGGCAGTAGATTCCTCTGCGATCATAACAGTTCCATGGTTTCTTCCCTGCACTACTGTGTTCAGATGCTTAAAGAAATCAATGGCTTCCAGATTTTTATTTCCGCCGTACTTATTTGCAACCCATTCGCCATCCTTTTTGCCGTAATCAAGATACAGCATAGATGCCACCGCATCTACTCGCAGTCCGTCTACATGGCATTCCTCCACCCAGTAGAGAGCATTGGCGATCAGGAAGTTCTTTACCTCCGGGCGGCCGTAATTATATATCTTTGTCCCCCATTCCGGATGCTCTCCCTGTCTGGGATCCTCATGCTCGTACACTGCAGTTCCGTCAAAGTTGGCCAGACCATGGGCATCCTTTGGAAAATGTGCAGGCACCCAGTCAAGGATAACTCCGATCTTATTGCGATGAAAATAATCAATCATATATTTGAAATCCTGAGGTGTTCCATAACGGGAGGTAGGAGCATAATATCCGGTCACCTGATATCCCCAGGATCCGTCAAAGGGATGCTCTGCAATTCCCATCAGCTCTACATGGGTATATCCCATCTTCTTCACATAGTCAGTAAGGGCAGGAGCTAATTCTCGATAATTATAAAAGCCTTCCTCATTCTCTTCTGTCCATCCATGCTTCATCCAAGAACCGGGATGTACTTCATAAATTGCCATAGGCTGTGTTTTATAATCATACTTTTCTCTGTTTCTGATCCATGTGGCATCTTTCCATTTATAATCTGTAATATCTGTGATCCTGGATGCAGTTCCGGGGCGCTTCTCAGCCTCATTAGCATAGGGATCTGCTTTGTAAAGCTTCTCCCCGTGAGCTCCTGTAATAAAAAACTTATACAGCTGTCCGATCTCTGCTTCCCTTACAAAAATCTCATAAACCCCGATGGGACCCACCTTCTTCATAGGATTGGCAGTCTCATCCCATCCATTAAAGTCTCCGATCACTGACACTGCCTGCGCATTAGGTGCCCAAACAGCAAAATATACACCCTTTTTGCCACGACGGGTACCAGGATGTGCTCCTAATTTTTTATATACTTCATAGTTGGTCCCCTGACCAAATAAATACTGATCTAAATCTGTAAATTTCATATTTTCACCCATCTGGAGTCCTCCCTTAGCGAACTGACCTTTAGTCATTCTATAACTTTTATTATACCAATGACCATCCTCTACGTCAATCAGATTTCTGTGTATATTCAACAATTTTTCTGATGATTTTATGTGTTTTTTGTAAAATTCATTAACTATAACCTTTTCATTTCATGATATCAGAGTCAAAAGGTCAAAATAAATCAGCGGAGCAATTTGCAGATATCAAAAAAAGAGCCGTTCCCTCTGCGATATATCTGCAATTCTGAGTATATATCACAGTTTTACAGGAACTGCTCTTCTTTCTTTTATCCGGACAGATCTCTAAAATTCATGTTTTATTCGTATCCGTCCCCATAATCTACATTATCATCACTGTAATCTCCGGAATCATCATCGCTTCCATCGTCATAGCTACCATCATCGTAGCTTCCGTCATCATAGCTGCTGTCATCTGTGCTTCCATCTCCGGAATCTGAACTTCCATCAGAATAATCCTCACTTCCGTCAGAAGAGTCTGTACTTGCATCAGATGTACCATCTGTTCCGTCTGCAGAAGCTGCTGCATCAGAACCGCCCTGATATCCCGGAACCTGTCCGCTGTCCAGAGTACTCTGCCAGAAATCCACATAACATGCATTCTGCAAGGTTACATTCTTGGCTTCTGCCATCTCACTTACAGTTACAAGTTTATATCCCTTTGCAATAAGATCTGGTATCAGCCTCAAAGCTGCCTTTACAGACGGCTCATGAATATCATGCATCAGGATGATACTTCCATCTGTCAGATCTCCATTCATTACCGCACTGTAATCTGCATCTGCATCCATAAGCTTCCAGTCCTCTGTATCCAGAGACCACATAAAGAACGGCTTATTTACAGTATTATAAATATCTGAATTTCCGTCTCCGTAAGGCGCACGTGCCACACTCGCAGCCTGTCCGCATGCCTGAATCAACGCATCATCTGTATCAGAAAACTGCTTTGCAACTGCATCAAGATCAATTGTTGTCAGCTGTGTATGATCCCATGAATGACTTCCAATCTCACAGCCAAGTTCAAGCATACGTTTTGGTGCCTCCGGATATGCACTGACATTCTTACCAAGCATAAAGAATGTAGCATGTGCATTGTTCTCCTCCAGGCAATCCAGAAGTTCCTCTGTATATTGTCCGGGTCCGTCATCAAAGGTCAGTGCCAGCATGGGGCGCTTCTGAGACGGATCGTAGGTGCCGTCATCCTTGAAGAAATAATCATTCACTCCCTTGGTTACCCAGCCGGTCTGTAAATATCCATTGGAATCGAAGGCATATGTCTGTCCGTCAATGTCCTGGAAGCCCCCGGCGTAATATGTACCATCTGCGTTCTGATACCATTTCCCATTGGAATCCTCATGCCATCCAACAGTCATGGTGCCTATTTTATCTGTATCTGATTTTCCCTTCAGCGGCTGTCTCACTGCTGCATTTGGATCAGTAGTCTGCTCAGTCTGCGCCTGAGCCTCTACAGTTTTCTCTGCATTACCGCCTCCGGTCACACGATGTGCGACAGGAATTATGATCCCTCTGACCACAAATACAATTGCCAGAATCAGTCCCACGACATAAAGGCCTAATCTTGTATATCGCCTGATCATCATCTGACGTTTTTTTCTGCGCATTCTTTCACGCAAAACCCGCTTATCCATTGTTACCTTTCCCCACTTTTTGTTTAATATTCATGTCAAGTATCTCTCATTGCTCTATCATAACTCATTTGCCCGGTAAATACAATCACTATTCCGCCTCTGTACCAAGCTCATCTTCCAGATTCTGATCTACTTCTGACTCTTCTGTCTGGCTGTCTCCTGATGCAGAGTCCTCTGCCTGCTCCGCAGCACCCTCTGCATTATCTGCTACTGTATCTCCATTTGCTGACTTTTCACTTACCTTTGCATTCTTCACAATAAAGTCTTCCACCCGCAGCAGTCCCACAGACTCATCCACATAGCTCTGCCCGTAGGTATCTACCAGTTCTGCAAGATTAGCGGCTCCCATCTGTTTTACAAGTTCCTCCTGCACCTTAAGGCTTTCCTTATCATCCAGGGAAAGTCCCTCTGCATCCATAATGCCCTGAACGATCAGATTCTGCTTTACCTTGCCCTCTGCATACTGGCGGCTCTGCTCATCAAAAGCATCCTGGGAGATTCCCTGGCTTTCCACAAACTCCTCCAGTGTCATATCTGCCTGTTTCGCATAAACCTCCATACTCTTGTGGAATTCAGAGATCGCATTCTCCACATCTGCCTCAGGATATTCCTTTACCTCTGTGTTCTCCAGAACTGTATTCCACGCAGTGTTTTTCAGCACCTCACCTGCAGATTCCCTGGCTTCCTTTTCCAGAGTCTTATAGGTTCCCTCCCGGTATTCTTCTACTGTGGTATAATCTGTATTTTTTGTTACCCATTCATCTGTAAGTTCAGGAGCACGGCGGACATTCTGGACAGTCACCTTATAGTCTGCCTTTTTTCCTGCCAGTGTACTATCACTGTAATCTGAAGGGAAATCAATAGAAATTTCCTTTGTCTCCCCCTTCTTCATGCCAATCACACCCTGCTCAAACTCCTGGAACATCCCGCCGTTTCCTATGATAAAATCATAATTATTGGCAGTTCCTCCGTCAAAAGTCTCTCCGTCAATGGTTCCCACATAATTCACTGTAACCAGATCACCCTCCTGGGCTCCGTCAGAAACTGCCTCTGCTTTATCCTGAAGCTCCTGGTCGATTCTGGCCTGCACATCATCATCTGTGATGACCTCCACTGTATTATCCAGGATCAGCCCCTTATACTCTCCCAAAGTGATATATTTATCTACATTATCAACAGAAACCAGCCTGGAAACCCCTGCCTCCGCAGTTTTTCCATCTGTGTTCTCCTGTGTTTCTGCCGTATCCGTCCCTGTTTTCCCGCTTTCTCCACAGCCTGTCATTGTCAGCGCCAGGCATGCAGCAAGCATGGCAAGATATATTCTTTTCTTCATATTCTCTCCCTTCTATCGCTATACTCCGTTAATTCTGCCCCATAGGCGGCACCGGTACCGGTCTGGCAGGATCAAATACTGCGCTGGCATCAAACAGATCCGTCAACAGATCCGGATTATAATACATTCGGTATCCATCCAGATTTCTTCTTCCCATGCGGAAATATCTGTCACGGAGCTGCACGTAATATTTACTGGAATCCACATTGCAATAATAATTATAGCCCTGATTCTTCAGATACTCAAATTTATCTCCGGAATAGTCCTCCACTCCTGTAAGATCTGCACCAAAAGCAAAGATAATGATATCTGTTCCTCCGATCAGAGGATCCACATTTTCCTTAAACTTTTGGGTATCTGCCTGAAGCCTCTCCAGACTGATCTGACTTACATTCAGATGTCCCCAGGTATGGCTGGCAAAGACCCATCCTTCCTCTTTCATAGCCTGGGCAACCTTTTTGGCTTCTTCTCTCTCAGTATCCAGGTTAAAATCAGGATGACTGTTCAGCCAGTCTACCTTATTCTGGTCCAGATCATCAGGCCGTGTCTCATAGCTGATATCTGTACGATATCCCAGAATTCCATTATAGCCGGTTAATGCAACAATTCCCTTAGCTCCCCGATAGGAAAAATCCGGATGCTCCTCTACAAAACGGTCGATCAGCGGAACCATATCATAATCTCCCACAGATACACTTCCATCATCATTTACATATTCATTGCGGATCTTACCGTCCTCATCCACCACCAGTTTGGTGGCAAATCCGTCACCGTCCATATAATGATAATAGCACACATCATCCTGTGAAAGGACAAACGGCACTTTACCAGGGGGCAGAAGAATTTCTCCTGCGCTCATATTACCATTCTCATCTACCTTGGCCAGATCATAAATATTTACCATTACATAGCCCTTATCATACATGCTCTGGGTGATCTTATTAAATTCATCTATGGTGGTCATTACCTGATCATAATCTGCAGCCTTGTAATCTCCGTCAAAGGCCTTAGAGGTGTCTGCGATCAGGGTGTGATAAAACACATGTGTCACCTGATCGATAGGCCAGGATACACAGGAATCCTTTTTCTTATGATATACCTCCACTGCATGCTGAAATCTGCTGTTGGTCTCATAATAAGAGCTTTCCTTTAGAACCTTGATTGCCTTGTCATAATTATACTGCTGACTGTAAAGCTTGGCCCTTTTGTATATCTTTTTCTCTTCCTTGGTCATTGTTTCCTGATTGTCCTCAGGGGCAGGAGTCTCCTCCACCTTTGCAGAAGTCTGCTCTGTCTCCTTTGTTTCTTCTTTTCCCGCCTCTTCTGCTTTCTTCGTATTCTCTGCAGTCTCTTTTTTCTCTTCTTTTTTATTGCTTGCTGTCAGCTGGGAAATTTTCACCTGCTGCTCCTTAAAAAAAGTCTGAAGCTCATCTCCGTAAAATCCCACGCCAACACCTATGGCTGCCACTGCAGTAACAAGGATCCCGCCTACAATACGACGGTTCCTCCTTTTACGCTTCTGGCGTCTGCGACGCTCTTGTCTGGCAGCTTTTCGCTCTTCATAGGCTTTATCATCGTCTTCATAAGCTTTATCGCCATCTTCATAAGCTTTATCACTGTCTTCATAAGCTTTATCACTGTCTTCATAAGCTTTATCATTATCTTCCACAGGTACATCCTGTTCTTTTTCCAAAAGTCTCTCCTCTGTTTCAACAGAATCAGGCTTCATTTCGCTCATAATTTTCTCCTTTATCTACATAAGTAAAGACAACATCCTGTTCCTTTTCGCTTTGCCTCCGGAAACAGATTATACATAATTAATTATACCCCGAAAACAAATAAATTTCCACTTAATTTCTGAAAACCTGCATGAACAGTAACTTGCGTTTTCAACAATTTAATGGTAAAATAAAACAATGATGTTTACACTACATTAATTAGGAGGATGCAAATGAGCACAGTAACAATTGTCCTTCTGGTCATTCTTGTTATCCTGATCGGTGTACTGATCGGTTTATATTTCTTTGGCAAAAAAGCACAGAAGAAACAGGAAGAGCAGCAGGCTCAGATCGAAGCAAGCAAACAAACTATTTCCATGCTGGTTATCGATAAAAAGAGGATGCCACTGAAGGAATCCGGCCTTCCTCAGATGGTTATTGATCAGACCCCTAAGCTGATGCGCCGTTCCAAGCTGCCAATCGTCAAGGCAAAGGTTGGCCCCAAGATTTCCATTCTGATCGCAGATGAGAAGGTTTTCGACCTTATCCCTGTGAAAAAGGAGATCAAAGCAGAGGTAAGTGGTCTTTATATCGTAGGAGTAAAGGGACTCCGTGGTTCTCTGGAAGCTCCGGCTCCGAAAAAGAAAGGGTTCTTCGGCCGTTTCAAAAAGAACAAATAATCAACTCAAAAATAAAAAAGGCTGCTGTTGTCACAGCAGTCTTTCTTATTTTTTCGCCTGTACAGGCAGACATACCTGTTATAAAGTAAATTTCTTACAGTCCTTTGGCTGTGCCTGGATAGCCAGACAGCAGTCTGCAACATGCTCCTGGTTCATATCCAGTGCATAATCCACCTTCATGTTCAGGCCTCCGTCCTTTTCCTCTAGGAAAAGATTGGTGGCTGCGATCCCCATCTCAATGGTTCCGTAGGGAGTAGAATAATAGGTCATATTCTTCTTTCCCTGCTCAAAAACCATATGTACATTGACTACTCCCTTTTTGCGGACTTCCATGCCCTTGGGAGACATTTTTATGTAATTAATGGTAGGCTTGCGGGAATCCTCCACAATTTCCTCATAACGGAGATAGTGGCTTCCGTTGCGGAAATAGTACTCTCCCGGTACAATGATCTCCACCGGCTCTTCTTCTCCCTGAGAATCAATCATATGTAAACCTTTTACATGAATCAATACTTCTTTATCCATCTTTCTCTGCTCCTGACAGGCTGCCCTTACAGCGCCTTAATACTTCTCAATATCAATTTTCTTGGTCATTTCCACATCATACGGAAGAATCGAATTGGCAAATTCCTTAAACTCATCTGCCAGATCACTGACAAAAAAGCGATAAGGGAACTCCTTCTGCTGTGCCCCTGTACTGGAAAGTCCCTTTTCTGTCAACAGTCTGCCCAGCTCCAGAGCTGTCTCATAAGCCGGATTCACCAGACACACATCTTCTCCCATAATTTCCCGGATGGTGGAACGAAGCAGGGGATAATGTGTACATCCCAAAATCAGTGTATCCACCTTTTTATCCTGCAGCTCCCTTAAGTATCTGACCGCCACCTCTGTAGTCACCGGATCATGCAGCCATCCTTCCTCCACAAGAGGAACAAAAAGCGGACAGGCCTTGCCAAATACCGTGATCTCCGGGTCCAGCTTCCTGAGATATTCTGCATGGATGCCGCTGCCCACAGTACCCACAGTACCAATGATCCCCACACGCTTATTTCTGGTGCGGGCAGCAGCCACCTTGGCACCGGCTTCAATCACCCCGATAATGGGAATGTCAAAGTCGTCCCGTATAGCATCCAGAGCAAACGCACTGGCTGTATTGCAGGCAACCACGATGGCCTTCACCTGCTGTTCCTGAAGAAAGCGGCAGATCTGGTGCGAATACCGGATGACCGTCTCCCGGGATTTATTCCCATAGGGCACCCGCGCTGTGTCGCCAAAATATACTATTTTCTCTGAAGGAAGGTTACGCATGATCTCCCGCGCTACTGTCAGTCCTCCCACACCGGAATCAAAAACGCCTACCGGTGCCTCTCTGTCTGTTTTCATTGCTCAATCTCCATCTCTTTGGGTTATTTTCCTATTCTAACACCAATCGAGAACCTGTGCAAGCCAGAAGGAAATCTTTACTTTTTCTTTTGTATTCTCAGGTTTTTCCGCAAAGCAGAATTTCGGATATAAAGATCCCCACCAGGCAGTGATCTGTGCCTGTTCCCTGTAAATATTTTCTGTATATTCTGTTCTCTCCGGTACTGCATTTACCAGAAAAGTCCCCACAAGTCCTGCTGCCAAAGACAATACCAGTCTTCTTTGCCTTTTTTTCTCCATAAACCATATCCTCCTTACAGAAAGCATTTCCAGTTCCAAAAACTTTATACAGAAATTTCCAGACTGGAATCCGTCACTGTAATTTCCGGCAGCTTTGGTATGGTATGGCTTTTATATTTCTCATAAAACACCTGCCGCAAAGTTACCGTATGCACCTTGCGCCCGGACATCCGGTTTTCGATCAGCCCTGTAACATATTCTCCCAGAGAAGAATTATCCTGCCCCTGCCAGTTCAGCACCTGGCCAGCATTTTCTGCCTGAAATACATACAAATCCTCTCCCACAAAGGCTTCCTGCTTCAGATAGTCCAGCACCAACTCCCATCGTCCATCCTCCAGAAGCGACTTCCCCAGCACTAACACCTGAAGGTGCCCCAAATCCCGGAATTTTTCCTGAGAACGATCATAAGCTTCCTCTATCTGTGTAAAATTTTCTCCTCTGATCGCCAACACCCTGGTGCTTCCATTTTCCTCCTCTTTTCCCTGTCCTGTACTTTCAGGCAGATCAGGCATTCCATAGGAAACCAGAAGTCCATCCTCAGAGGCATCCACCCCCAGAGCCAGGGCATACATTCTTTTCTCCGGCTCTACAGCTCCTGCACAGCCACCCAGCATTATACTGCAGATAAGTACTCCGGAAATTATCACCCCTTTTTTTCTGTGGCGTTTTTTTGACCTCAGAAAAAGAAATATCTGACAGATCAAAAGACCGGGAACAAAAATATAGCCAAGGTACCAACCAAAAGACTCCAGAATCCACTTTCCTGTCCGGGCAATGCACCAGATCAGAATTGCTGCAACTGCAGTCCACATCTTTCCCCGTCCCAGTCCTGCTCCTTCCACGATCTGCCTGCTATAATGTAGAAGGCTTCCCAGGGCAAACAAAAGACTGTACAGCAGAAAACCCATCCACAGTACATCAAATCTGGCCAGCACATTTCCCGGCAGGTCTGCTCCGTCCAGCAACGGCAGCACCGGATATTTCTCCTGAACAACCCTTCCATATCCCAGCACAGCAGGAAGGAGCACAGCCATTCCCATAAGGATTCCTCCCAATGTGAGAATCCCCGCCAGCGCTGTTTTCCCTGCACTTGCATATTTCTCCACATTTCCCAGAAGAAAGGGAAGAAGCCCTACAGCAGAAAACGCACATATGGTCCCGTAAAAGCCCTCAAAAATCTCCTGACCCGAAAACTTCCATGCAGCAGCCATATCCTGCAAATATTCTGCTTTTCCCTGAGGAATACACAGAATCATCATCAGAATCATGCCTCCCAGCAGCACTCCTCCGGATATCTGTGCCATTCTTCCTCTGCCGGGCATTCCTCCCCTGATTCCGGTCATGCACACCAGAACTGCCCAGAAAGTAATCCATTCCTCAGACATTCCTGTGATCAGGCTTACCGGCACCAGCTGTCCCAGAACAGCCAGGATATAGCCGCCTGCCATAAGAATAAACACCATGAAAAATAATCCTGTCAGCTGCCCCACAAGAACTCCGCCGCTTTTCTTCAGATTCTCAAACACCGGTGTCATACGGATAAGAACGATCACATAAAAACCCAGAGGGATCAAGGCCATTGCCATGCCAATCAATGCATTGATTCCATTCAGCTTCCTGGCTCCGTACATACACAGAATAAAGGGCGCCAGAAACTCCAGGATCATCTGCCTGTAAAGCTGTCTGTGGGAAATTCTGTTATTTTCTGCAAATCTCATGACTGCTCCTTTCTTTTCAACCGCAGGCTCTGGTCTTCTCTGGCATAGCCCGGCCGAAAGATTCTTCTGCGGATAGGCAACCGCCAGATTCCCTCCCCGGAATTGGTTCCGGAAGTTTTTTTCACAAAGGGCATCAGATAAGGAATTCCAAAGCTGACAAGCCCTGCCAGATGTCCTGCTGTAAGATATATTCCCAGAACAATACCATAAATCCCCAGGCCGCCTCCCATAACAAGAAAAACATATTTCAGCAGCCGAAATGCTGCTGCAAACTCTTCATTGGGAACTGCAAGAGATCCCAGTGCTGTAAGCGCCACAATCATCACCACAATAGGGCTGACCAGGTTTGCCTCCACAGCCGCCTGACCGATTACCAGGCCTCCCACAATTCCGATGGCATTTCCCAGGGCACCCGGCACCCTCACCCCCGCTTCCCGCAGCAATTCAAAGGACAGTTCCAGAAAAATCAGCTCTGTCACACTAGAAAAAGGAACTCCCTCCCTGGCCTCTGCAAAGGAAAGGATCAGATTCCCAGGCAGAATCTGGGTATGAAAGCGTATCACTGCCAGATAAAGTCCCGGCAGAAGGGTAGCTGCCAGCACTGCCAGATACCGTAGCATCCGCAGAAAGGAAGCCATCTCAAACCTGTGATACCAGTCCTCACTGCTTTCCATAAAGCTGCCGAAATTCCCAGGCAGCACCAGTGCTTCCGGAGAGTTATCACACAGAAGCACAACCTTTCCGTTCAGAATTTCCTGCACAGCCCGGTCCGGCCGTTCTGTAGTCTGATACTGGGGAAAAGGCGAATACCATGCATCCTCAGTCAGCTGCTCCAGCATCCCACTGTCCAGGATCCCGTCAATCTCAAACTCTCCCAACCGTTCCTTTACCTCCTCCAGAAGCTCCTCATGGACCAGATCCTCCATATAAAGAATCTGTACCAGAGTGTGGGACCGGACACCTACATTATATTCCTCCACCTTCAGCCTGGTATCCCGCAGACGCTTCCTTACCAGCGCAGAATTACTTTTCACACTGTCGGAAAATCCTTCTCTGGAGCCTCTGAGTACCTTTTCTTTATCTGCTTCCGATACTCCCATAGCCGGGTATCCTTTGCTTGATATTTTCATGGCCCTGTCATAACCATCCATAAAGAAAACTGCATTTCCTGTAAGTATGGCGCTTAGCGCCTCTTCCATTCCGGATAACTTCTTTACATCTGCGATTCCCAGACTGTTGTACTGAACGAACTCCCGGATCTGTTCCGGAGAAACGGTCCAGAAATGATTGATCATTTTTCCAATGGCAGAATCATCCAGCATCATATTGGAAACAGCAACCTCAATATATACCATCAGACAATCTACCTTTCGCTGCTCTCCCAGCCGCATGGGACGGATCAGAATATCACTGCAATTTTCCAGCCGTTTTCTCAGATACTTCTCATTTTCCCGCAGACTGGAGCTGATTTTTCTGTCCTGTGCGTTGTCCCCTTCCTGCTCCGGCTGTCTTTTTTTCTCCTGCTCCAATGCTTTCCCTCCTGATTTCCTCATAATTTTATCCTTTTACTCACTTCCCTCTCTGTCCTTTTTCTTCGGATGGCTTTCCACATCCTATTTTTTCCACAAAAAAGAGAGGTCTTTCACCTCTCTTAGAATCTCCGGAATTTGAAATTTTATTTATGATTTCTGCTCTTCTCTCTCTCCCGCTTCTCCTTTTCCGCATTCTCTGCCTCAATGGATCGCATGATCGCCATTCTCTGATTCTCAATATGCTGAAATGACAGCTCCTTTGCGCGCTCCACATTGCGCTCCCGGATAGCCCTGGTCAGCTCCTCATGCTCCTTCACCAACACATCTCTGGTTTCTCCCTCTTTCAGATATTCCACCCTGTAACGGTAGATCTGCTCACGCATGTTGTTCAGCACCTGAATCAGACGCTTGTTATCTGATGCCCGATAAATAATCTCATGAAAGGCCACATCAGCCTCTGCCAGCTTTACCAGATTTCCCTCTGCAATGGTATGCTCAAACTCCTTGGCTGCAAGCCACAGTTTGCTCATCTCCTCCTCAGTCATACGGTCACAGGCCTTTTCAATGGCAACATTTTCAAGAGCAATACGAACCTCAAGAACATCATTCAGATCCTTCTCTGTAATATTGGCAACCTGGGCTCCCCTGCGCGGGATCATCACCACCAGTCCCTCCTGTTCCAGCTTGCGCATTGCCTCACGAATAGGAGTTCTGCTGACTCCCAGCCTTTCTGCCAGTGCAATCTCCATCAGTCTCTCCCCCGGTTTCAATTCCCCCTTCAGTATTGCCTGACGCAAAGTATTAAAAACCACATCCCGCAGTGGCAGATATTCATTCATATTTACGGAAAACTCACTTGTCATCTGTATATTCCTCCGCTCCTTCTGTATATTTCAATATCAAATCCTGTTAAAGACTCTGGTTCCAAATACTGTTTTGGCCAGATTACTCTCTCTCAGGATTTTCGCAGCAGCATCCATTTTCTCCTGACTGTCAAAAATGCCAAACACTGTAGGGCCGCTTCCACTCATCATAGCCTTCAATGCCCCATGGCTCTCCATCAGATCCTTAATCTCCTGAATCACAGGATACTGACCAATAATTCCCGGTTCAAATACATTTCCCATTTTGGCAGTCATTCCCTGCAGATCACCATTCTGAATATCCTGAATCATTCCGTCAATATCCGGATGATTCTGAATCCCAGACAGATTCAGGCTCTCATAGGCTGCCCTGGTAGATACATTGATCCCCGGCTTACCGATCAGCACAAAGCACTCCGGTACCTGAGTGATTCCGGTAAGCTTCTCACCGATCCCCTCTGCCAGAGCCGTACCTCTCATAATACAATAAGGAACATCTGCCCCAATCTTTACTGCCCGGTCCATCAGTTCTCTCTCGCTCAGTCCAAGCTTAAACAGACGATTGATCCCCACCAGTGTTGCTGCCGCATCAGAGCTTCCTCCTGCCATTCCTGCAGCTACAGGAATAAACTTTTCAAGTCTGATGGTAACTCCACCCTTCACCTGAAATTCATCCATCAGAAGCTTCGCTGCTTTGTACACCAGATTTCTCTCGTCACAGGGAATATATGGATAATTCACAGACAGAGAAATCCCGGGGGCTTTCTTTTTCTTTATCTCCAGCACATCATACATCTGAATGGTCTGCATGATCATCCGCACCTCATGATATCCATCCTCTCTTTTTCTCAGAATATCCAGTCCCAAATTAATCTTCGCCAGTGCACGTAAACGCATATAACCCTCCGTTTATTCCTTTGTTTTTTATTCTTCAGCAAATACCCGGTATTGGAACCGGGCTTTTGTACTTTGTATACAAAACATTCTTGAGTTTTATTTTAAATCATTTTCAGCAGGATTTCAATACAGGAAACTCTGTTTTTTTGTGGGATTTTTTTCAATAACAGAACTTGCGGCAGTCTTTTAGCTCTGTACCTGTTTTACCAGAAGCAGGGACTGTCCGGGGCTGATCTCCGCCTCCTGCAGACTGTTCATCGTGCAAATTTCCTCCACTGTGGTATAAAAGGATCTGGCAATATCCCACAGCGTATCTCCCGGCTTAACCATATAAACAGTAACACCTGGCATATCCTGGATCTTCTTCATATCCAGAGGTTTCTCCTCCACATGATCAATGATCATTTCCTCCCACTGCCTGAATACCAGCACATTCAGCCCTACAGAAGCCTTTACCTCGATCTCATCTCCGTCAGCCATAGTCACAGAAAGCTGCTCCAGCTCCGAATGCAGAAAATACCTGCAGTCCGGACCCACACCCTTTGCATCGATCACATGGGTAAAGGGCAGCATAGCTTCCATAGAATAAAAGGGCATTTCATCATTACCAATAATATAAAGAAGCCTTAGGATCACAATTCCCTCTACTTGGATTCCCTCCTCCGTAATCCTGGTCTTATCAATCTTCACCCTGCCGCAGCTATGGCAAAGCTGCAGCACTTTCCCCTGGCTTTCCTTCACTTTAATTCTGTCATTCATCCGGAACCTGGACAAATTCCGCACCAGAAGACTTTCCAGAATCTCCTGTTTTCCATGAAGCACGCATTCTTTCAGAGGAGTATATACATCCTGGACCAGGTCATACTCCACCTCCCGGTACAGCTTCATATTCAGCTCCAGTACAGCATCTATCTGAAAAATCCTCTCTTCCCCGTCTCCATCCGGTTTTACCTCCATCCCCTGATGGATCAGGGAAACCTCTATATGGGGGATCAGCTCCTCCCCACACCCCTGACACTCCATTTCCCTGGAAAAGGGCAGGGTATATTCCTGCCACTGCGGCAAAGCTTCCTCATCTGTCCCTTCATAAAGAATAAATACTGCCAGCTCTCCCTTCACACGTATCTTATCCTTCTCCACCCGCAGGTCCAGGTTTCTGGGTTCTATAGTGTGCCATAAAAGGGACTCCACATTAGGCCGGTTCGCTGCAAGTTCAATATCTTCTTTAATACGCAGCGTATCTTTTTTATGTATACAGAGACTCATAAGCCCCACCCGCTTCTTTTTTACCGAAATATCCTCTTCCTCCAGAGCCACTGGTATCTGAATCCCTGTTGTCTCATCCACCGCAGCATAAAAGGTTACGATGGCCTTGATATTCAGCTTTCTTGAATGGATCACATGGATGCTCAGATCCTCCATCTCCCAGTTCAGACAAAGCTTATCTCCGCCCTCTATTCCCTCCAGGTTCACAGTCTCATCCACCGGCAGCTTCGCTGCCAGACTGTATATTCTGCCTTCCTTCTCCCCTACATAAAGCATATCTACGTTCAGGCTCCCCTTCAGAAAAGCCCTTCCTTCACTAAGACGCACTTCATCCATGGAAATCTCCGCCTTACTCTGGATCATCCTTCCAATATCCGGTCTGGTATCCGGCACATTATAATCCTCATCAAAGGTTACCTGGCTGGCAGCCTTACTTTTCACCCGAAGCATCTGCACAGTTTCTTTCTTCAATTCCATCATTCTCTAATCCTCTCCTTCTATGATATACAGACTCAGATCTCTATTTTTTGTTTCCTTTCCTCACAGGAATTGTACCGGTTTATCCGTACTTTTTATTTTCAGGACAATGCAGGGATAGGAGGGCTCCTGTCCCTGTTTCCCCTCAGCAGGTCCCAGAAGCCGGGTTTTACAGAAAACTCCGTTCTCCGACTGTGAGACCTCCTCTACCTGAATACTGTAGCCGCCTGTTACCTGAGTGCCATACCCTTTCATCAGATACATACTGTCCTCCACCTTATAGATCATCTGAAAGCCCTTCTTCTTTTTCTGTTCCATAAAGCGTACTGCTTCTGCAGGGATTTCCTCCTGTTTCACAATTGTATATTCCAAAGGAGTGCGTTCTCCCTCCTCTATCTTAATGAGTCCACATCCGGTCAGAAGCATTACAGCCAGCCAAAAAACCATGGCCATACAGGCTTTTTTTCTCACAATGCTACCTCGGCATATTTCTTTACTAGCCATTCTATGCAGATCCAACGGGATTTATACTTGCAGGCTGTGGGCAGATTCTTTATAATGAATACAATGACGTTAGGATCAATCTCTCAGGGACTGATCCGGAAAGGATTCACAAATGATACGTTTTATTCTTGTCTGTATTGTGGTCATCGGATATCTGATCCTGTCTATCCCGATCTTACTGGTAGAATGGATCATCGGCAAATTTTCTCCTATGACCAAGGATATCAGCTCTCTTCGGATCATTCAGGCTGTATTTCGATTTATCCTGTGGATCACAGGAGCCAAAGTCACAGTAATAGGAGAGGAAAATGTACCGAAGGACACCCCTGTCCTGTATATCGGTAATCACAGAAGCTACTTTGACATCCTCCTCACCTACAGCCGCTGCCCTATCCGCACCGGCTACATTGCCAAAAAAGAAATGGAGAAAATCCCTCTCCTGTCCACCTGGATGAAATATCTCCACTGTCTCTTCCTGGACAGGAAGGACATCAAACAGGGACTGAAAACCATCCTGGCAGCTGTAGATAAGGTCAAATCCGGCATTTCCATCTGTATCTTCCCAGAAGGCACCAGAAACAAAAATACAGATGACCTGGATATGCTCCCCTTCCATGAAGGAAGCTTCAAAATCGCCACCAAGACAAAATGCCCGATCATCCCCATTGCCATCAATAACTCCGCAGATATTTTCGAAGCACACTTCCCGAAGATCCATCCTGCAAAGGTTGTAGTGGAATACGGCAAGCCCATCTACCCTGATGAGCTGGACAAAGAAACAAAGAAGCATCTTGGCGAATATACCCAGGGCATCATCCACCAAATGCTTGAAAAAAATAAATCTCTTACCCAGTAACCAATACCCGGAACTGTTTAGAATTTCCACTGGATCTGAACAGTTCCGGGTAAAATTTTCAAAACTGTGATCATCTTATCCACTGTAAACCGTTTCTCATCAAATCCAATATTATCCCAAAGACTAATATTGGACACTACTCTCTCCATCTGTTCCGGCGTTGCCTGATTTTCAGACAAAGCTACCAGTTCCTCCGATTTCTGCCTGCGAAGCTGATCCAGCTGATCCACCCTCTGGTCAATATAACTGCACAGTATCTCTCCTGCCCCTGTCAGAGATTCCACCAGAATCCCGATCTCCTTCTCCAATGCTTCTATTTCCTTATATATTTTCTGTACTCTGGGATCTTCCTTCAGGGATCTGTGTCCCACAGGAGTCTGACCATCTCTCAGCTTTCTTACCATCTCCTCATATACATGCCTCTCCACATCCTCTGTATAGATTTTTCCACACCCCGGACAGGCTTTATTATTCAGACGCCGGGTGCATCTAAGGTACTGTTTACCAGACTTTGTTTTTACACTCATCAAAGCATATCCGCAATGTCCACATTTCACCTTTCCTGCCAGCCATGTATTCACAGCCTTCCGGTTCGCCACCACTGTTTTATTTCCCAGAAGCTTGATCCTGCAGCCCAGCCATATTTCCGAAGAAACCAGCCCCTCATGAGGACCGACCACAAGCATATGTCCCCGCAGATTCTGAAGCTTATCCGTATCTGCGCCTCTGCCCTGGTACAAATAACACCCATGTATGCCGTCAAACATTCCCGGATCACTGGCAATATTTGTCCCCTGGCTTCTGAAGAAACGGTACACATCCATATCCGCACGCACATATGCCGGATTCCTCAGCAGCTGTGCAAGCATTGGGCGGATCAGCGTTTTTCCATAAAACAGGACACCTTTTTCCGTATAATACCGGGTAATGTCTCCATAAGAAGTCTCCGGCTGACAATACATGCGAAAAATTTCCCGGACAATCTCCCCCTCTTCCGGCTCCTCCACCAGCTTCTTGGTATGGATCCCATCCATTACGATTTCCTCCAGCCTGTAACCATAAGGTGCCTTTCCTCCCATATGAAATCCTTTCTGGCTTCTGGAATAATAAGCATCACAGACACGCTTCTGGATCGTCTCCCGCTCCAGCTGGGCAAACACAATACAGATATTTAACATTGCCCTGCCCATAGGCGTGGAAGTATCAAATTTCTCAGTGGAAGACACAAACTCTACCTGATATTGCTGAAACAGCTCCATCATATTGGAGAAGTCCAGAATAGAACGGCTGATCCTGTCCAGCTTATACACGATCACCTTCTCCACCTCTCCTCTCCGGATATCCGCAAGAAGCTGCTGCAGCTGAGGCCTGGTGGTATTTTTACCACTGTATCCACGATCCTTGTACTCCCTGAAGGATCCGCCCTTCAATTCATACTTGCAGAACTCAATCTGACTCTCAATAGAGATACTGTCTGCCCTGTCCACGGACTGCCTGGCATAAATTGCATTGATTCTGTTCATAAAAGCCCTCCTTTTTCATCTGTGTATGGTTTTTTCATATGATTACATTTATAATTTAATTATATATCACCGCTTATTCACAGGAGGAACCTATATGCGCAGAAAATATACTGATTCCCTGATCCAGTGGAAAAAAAATCCCCACCGCCATCCTCTCCTTCTCCAGGGGCTGCGGCAGACCGGCAAAACCTGGCTAGCCCTGGATTTTGCAGAAAAAAATTACAAAAACCCCCTCTATCTCAACCTTGAAACTGACAAACCAGTGGCAGATTATCTCTCCGTACCCAGACCTCCCCAGGATGCGCTGCTTTTCCTTGAGACCTATGCCGGAAAACCTCTCAAGCCCTCTGTCTCACTGCTGATCCTTGATAACATCCAGTGTGTACTGGAACTTTCCACACTTCTGGCAGCGCTCTCTCTGGATTATCCACAGTATCACATCATTGCCATCCACAGAGGCCTTGCCTCCCCTGAGCTCTACAGCAAAAATGATTTCCATATTATCAGCCTGTATCCTCTGGATTTTGAGGAATTCCTCTGGGCAAATGCAGAATATGCCCTATCCAGGGAAATCCGCAGACACTTCTCCACCCTGACTCCCCTGGGAAAAGAACTGCACCAGAAAGCTCTGTCACAGTTTTATCTCTACCTGGTCACCGGCGGAATGCCGCTGTCTGTACTGGAATACCGCAAAGAGAAAAAACTTCTGATGGTACCGGATATACAACAGAAGCTATTGGAACTGATCCTGAGTGATATTTCCAGCCAGGCTCCCACAGGAATGACCCGCCACTGTCAGAATGCCTGGCTCTCCATTCCCGCACAGCTTGAAAAATCCAGCCGGAGATTCCAATATTCCCTTATAACCAAGGGCGCCACAGCCAAAACCTATGAAAAGCCACTGGACTGGCTGCTCCGGTCAGGATATGCCCTTGCCTGCCGCCGGACCTCCCTGCATCTGTATCCCACTGACTGCGGACTGTGCGCCAGAGTACTGGGTGTACCATCTTATCAGCTGCTCACCGGTTCCGACACCCCGGCAGCCAGAGCCTGCACCGAAACCTTTCTGGCACAGCACTTTACCAGAAACGGATACACCCTCTCCTACTGGTCCAGCGGCAACCAGGCCGAAGTGCCCTTCCTTCTGGAAAAAGAGGGCCGGCATATTGCTGTGGACTACCGCCTGACCCCACATCAAAAAACCCGGAACCTTACCAGATTCCGGGCTGAAATGAATACAAACGCAGAAATGTACCTGCTGTCGGTGGAGGACTTCAGGGAAAAAGAAAACTACCATATTGTACCGGTGTATGCGGGGTTTTGTGTGTGATACGCCAAAAGGGACTGTCTGGATAGACAGTCCCTTCTTCTTTGCAAATTACAAGCTCTATTATTATAACTGCCTGTTTTTAATATATTTCACGATAATTACCCACTTATAAATCGTAAAATTCCACTATTCTCCAATTCTGAGAGCAATTCCCCACACGAAAATTCTTCCAGAAATAACCTGTACACCACCCAAAGGGGAACTATAATCATGACAAAGATTAAAAACACAAAGAAGGGCATGGCTAAAAAGACATTAAGTATGTCTCTTGTAGTTGCAATGCTTGCTACTTCTAATGTGCCGGTATGGGCTGCTGAGTTCAGCGATGGTTCTGACGTAGCAGTAACATCCGAAGCTGCAGCACCAGTTGCAGAAGATACAGAAGCATTTTCTGATGAAACAGTAGACGCACCAGTTGTTGATGACGCTGCTGAAGAAGTTTCTACTGCACAGGTAGCAGCTGATTATACCTTAAATACTAACATGGAACTGAAATCCGGAACATGGAAGGATAAAGTTACATTAGCTAAAAAAGATGGCGTTACTGATGCTGCTAAATTTGAAATTTCTAAAAACGGAGTCCCTGTAGAGCCAAGTAAAATCAAATATGAAGTATATTACAATGATGATATCAATGTAAAAGCAATAACACTGCCTGCAGTTTCAGATTCTATGGAGTTAACATCTACAACGCCAGGACTGGATGCATTTACAGGTGGAAAAAAAGTTACTGTTAAATTTTATGTAGATGGTGAGAAAGAAGCTGTTGCAACATTTGAGACACAGCTTAAAGCTGTAGATCTTAGCAACGCTACAATCGCCTATACTACTCCATATCAGAATTATAACGGTAATATTCAGAGACCAGCCAGCAATGAATTAACTGTAAACTTAAATGGAGAAACAGTAAATAGTGAAAACTATGTTGTAAAATTCGAAAATGCAGAAGAAGCCAAGGATTACAAAGTTGGTGGATATAAATTTGCTGTAGAAGGTATCGAGGATAAAGGATATACAGGTACTTCCAAGTATAATGGAACATTTACAATTGGACGTCTGGATGCAAATAAGGATAACCTTTCAGTTGTTGTATCTGGAACTACTACTTATAATGGAGAAAATACAGTTCCTACAGTTGTAGTTACTGATAAATTATCTAAAAAGGTAATTCCTAGCGAGTTATACACAGTTACTGTTGATACAGACAAGAATAAAACTGGCAATCAGGCTGACAAAGGTGATTACAAGGCTGAAAATATCACCGTTACAATGAAGGAATCTGCCACAATCAATGGTGTTGAAACTTACAATAACTTCAAGGCTGTCGCTGTAAATCCTGAATGTGTAACAGGTACTTTTTCCATTGCAGCATTAGATTTAAGCAAATTAGGAGAAAAATATACGGTTCAGGTAAAACCACAAGAAGTAAGTTCTACAGCTAAAGAGTTAAATTGGAATCAGATTATTCTTACAGATAAATCTACAGGCAAAGTTGTAGAAGATATTTCAAAAGTCCTTCCAACAAATGAACTTACTCCTGTACTTACAAATAATGCTACTGCTGGAAAAGGCAGACTTACTATTAAAGTGAAGAGTGCTCTCAACCAGAACATTATTAATGAATATGTCACAGATGTATCAGTTGCTAATAATGTTATTAACAAAGAAGATATCGCTCTTCCAAAAGGAACAAAACTCACAAGTAACAGTACTGCACTCACAGCTAAAACAGCTTTGAGTGATACTACATTAGATAAAAATATCAAAGATGCTTTAAATGAAAGTGTTTACACCGGTTCTGCTCTTGAACCATTAAAAGCTGTATTTGAAAATATTGTATGGAGTGGAAGTACACCAAGCGGTACAGATATGAAATTTACACTTGGTAAAGATTACACCATTACTTATACAAATAATACAGATTCTGATGTTGTAAAAGGTGCAAATAAAGATGCTTCCAAGAAAGCTACTGTAACTTTACAGTTCATGGGAGATTATGTTGGATCTGTTTCTTATACTTTTGATATCGCACAGGCAACAGCATATGTATCTGGCGAAAAGATTTCTTACACAGCAGGAAAGAATTCCTATGACGCAAATGTAAAAGTTGTTACAAAATCAGGTTCTACAGAAACTGCTGTACCAACAACAGAATATACTGTAAAGACCAAAACAAAAGCACGTAAAATTGGTGATAAAGCAATCGCTGATGTGGTATTTACAAATCCAAACTACAAAATCAACTACAATAAAGCAGATCTTACTGATGTAAACGCAGATAAATGTGCATATGTACAGAATGTAAAATCAGAATTAGTCGGAAAATCTCTTACTGATTCAACTGTAACAGCAACTGTTGATGGTACATACACATATACAGGAAAAGAAATTACACCAACAATCACTGTTAAAGATGGTTCAACAGAATTAAAATTAGGCACAGATTATAAGATTGTAGCTAAGAATGGTACAGAAGCTGGCGATGCATATGTTACAATTGAAGGTATTAACAATTATTCTGGAAAACTGACTTTAAAATATACTATTTCTAAAGCAGATTTAGCAAATGCTACTGTAGAAAGCTCAAAAGGAGCTGGTAAGAAGAATAATTACGACGTATCTTATGACGGTGGTGCCCTTAAACCAGATATCGCTACAGCTAAAGACAGCACAGGTAAAGTATATATTTCAGGTGTTAAAATCGGTGATACTGTTTTAGCTGAATATGATCCAATTACCAAAACTGGTGATTTTGAACTTACTTGGAATCTTGACGCTGTAGAAGTTGGAACATACGACTTTACAATTACTGCAGTAGCAAGCAGTAAAAAAGTTCAGGGAACATTCAAGGGAACATATAAAGTTATTCCAAGCAAATTGACAACACAGTTTATTAAAAAAGCAGATAAAACCGCAACAAAGATTGACACAATTACAGTTGGCGATACTGGTGTATACTATACTGGAAAAGCAATCACAGTTGCAGATTTCAAAACTAAAGTAGCTGTTTATGATACTGATACAAATAAAGTATTGACAGAAGGAAAAGATTACCGTCTTGAATACAGTAATAATGTTGATGCTGGGTTAGCTACTGTTAAAGCATATGGTCTTGGAAATCATGCATATAAAGATGAGAACGGAAAAGAAGTTGCAATTGCAATACTTACATTCAACATCGAAGCAAAGGGAACTATTGATAGTTCTTGGATTAAAAAGATTTCTGATGTAGAATATGCTGGCGGACTTCCAGTAGAGCCAGAAGTTGTTGTTGCTGATGCAAAGGGAAATCGCCTTGTACAGGGTGTTGACTATACAGTAGAAACAGCAGTAAAAGATGTAACTACTGAAAAAGATAATAAGGGAAATCTTGTTCTTAAAACTGGTACTGATATTACAATCAAAGGTAAAGGTGCATATGTTGCAGGAAATGCAAACAATACAGGAGCTAATGCTAATGCATCTTTAACATGGAAAGTAACAAAGAAAGACCTTGCAAACACAGCAGTAAGCGTTGACAAAGAAAACAACGTAACTGTACTGAACGGTACTGTTATCGTTCCGGCTACAGAATATGATGTTAAATTCAGCGATGATAAAAAGAAAGTAACTGTAACAGCTAAAGCAGACAGCAAGAACTACAAAGGTTCCAAAGAAATCACTGTAGAGTCTGCAAAAGTTGGTCAGGCAATGATTTCCAACGTAGTTGTCAAAGGCAACACTGTAACACCTGTACTTTCCAGCGAAGTAGATGAAGCAGTTGGATACGACTATGTAATCGCTACAGAAGAAGACTACAAGAATGGCCGTGTAGGTGTAAGCAAGAACATTCTGAAGACAAACACAGACTTCCACTATGTACAGCAGGGTACCTACTATGCATACTGCCACGCTTGGAAACGTAACGCTGAAGGCAAGAAAGTATTCGGCGAATGGTCCAACATCGTTAAATTTACAGTAACAGCTACTACACCTTCCACACCAACCGTTAAGAGCGTAAAGGTGAAAGGAAGCACAGTAACTGTAACATATACAGTATCTGAAGATGCAACAGGATATGATGTAGTTCTTGGCTCCGCAGTTAAGAAAGTAAACGGAGAAAAACGTCCGGTAGACTACGGAACACTTGTAAAGAAAAACATCAAAGGAAATGTTGTAACAGCAACATTCAAGAACGTACCGGCTGGTAAATACTATGCAGGCGTTCACTCCTTCAACAAGACATCCGAAAACGGAAGCAAAGTATTCAGCAAATGGTCCAACAGCAAAGCAGTAACTGTTAAATAATCCATTTGGGTAAATAATACAGATTCCTAAAAAAGAAAGCTCCGGTCATTACGACTGGAGTCTTTCTTTGATAACTGCTTTACTTAGATAAAGATTGTATTGCCATAAAATCTAATTAGCGATATGTTAAATTAGCAATACTTCGTTATGAAAGTGAGGACTGGATATAATGGATATAAAAAAAGAAACTCCTAAAAATATTCATGAACTTGTAAAACAGGCAAATGATAAGAATTCATGGAAAAACAGATTAGCAGCGCTAAATGAACTACGTCATTATGATTGTCAGCAATCACGGGATGTTATAACCCGTCTGGCTTTACATGATAAAGTTTATAAGGTTAAAGAAGAAGCTTTTCGCGTAGCACAGGCTATGCATATTACATATAAGGGAAATCCAATTCGTTTGACAAAAAAAGATATTGGATTTACTTCAAAAGACATTACAAAAATCTTTTTAAGGATAAAAAGAGAAAAATCAATGAATGATTTAGACTTGGAAGTATTTATTAATACATTCAAAATATTAAAGCCAGAAATGTATGACATAATGCTTTTCGAAAAAGGCACAAATTTTAATGAATGGGTTGCTAATACTTATAAAAATTTGCCACAAAATAAGAAAAAATAATCGGAAAGATAATGGTTTTATCATATATTGAAGCTAAAAGTAATGATACTGCATTCATAGAAATCTATAAAAATATCGTGCCCAATATTGCAATGGTAATGCTAAGTTGGCCTAATTGAATCAGTTTCAAAATAATATATATTACAATAGTGTACGCGCATCAAATGGATGCGCATTTTTTTTATTAAATTAACTTTCCCACCAGAATACTGGAGGGGTCTGACCACCGAAAATAATCGGAAAGATAATAATCTCCACATAAAATAATTCTAAAATTTATATAACATAAAATTTTTTACCCATACATAAAGCCATCCCAGCTATATGAATAATATACATAGTCGAGATGGTTTTAATTGCAGTCAGCCCGGCGGGGCTCACCACCGAAAATAATCTATTATTCTTTTAACCGCATATCAAATGCTGGCGCATATATTCTATGGCATTCCTTGATAGTCCATATTTACGTGCCAGTTTTTCCCATTGCTCATTTATAATTTCGCACATTTTAGCACATTGGGATCTGACCACTGAAAAGGACCCTTGAATATATTGCCAAATGACACATTTCGACAAATTCTCTTATGGAAATAAAACATTATATGTGATATAGTGGTAGTAACAAAACAGCAGGAGGTGTCGAACGCTGGAACAAAATAAAGTAAAACCAGATACCATACTAAAGAACTTCTGGAGAAACAACCGCCATTTTGCAGACTTGTTCAATGCGGCATTATTCGATGGGGAACAAGTGCTGGATCCGAATGACCTTACAGAAGCTGACACCGATGTTTCTTCACTGATCAAATTTAATGGTCATGCAGAAACTGTCCAGAAAATACTGGATGTTGTAAAGAAAACTGCCTATGGCATTGATTTTGTCCTCTGGGGACTGGAGAATCAGGCAAAGATCCATTACGCGATGCCGTTGCGGCATATGGTAGGAGATGCTTTCTCTTATCTAAAAGAATATAATGAGATCGCTGCTAAAAACAAGAAGGATGGTCATTTTGAATCTTCAGATGAGTTTCTCTCGAATATGAAAAAAACAGATAGACTGCATCCAGTAATCAGCCTTTGTGTTTATTATGGAGAAGAGCCATGGGATGGCCCGCTATGTCTGGCAGATATGCTTGAGATTCCTGAAAAAGTCCGTCCAATGGTGTCGGATTATAAAATGAATCTGCTTCAGCTGAGGGAAAGTGAGACCTGTGATTTTCAAGATCCGGAAGTTGCTGCTGTGTTTGATATCAGCCGTTCTATTTATGAACGCGATTACCAAAGAATCAATACGGTATATAAAAACAGAAACATCACATCCGAACTGGGAATTGTGATCGGCGCGATCACCCAGTCGCAGAAACTGATAGACCATGCTTTGGAATCAGAACGGAAGGGAGGTCAGGTTAATATGTGTACTGCATTGGAAGAGTTAATGAATGAGGGAAAACTTGAGGGACGGCGCGAAGGACGGTTAGAGGGTATCCAGGCAACAATCAGCACCTGTAAAAGTTTTAACGCCAGTAAAGATGTTACAGTGAAAAACCTGATGAAGGTATTTTCATTGTCAGAAGAAGATGCGGCTGGTTATGTGGAGGAATATTGGTAAACGTTGAAGTGCTATACTAACGTTGTAACAGCAAGAAAGGCTGGAGGGGTCTGACCATCGAAAATAACCGGAAAGATAATAATCTCCACATAAAATGATTCTAAAATTTATATAACATACAATTCCTTACCCATACATAAAACCATCCCAACTATAAGAATGAGTTCAATAGTCGGGATGGTTTTGATTGTGAATTATTACTGCTCTGGTTTATTGGTATTTTCATCTTCAGATGGGCTCTCTGATTCTGCAAATAAATATTCCTCTGCCAATTCCAGGATTTTTTCTGCCGTTTCAATTTGCTCTGCAGTTATCATTTTCGAAGCTATATAAAAAGTATCGTAATCACTTGCATGTCAAATTTCTTCAGCTTTCACAATTTTCCTGCCTAATTCACGTGGAAAAATTTCTGGTTGCACATAATTTTTATTAAAATAGCTAAGTGTATCCTTATGGCGTTTAAAAGCGACTCCTTCTTTCGCAAGTACTGCACATATTGTATGAAATATACTGTAGTAAGCTCTGTTATTTGCTCCACGATACTGTTCTGCTTCGAATGTAAGATGAGCTGTTTCCAGATCTTCTCTTGCAACATTCAGGCGATGCCGTACCACATCCATCTGAGTTCCCACATCAATGGAGTCAGGCTGCTTCATATAAAACAACTCCCTCCTTTTGAACATTAGAATAAAATGGATAAGATGCTGCCCAGTGGTAAAAATGCTGCTGATTTTTCACTACAGGCATCATCCATATATCATGCTGAACATTATATTTAAATCCAAGTTCTGAAAGAGCATCTGAATATGCATCCATTTCTTCTACGGAAAGATCTACCAGAATCATTATATCTATGTCTGAATCTGGTGTATAATCTCCTCTGGCATAGGAACCATATAGAATCACGCTTTTTAACAACCGTAGCAAGAATTCCCTCACCTCTATAGGGTGATGGGATGAATTGCACATTCGAGCATGTCTGCTCAAATTCATAAAAAATCA
>OGCQ01000867.1_pt1 | contig 43983 bp, 38 predicted proteins | sample 1570161 | NCBI WGS metagenome assembly OGCQ01 (sample SAMEA4384402, study PRJEB24528) | human gut metagenome | reverse complement strand
GTATCTGTGTGAAACGTATCCCCTCCTGATCAGCCCGAGCGGCACGGAGCTGCTGATCGGCGCGGGCGAGAGCGGCATTTGCCTGCCGTTCATGTCGCAAAGCACACTGGCATGTGTACTGACGCAGTCCGCGGGATAGAAAGTGTGCAGGGAGCAAACTGCTTTAAGGTTGAGCATAGAGACAAAATCTTTTACCATGAGTATGGATCTTCCGGAATTTCAGGCCTGCGTCACGGCGTACCGCAACTGGTTTCAGGAGATTCTGAACTCCATGGACGTCCCCTGGTCCAACGGCTTCATCGAGGGCTGCAACAACAAAACGAAGGTCCTCAAGCGCGTCTGCTTCGGGATGCGGAACTTCCGGAACTTCAGAAATCGGATCCTTTTCTGCAGCGGTGTACCGAAAAAACCGCGCCGGGGCTAAGCACCCCGACACGGTCCTGGATGATTGTGTTCTTTGCCTCTACCCCAACGATTGACATAGAGCCCGATAAATGCCGATCATGCCGGCAAGGAAAGGCAACCCGCCTAAGCCGTTCAGCAGCGCAGAGTACATTCCGTTCTGCTAAATCCAGTTGGAATTCAGCTTGTCAAAAAGTGCCTGAGAGCTTCCCATAAACTGCGCGCCGCCCCGGTGGGTCTCCCGGGGCGGCGCTTTTCTATCGATCTGAAAGGTGAATGAGGGGGCAAAAATCAGTTGAACTTGCTGTGGACGATCTCCATGAACTCCTTGACGAGCTTCGCGTCAACGCGGTCGCCGGTCTTGAAGCCGCGGCCGACGATAACGGCATCGCAGTACTCCATGTAGTCCAGAACGTTGTTCGGCTTCACGCCTGCGCCGACGATGATGGGGAAATCGCCCATCTCTTCGCGCATGGACTTGACGTCCGCCGGGGTGATCTTCTTGTTCAGGTCGTTCTCGGTGACGATGACAGCATCGGCATCGTGGCCCTTGGCATTGCCAGCCAGCTCGTTGATGGCGACATTCGGAACGCCATAGGTCTCGGCGGTGTGGACGTCAGCAAAGATCATGGTGTCGGACGGATAGTCCTGACGGATCTTGGCAAGCGGCGTGGAGCAGGCTTCGATGTAGCCGAAGGAACCGGCACGGTTGTCGACATAGGCCTCAAAGCGGATGAAGTCGGCGTCGACGGCGTAGGCCATGGCCCACTCCTGCACGAAGGCGTTCATCTCGATGTTGACGCCGAACGGGATCTTGCAGAACTCGCGGATGCGGGTGGCGATGCTGACCATCAGGGAATAGGCCTCGAGGGGGATCTCGGTGCTGTACTGGGGCCAATCGCTGAAGTTCTCGAGCATGATGGCGTCAACGCCGCAGTCGATGAGGGTGTGGGCATCCTCGATGGCGTTCTTCACGATCTCTTCCTTGTTGTTCTGGTAGGCAGCGTTGCCGGGAAGCGGCAGCAGGTGGACCATGCCGATAACTTTCTTCTTGCCATTAAAAAACAGCTTGCTCTTTTCGCTCATTGTTATTTCTCCTTCGATGATTTTGGGCAGAACCGCACAATTCAGCGAGCGCATTCGGCGAGAGATTTTTTGTCGAGGCAAGGTTTGAAAAGTGCAGGAATACTTTGTGTATTTCAATCTTTTCGAACCGAAGGATCGGCGAAAAATATCCGGCGAAGGCTGAAGATGTAATTGTGCGGTGTTGCCATTTAGCAGCAGACCTCGAGGATGTTGTCCTCAAACGTGATGGCGCGGACCTCATTGCCGCCGTTCGTTGCCGGCTCATAGAGGATGGTGTAGTTGGCAGCCTTGAACTTCGCGATGATCTCGTCGAGCTTCTCGCGGGAGTCGACCTTGATGCAGATGTGCACAAAGCCGGTACGGTTCGGGTCCTTCTTCTCGTCGACGACGGTCGGCTTGGACATCAGCTCCAGCTTCGGGTTCTCGTCGAACTTCATGATGTAAGACTTGTAGCCGTCATCCTCTTCGTAGGTGGCATGGACCTGCGCACCGAAGAAGTCCTCAAAGAACTTTCTGGCGCCTTCCAGATCCTTGACAAACAGACCGACATTGCTGATTCTCATAAGAAATCCTCCTTATTTTCAGCGGCAGAACGCCGCAGAATTGATGAATTCGGGGGCCGCCGACGCTGTCGGCAGTTTCCTGCCGACAGCAGTGTGGGCACGGCGGCCAGAGTTTTTGCCTGATTTAGGCGATGACGCCGAGCAGGCCGAGCACGAAGCCGAGCAGCATCGTGCCGAAGGTGATGTAGGAGCTCTTGACGCCCTTCTTGGACAGGCCATAAACGCCCATCGTGAGAAGCAGAGGCATCATGTTGGGAAGGATCGCGTCAAACACGCCGGTCTGGAGGTTAAAGACCTCGACGCCCTCGCGCATCATGACGACATTCCAGTTGAAGGAAACATAGCTGCAGATCAGCGCGCCGCAGACCGCGCAGCCGAGGATATTCGCAACCTTGACGACCTTGTCAAAAATGCCGCTCTCCATGAGCTTCAGAACAGCTTCGCCGCCGCTCTTATAGCCGACGTTCAGCATCCAGTAGCCGACACCATAGAAGATGGCCATGAACAGAACGGTGTAGGCGATCGGAGCCCAGACAGCGCCCTGCGTTGCGAGGTTGATGAAAATAACGGACAGAACGGGAAGCAGAACGACCTGAGACAGAGTGTCGCCGATACCGGCGCACGGGCCCATCAGGCCGGACTTGAGGGCGACGAACGCCTCGTCGGGGATGTCGGCGCCGGAGCGCTTCTGCTCCTCCATGGAGGCGCAGATGCCGAGGATCATGCCGCCAAAGTCATGGTCGGTGTTGAAGAACATGGACTGACGCTTCATAGCAGCGATCATGGCCTCATCATCGCCCTTGTAGATCTTGCGCAGCAGCGGGATCATAGCGGTGCAGAAGCCGAGGCCCTGCATTCTCTCGTAGTTGTAGCAGGACTCGCAGAACCAGTGCCACAGGTACCAGGAATGACGCAGGTCCTTCTTGGTGAAGTACTGATAGGAAAGATCGTTATTCTGCTGGATGCTCTTGAAGCCGGCAAAATCGCTCTCCGTGAAGCCGACCATCAGGACAGCCACGATGAGGAAGATGAATGCCACGGCGATGGTGTTCAGGCCGAGGAAGCTCGTAGCAAGGAAGCCGAGGAACAGGAACCAGCGGGCATTGCCCTTAAAGATGGACAGCAGCATCATGCCGACGCCGACTGCCGGAAGCATGCCGCCCATGACGCTCAGTGCATCGAGGACGCGGCCGCTCAGTGCGTTCGTCACGCTGTCGAGGGCATTGGAGCCGAAGTACAGGATGACAAAGACGATGATGAAACGGATAATGGACTTGACAATGTACGGAATCCAGGTGTTTGCCCAGATAACGAGCTTGGACTTGCCCTGCTCGATCCACTTGTCAGCCAGAGGAATGAGCATGCACTGGCCGGTCATGGTCAGAACTTCGATCACAGCGCCGACAAGGCCCATAGGAACGGCCAGTGCCAGAGCGGTGTTCGTATCGAGGCCGCCGATCAGAGCGAATGTAGTACCCATGATACCGGCCATGCCGGAGTCAGCAGGCAGAGAGCCGCCGGCGGAGACGAGGCCGAGGTAGATGACGTTGATGGTCGCGCCGATGATCGTGCCCTGAACCGGGTTGCCGAGGATCAGGCCGACGACAAGGCCGCCAACGAGCGGACGGTTGATCGTTGCCCACTGGCCCATGGAACCAAACGGCCAGCTGATGTTCGAGAAGCAATAGAACAACGAGATCAGGCAAATTTGCAGGATACTGATATTCACAAGTTCTCTCTCCTTATTTCTATTTTGGGCTTCACCGCAAAAGCGGTGCCGCCTTTGGGTTCTGAGCTCCGGGAGCGGAGCTCAGGCGTGGGACCTGCCGTTTACTTCAACAGCTTCTTGACGTCTTCCTTCGCATCGGACGGGACCATCTGGCAGTAGACGTATACACCGGCGTCCACAAGATCACGGAATGCCTGAATCTCGTCCGCGCTGGCGGAAATGCTCTTGTTGAAGTGCTTTCTGCCGGGCGCGCCGCCCATATTGCCGAGGATGATCTCCTTGATCTCGATGCCGCTTCGGACCATGGCCAGCAGAGGCTGCGGAGTCTTTGAAAGAACAAGGACCTTTTCTCCGGCGGGAGAATCTTCCTTCAGATAGGCGGCGGCATCTGCCTCATTCATGACCTGCAGCTCCACATCCTTGGGTGCAGCCGCAAACAGGATCCGCTTCAGGAACGCGTTTGAGGCGGAACCGGCATCGATGATGAGAATGACATTCGCGTTGCAGAGCTTCAGCCACGAGGTCATGACCTGACCGTGGATCAGGCGCTCGTCAACACGAGTCAAAACGACATTGCGCATGCTTTATACCTCCTTCCTTACATGATGAATGCTGGGATATGCTTCAGAGCAGCGGAGCTGCCCATAAAGACGCAAAGGGATCAGCGGCAGGCTTTGACGCTCTGCATGAGCTTGGCTGCCAGAGCCTCGTCAATGGGCTCCTCCGCCTTGCCGTGCGGCTTCATGGCCGAGCCGACGATGGCGGCCTCGACGAGAGACAGCTGGTCGGCTGCATTCTGCGCGTTGACGCCGCTGCCCGCGATGAGCGGGAGCTTCGTGACTTCGCGCACGCGGCGGATGGTCTCGAGCGGAGAGGCGGAGCCGGTGTGCGCGCCCGTGATGATGAGGGCATCCGCGCCGCACTCCGTTGCCATCAGGGCGCTCTCCTCAATGGAGATGGCGCTGCTGAGCATGAACGTGTGCTTCGTCTGGATATCGCACAGGAGAGCGATGTTCTCCGCGCCGAGCAGCTTGCGGTAGCGCTGCAGCTCTCTGGCGCAGGGCTTGACGATGCCGTCGGACGTCACGACCGTGTCGACGAACACCGGCACGCGGATGAACGTCGCGCCGACAGCCACGGCGATGGCCAGACTCGCCATCGGATCACAGAACGCCGCATCGATGCCGACCGGGATGGTCGCCTCGCGCGCCACGACCGTGGCCACGGCGGTCAGGGCAGCCATCTGCTCCGGCTCGAGCTTCGTTCCGGCGGGATGGTCGCAGAAATTCTCGACGATCACGGCGTCAACGCCTGCATTCTGCATGGCATGCAGATCGGCAAGGGCGCGGTCGATGACCTTCGTCATATCCCCGCAGTAATCCATCGTGCCGGGCAATGCCAGCGTGTGGATCATGCCGATGATGCTTTTCTTTTCCAATAAATCCAGTTTTGCCATTGGAAAAACCTCGTTTCTTAACTCTTATCGGATGTAACGGTCGCCGATCAGGGAATCCAGGATCCGGCAGGCCGTCGCACAATAGCGTGCGCAGTTATCATAGGCATCATCCGGAGCGACGGCATCGGGATCAGCCTTGTCGTAGCCGCCGAGCAGCTGTCGGCAGAGCAACGAGCCGTTCTCCTCCAGAAAACGCTTTTGGAATTCGTGGACCTTCTCGATCAGCAGCTTATCCGCTTCCTCCGCATTCGGCCGATCAAAGCCGAACACGATGCTCAGTGCCATGGCAGCACCGGTCACTGCACCGCACGAGTCGCCGTGGAAGCAGCCGCCGCCGAGGCCTGCGCTCAGGCGGAGCGCCTCATCGCGGTCCATGCCGAGGCGGAATGCCGCATACGGGAACACACACTGCGAGCAGTGGAAGCCGTCCTCCATCAGCGCGTCTGCCCGCGCCTCTGTCATCGTTTTTTCCATAGCTCCTCCCGCTCAGTCAAAGTTGTATGCGGTCACGATGGGCTTGCGGCCCTCGGACTTATCATGGAAATACTCATAGAGGCTGATACCGAGGAACGAGCCGCTGATGTTCGTCAGGTTGTGGTAGCCATGGCCGCGCAGGCAACAGAGCGCGTAATAGCTCCGCTGGCTCGAGCGGCAGTGCAGGTACACGGGAACATCCTTCGGAATTTCCTCCATCCGCGCGCGCAGCTGCGTCAGCGGGATGTTATGGGAGCCGATGAGATGGCCCTCGGCGTACTCGCCCTCCTCGCGGACATCGACGATATACGCGCCGGACTCCACAAGGGAGCGCACCTCGGACACATGGACCTGACGGAGCTGGCCCTCGAGCACATTGATGGCAACGAGCGCCGCCTGATTGACGGGGTCCTTTGCCGTGCTGTAGACCGGAGAATAGCACAGCGTCATGTCCTTGAGGTCATAGACCGTCGCATGCATGCGGATCATTGCCGCGATGACATTCATGCGGCCGACAACATCGCCCTCCCCGATCGCCTGCGCGCCAAGGATCAGGCCCGTCGGGCGCTCAAAGATGAGCTTCAGGGACATATAGTGCCAATCCGGCATAATGCCGACCTTATCGCCCGGGAAGATCAGCACGCTGTCCGCGTGGAGGCCGGAGCGGGCGGCAAGCGCCTCGCTGATGCCGACGGCCGCAGCGTTCTGCCCGAACACGCGCAGGCACAGCGCGCCCGCAAAGCCGTGGTTCGGACTCGTGATGCCGCAGATGTGGTCCGCAGCGGCGCGCGCCTCGAACTGCGCAGGGCCGGCCAGCGCAAGCTTGCGCCAGACATGGGTCTGCGGGTCATAGACCTCGATCGCATCGCCGACCGCGTAGATATCCGGGTCGTTCGTCTGATAATTTTCGTTCACATGGATCGCACCGGTCTTACCGATCTCGAGCCCGGCCTCAGCCGCGAGCTTCGTCTCGGGGAAGACGCCGATGGCCAGAACGACCGCGTCGGCAGAATAGGTCTCCTGCGCGCCGTTCCGCTCGACCGTCACGCCCTGCTCAGTGATCGCCTGCACGTTCGTGTGCAGCAGGAGCTTAACGCCGTGGTCATCCAGCTCCTTGTGCAGGATCTGGACCATATCCTCGTCAAACGGCTGCAGGATCTGACCGTACAGCTCCGCCAGCGTGACGTCCTTCCCGGCCAGCTGCAGATTTTCCGCAGCCTCGATACCGATAAAGCCGCCGCCGACCACGAAGACACGCTTCGTCTCGGGCTTATCCAGAAATGTCTTGAGCGCGACGATGTCGCGGACATTGCGGATGGTGAACACATTCTCCCGGTCCGCGCCCTTCAGGGCAGGCGGAACGATGGGGTTTGCGCCCGGCGACAGGACGAGCTTGTCATAGGGCTGCTCATACGTCTCGCCGGTCTCCGTGCTGCGCACGGTGACGGTCTTCTTCTCGCGGTCGATGGACACGACCTCGGAATGCACACGCACATCGATGTCATGCTTCTTCCGGAAGGCCGCCGGGGTCATCATGATGAGGTCCTCGCTGTCCTCCACCGTGCCGCTCAGATAATACGGAAGGCCGCAGTTGGAAAACGACACGTCGCTGCCCTTTTCAAACACCACGACGTCCGCATTTTCGTTCAGGCGCTTGACGCGCGCCGCAGCCGATGCGCCGCCGGCCACACCGCCGACGACAACGACCCGGAGCTTTTCATTCTGTGCTGCCATAGGTTCCTCCCTCTGATCAGCCCAGCGTCATGCCGCCGTCAACAAGGAAGTTCGAGCCGTTGGCATAGGAAGCTTCCTCGGAGCAGAGGAAGGCCGCGACATTTGCGATCTCCTCCGGCGTGCCCGGACGGCCCATCGGCCCAAGCGTAACATTCTCGTCGGCGTTGTCGAAGCCGACGTTCTTATAGCTGTCCAGAATGGTCGCCATCATGTTCGTCTTGACCCAGCCCGGCGAGATCGCATTGATGCGCACACCATTGCCGCCGTTCTCGCTGGCGGCGTTCTTCGTCAGATGGATGATGGCCGCCTTGCTCGCGCCGTAGGCGCTTTCAAACGGATAGCCGACGACACCGGACACGGAACCGAAGTTCAGGATCGCGCCGTGCTTCTGCGCCTGCATGACGGGCAGAACGGTATGCATCATCAGGAAGGTACCGAACAGATTGACGCTGAGCACCTTCTTTGCATCGGAGAAGGAGTAATCCTCCACACGGGCGCTCGGGCCGGGGATCCCGGCGGCATTGACCAGAACGTCGATCCGGCCGAAGTGCTTTACGATCGCGTCGACCGTCGCCTTGACGGATTCTTCATTGGAAACATCGACCGCCGCGCAGAAGGCGCGGTCACTGCCGAGACCGAGCTTGTCGGCCAGAGCCTGTACGCGGTCAACCGTAATATCCAGCAGCGCGACCTTCGCGCCGAGGTCTGTAAATTTCTTTGCCATCGCAGAGCCGATGCCGCCGCTTGCGCCGGTCAGCACGACCACCTGATCCTGATAGTTCATTGTGGCACTTCCCTTTCACACTGAAGTCTTGGGGCTTTCAGAGGCGGCCCATGCCGCCCGATTCTGACTTTCCCCTACGCCCTATTTTATATGCAATTTTCGTGCCACTACAGGTAGTAATTCGCGGGCTTTTTTCGGTCCGGTTCAATTTTCCTGTCGGAATGTTCAAAAATCAGCTGATTTTTCAGCATTTTTCCGTCAGAAAACCGGAAAAACATTTTTCTTACGGATGCAGAAGTTTTTCTGCGGCCTGACGGCACTCGTCCATCGTCAGCCCGCTCAGGAGCTTCCGGACAGCCGGAACGCGGCGCGGGCTCATGGAAAGCTCATTCACGCCCATACCGACAAAGGCCGGGGCCAGCTTCGGGTCGCCAGCCGCCTCGCCGCACATGCCGCAGGGAATGTGCCGCTCTGCAGCGGCCTGCGCCGTCATGGCGATGAGCCGCAGCACGGCCGGATGCTCCGGCGCATAGAGGTGTGCCACAGCGGCGTTGCCGCGCTCGACCGCAAGCGTATACTGCGTCAGGTCGTTCGTGCCGATGGAGAAGAAGTCAACTTCCTTTGCGAACTCCTCTGCCAGAACGGCGGCTGCCGGGATCTCCACCATCATGCCGACCTTTACAGGGCCGGTCGGAAAGCCCTCCGCCTGCAGCGTCTGCTCCTGCTCACGCAGCAGGGCCTTTGCCTCGCGGAGCTGATCCATGGAGCCGATCATCGGGAACATGACGCGCACGTCGCCATAGGCAGCCGCGCGGAGAATGGCGCGCAGCTGCGGCCGGAAGATCTCCGGATGGCTGAGCGTCATGCGGATGGCGCGGAAGCCGAGGAAGGGATTGTCCTCATGCGGCAGCTCGAGCGTCGGCAGCTTCTTGTCGCCGCCGACATCCAGCGTGCGGATGATGAGCGGCTTGCCCGCCATTGTCTGCGCCGCCGTGCGATAGGCCTCAAACTGCTCGTCCTCCGTAGGAAGAGCGTCGCGGTCCATAAACAGGAACTCGCTGCGGAACAGGCCGACGCCGTCCGCGCCGTATTTCATGGCCTGCTGCGCCTCCTGCGGCGTGCCGATGTTCGCGCAGATCTCAAGCGCCGCGCCGTCCTTCGTCTGCGAGGGGCAGGTGCGGAAGGCCTCGAGCGCCTGTGCTTCGCAGTCGGCCTGCGCCTTGCGGCTCTGATAGCACGCCGTCTCCTCATCCGTCGGGTCGACGGTCAGGGTACCGTCCGCGCCGTCGAGGATGGCCATATGTCCGTTCAGTGCCTCTGTCTGCCAGCCGTCGATCCCGGCAGCGGCCGGGATGCCGAGCGTGCGCGCAATGATGGCGCTGTGCGCCGTCGCGCCGCCGAGCCTCGTGGCGATGCCCTTGACGTGGGCCGTATCCATGCGCACGGTGTCGGACGGCGTCAGCTCCTCCGCCAGCACGATCACATCGCCCGGCAGCACGGACAGGTCCTGCCGCCCGCAGCCGAGGCAGATGCGCAGCAGCTGCTGCTTGAGGTCCTCGGCGTCCGCGGCGCGCTCTGCCATCAGCTCGTCGCCGAGGGAGCGGAACATCTGCGCCAGCTCGTCGAACTGGTCTTCGATCGCTGCGGCGGCATTCTGCTTCTGCTCGCGGATGCGCTGGATGATCGGCTCCCGGACGGAGTATTCGTCGCCGAGGATCGTCAGGTGGGCGTCGAAGATCTCCGCCTCCTGCTCGCCCATCTTCTCCTTTGCGGTCTCATAGAGCCCGCGCAGCTCCTCCTCCGCAGCCGCCAGCGTCTTTTCGAGCTTTGCGACCTCCGCCTCGGCGTCAGCCGCAGGCTGGCGCGAAATCTCCGGGAGCTTCGGCGTAAACAGATGGATCTGCGCCATGGCGAGTCCCTCCGACACGCCCTTGCCTTGCCATTTCATGATGTTCCTGCCACCTCACTGTTTCATTCGACAAAATCGGTCTTATTCGCCCAGGCCGGAGTTCACGGCGCTCACCATATCCTGCAGCGCCTGTGCCTCATCGTTGCCATCGGCAACCAGCTCGATCTCCGTACCGCACTTCACGCAGGCGGAGAGCACGGAAACGATGGACTTGCCCATGTAGGTCTTGCCGTCCTTCTTGATGAGGATGTTGCAGCCCGCGTGACGGACCGCTTCCTTCACAAAGGCGTTTGCCGGGCGCGCATGCAGGCCCGACGCATTCATGACTGTAACTTTCTGACTGACCATGTTTCATATCTCCTGTTTCAATTTTCGTATTTTGACGTGCCGCAGCTCATTCGAGCGTCTGCGGCAGCGACAGCATAAAATAGAATGCCTCGGCCCGCGGGATCTCCTGACCGAACGACGCAAACGACGCCGCGATCAGGGCCTGCAGGCGCTCAAACCATGCCGCGTTCTGGCGGATGAGCTCCTCGTGCTCCGGCTCCATCGCGAGCGGATTGCCGTTGACGATGCGCTCCAGCATAGACGCCGCGTGCATGAACAGCCGCACGCGCACATCCTGCGGCAGGGCCCGCCGGTAATAGCCGGTCTCGAGCTGGCGCGTCATGGTCTCGATGCAGTCGATGGCCAGCTGCTGCTCAACATGGGGCGCGATATAGCGCAGGCTCTGCGCCAGCAGGCTGATCGTCTCGCCGCCGGAGGTCTCCTCCTGCCCGGAGAGCATCTGCTTGGTGTCCATGCCCCAATCGTCCACGATGGAGGCGATGGCCATGATGCCCTCCCGGCTGAACACGCGGTCCGCCGTAATGAACGGCACGCCGGGGATGTTCGGCTCCACCGTGCCGACCACGAGCCGCAGGGAGCTTCCGTACTGCTCGGCCAGCTTTTCCACGCTGTCGAGCGCGCTGACCGCGACGACGTGCAGGCGCGGGATATAGGCAAGCCGCTTCTGCAGGATCTCCTGAATGGTGCGGGCGCTGCCGATGCCGGTGATGCAGGTCGACAGAATGACCTTTTCCGGCGTCTGCTCTGCATATTTTTCGCGCAGGGCCGAAACATCCAGCCCGGAGGTCTGGAACAGATGACTCATCTGCCGGAAATAGGCCTCTATGATCTGGTCGCGCAGCGCATTGAGGTCCTGCTGCGCCGGATGCAGCGTCAGGCGGCTCGCCTCAAGCAGCAGACGCTGCTCCAGAATGGGGATGACCCGGCACGGCACGCCCGTCGCCTTCGTCAGCTCCGGCTCCAGCGTGGTGAGCACCTTCATATCCGTGAAGATCAGGTTGCCCGCCTCGCCGTGGAATGTTGCGATATGGTCGCACAGGGACTGGAACAGGCTGCCGCCCCGTGCGGAATCCACCCAGTGGACGTGATTTGTGTCATAGACGGCGTTGAGATGGCGCGCCATACCGGCCGCCACGCCGTCGCTGCCGGAGGCCAGCGTCAGCCAGACCGGCGGCTTTTCCCGCTTTTTGCCCGCCTGACGCAGCAGGACGGCAAGGCAGTTCATCTCGTCGGTCGAGATGTGCACCTTGATGGCCTGCGCCAGCCACTGCCGGTTCTCCCGCAGGAAGTCCAGCTCCGCGCCGTAGCCCTGCAGGCCGCCCCGCACGCTCAGCGGGAAGGCCGGCTGCTCTGAGCGCATGCGGCTGACATACTGGCTGAGATGCATGGCAAGCAGCGTCGCCGCAATGGACGGATAGACATGGTTGAGCGCATAAGAGGCCCGGCTGAGAAACTCGCTGCAGATGCCGATGCTGCCGGGGAACAGCACGCTGTCGAGCAGGCTGCGGTCGACATCCGGGGCCTGCAGGGCCCGCTCCATGTCCACATAATAATTATCGATCTCCGCAGCAATGATCTGCTGCAGATTTCCGGCGTCATGGTGCTGCTCCTGCTCGCCGGACAGGCGCGATTCCACAAAGTCATAGACATCGACGAACGAGGCAACGTCCGCCGCGCTGCTCTGGATGCGCTGGTTCGGCACGACAAGATCCTCCGCAAAATGCAGGTCGCCGTGCGCGTATTTTTCCGTCTCGGCCGAGACGTTGTAGGTCTGGAACGAGAGGTCAGAAAACGTGACCGCGATCTCCCCCGTCCGGTTCCCCGCAACGTTCTCGCGCAGGAACGCCTTGGCGCAGGACAGCTGCACCAGATTCTTCAGAACGCCCAAATTGGAATGCAGCGAATAGTCCAGAATGCTGTTGAGCGCGCCCTTCTGGATGCGCAGCGTGCGGCCGATGTGGGTGGCCTCCTCTGCGTAAAAATGCTCCACCAGCTCCAGCCGCTCCTTCATCGGGCGGTCCGAGAGCGTCGGCATGGAGATGAGCACCGGCATACGGCGCAGGAACGTCTCGAGCAGATCGGTCAGCGGCTTTGTTGTCGCGCCGATAAGCATGAAGCGCGAGGTGCGAGGCGTATTGTCGCCGACGCGGCGGAACACACCCGTGTCGAGCAGGGAGAAAAACATCTCCTGCCCGGTCGACGACAGGCCGTGGATCTCGTCGAGGAACAGAATGCCGCCGTTCGCCTGCTCCACAAGACCCGGCTTATCCTCGAGCGCGCCCGTGAACGCGCCCTTTTTATAGCCGAACAGGTGGGACAGCAGCAGCTGCGGATTGTCCGCATATTCCGCGCAGTTGAACTCCACGAAGGGGATCGGTGCATGCGCGCCGCAAAGCGCCTTCGTCTCCTTTGCGTATTCCCAGATCGTTCGGGCAAAATGGCTCTTGCCGCTGCCGGTCGAGCCGGTGATGAGCATATTCAGGCCGTTCGGGGGATAGGCAACGGCCGCCATGGCGACCCGCAGCTGATATTTCAGGCTGCCGTCCGCGCCGACGAGGCCGGAGAACGCCCGGTACTGTCCGGTCTCCTCCTCTGCCTGCGGCGGCTCCTCCTGCACGGCCGGCTCCGGCCGGATGTCCGCCGTCTCCTCCGATGCGGGGAAGAAACGCACGTTTTTCTTGCCGACCCGCCGCAGCTTTCCCTCTGCGACGAGCTTATTGAGCTCGACTGCGGCATCGTTGCGCCAGATGCTCAGGGCATCCGCAACGGCCTGCGCCGTCACGCCCTGAAAATCCGGTGTCTGCGCCGCTTCCAGGACAAATTGTAACACATGATCTCTGCGCATGTACTGACCTCCCTTCCGCAGAAATTATGTACCCTGCTTACGGTTCGAAAAAGCTCTTGATATTGACGACTGCCGCCTTGGCGGATTCCTCCAGCAGGGCGACTAGCTCGCTGCCCTTCATGGCCTCGCGCATGGTCATCGCCTCCAGCAGGACCGGCAGGTTCATGCCGCACAGGCCGGGGAATTCCTCGCCGCCGCTCTTCATCATCATCTGATTGAACGGTGTGCCGCTTGCCAGGTCGAACAGAACGATCGAGCCCTCGGGCATCTGCTTGAACGTCTGCATGGCCTTCTCGCCGTATTCGTCAATGCTCGCGTTCTCCAGCAGCGGCAGCGCCACCACGTTCACTGCCTCGCCGCCGATCATCTGGGCAGACTCGAGCAGAGCCTGGCAGAACGGGCCGTGCGACAGCAGCAGGATGCCCGGGATGTTCTCTACAAAGTTTTCTTGTTTCATCGGTTTGCACCTCCCTGTGCCTTTCTATTATAGCAAATTTCATGCCACTACGAGTAGTATCAACCGGAAAAATTTTGATACGGGGCGGATGCCTTGACATCCACCCGGCGAGCCGATATAATGGAATATCACAAAAAGCGCATCGTTTACCGTCGGAAGAGGATTTTTTTATGCAGATCTTTCAGGAACAGAAGCCCGTTCAACAGCAGCGACCGCAGATGTACGCCGCTGTTGAAATTTTACAGCTGGACGTATGCCAGCTGCAGTCCTATATCAATACCGCTCTGCTGGAAAATCCCACGCTGGAATGCGGAGCCGCGCCGGGCGTGAGTCTGCTTGACGATCTCTCCGCCGGCGGGCATGCCGCCGCGGGCGAGGATGCGGAGCACATGCAGCCGGATTTTGCCGACCGGGACGCCGTCGCCTACGGCGAGGACCTGACGACCCATCTGCAGTTTCAGGCGGAGCGCCTGTCGCTGGAGCCGGAGCTGCAGCGCGCCGTGCTCGCCGTCATCCATGCGCTCGATGCCGACGGCTATCTGCGCACCGATGTCTCCGCGCTCGGCCCGGCCGCGCTTGTTGATGCTGCTGTTCAGATCGTTCAGCGCCTCGACCCGCCCGGCGTCGGCGCAAGGACGCTTTCGGAATGCCTCTGCCTGCAGCTGCAGGCGCTCGGCGAGTCCGGGCTGGCCTGCACGATCGCGGAGCACTATCTCGAGCAGGCTGGGCATCACGCTTTTGCGGCCATCGCCGCGAGCGAGCATGTTCCCCTTGCCGCCGTGCAGGAGGCCTACCGGCAGATCCAGAGCCTTTCGCCCTACCCGTGCGCGGAATTCAGCCGCGCGCAGGACGACGGCTATGTCGTCCCCGACGTGCTCCTGCAGGAAAAAGACGGCGTGCTCAGCGTCGCCGTCAACAGGGCCTACACGCCGGAGCTGTCCGTCAGCAGCTTCTACCGCTCCCTCGTCCGCGAGACGGACGATCCGGAGGCGCGGCAGTATATCGTCAAAAAGGTCTCGCAGGCGGAATGGCTCATCAGCTGCATCCGGCAGCGGGAGGAGACGCTCCTGCGCTGCTGTCAGGAAATTCTGAAGCGGCAGCTGCCGTATTTCCGTTCCGGGCAGGCGCTCGCTCCGATGACGATGCAGGACATCGCGCAGGCCGTCGGCCTGCACACCTCCACCGTCAGCCGCGCGCTCAGCGGGAAGTATATCCAGACGCCGCAGGGTGTCCGCATGCTGCGCAGCCTGTTTTCCGCAAAGCTGGCAGGCGGTGAGGTCTCCGGCGTCATGGCACAGCAGGCCATCGCCGTGCTTGTGCAGCAGGAGGATAAGCACGCTCCCCTGTCCGATCAGGTGCTTGCCGAGCGGCTGCAAGCGCAGGGCATCGACATCTCGCGCCGCACCGTGGCAAAATACCGCCAGCTGCTGCAGATTCCGTCCGCCGCAACCCGCAGAGCTTAATGCTCCGCAGCAAAAAATTCGCGCACGGCGTCCAGATCGGCAAAGCGCGCGTCATAGAGCTCCGGGTGCTCCTCCGGCCGCCAGAGGTCCGGCACGAACAGCGTCCGGCATCCGGCGCGCCTGCTCGCGCGCAGGCCGTTCGGCGAATCCTCGATCACGGTGCACAGCGCAGCGGGGCTTCCCAGCTGACGCGCCGCCTCGAGAAAAATGTCCGGCTCCGGCTTCGAGCGGCCGACCATGTCGCCGGAAATGACCACAGTAAAATATTGCAGCAATCCGACCCGCTCCAGCCGGCCGCGCACCACAGCCGCCGGAGACGAGGACGCGACTGCAATCGGGATATCCCACGCGCACAGCTGCTCCAGCAGCCGCTGCGCGCCTTTTTTGGCCGGAGCTGCGCCATTGGCGTAAAAATTCTGCAGATAGGCCTCCTCGTGCTCCAGGATTCGGTCCGAATCCGCGCCGAATTCCTGCCGGAACCGTTTGATCCACGCCTCGTCGTTGAGTCCGAGGCCGATGATCGCCATCCGCTCCACATCGGGAACGCCGGTCTTCTCGCCCGCATAACGAAAACTCTCCCAGACCACGCGCTCGCTGTCCACGAGCACGCCGTCCATATCAAAGATCACCGCATTCATATGCATGCCTCCCGTATTCGTCTTCATGCGCCAAAGTATAGCGCACCGGGAAGGAAAAAGCAAGCCCCGCCCCGGAGCGGAGACAAAAGGCAGCCGCCGCGGCCAATCGACCGCAGCGGCTGTGAGTTTTTACTGGTTGACGACGTCGCGATACAGAAATGTCACGACCTGTGCGCGCGTGCAGGTATTCTCCGGGCAGAATTCCGTCGCACTCATACCGTTCGTGATGCCGTGCTCCACGGCCCACAGAACGGCGCTGCCGTAATACGAGCCAGTGCTCACGTCGGCAAACGAATTGCGCGTGCGGGACGGCGCGGGCTTGCCCTCGTAGCGCCAGAGGAACGTGACGATCTGCGCACGGGTGCAGGTATCGTCCGGGCCAAACTCTGTCGCGCTCATACCATTCGTGATGCCGTGCTCGACAGCCCACAGAACGGCCTTGTAATAGTACTGCCCAGCCTTGACGTCGGCAAATGGGTTGGCACTGCTCGTCGGCTCCGGCTGCCCGGCCGCGCGCCACAGGAATGTCACGACCTGCGCACGTGTGCAACCCTCCTCGGGACTGAACGTCGTGGCAGAGGTGCCGTTCGTAACGCCGCCGCCGATCGCCCAGTCGATCGGATCATGCGCCCAGTCTCCGCGCACCGGCATGTCCGAGAAGACGCGGCCGGGGCAGTTGGAGCCGTCGCAGGGCTGATAACCCGGCTGCACAGATTCACCCGGCCCATACAGAGCGACAAATGCATTTTCTGCTGACTCGCGCGGCGCTGTGGCGAACGTCAGCGCACCGTCGGCATCCGCAGCCCCCTGCGCAATGTAAAGCAGGTTTTCAGGAGCCAGAAGGTCGCCGTTTTTGTCCTTCGCCATGATCAGGACATACTGCTCTCCACCCGTAAGGCCAGAGAAGCTGACCGTACTGCCGTCCGCCTTGCCCGTGTGCAGGCCGCGCACCGCGGGAGCAGCCTGAGCGTCTTTTTCAGGCGTCCAAGGGACCCATTTCACTTTGCCGAAGGAGTAAATTGTCCCAATTGTTTTCTCCCAGGTACTGTTTTCGGCAGGATAATATGCCGTGACATCAACATTATCAAATGCAGCCCAATTAATGTCCGGTCCGTCACCGAAGAAATATAAGCTTGTCAGTTTGGAACTGTAAGAAAATGCATATTCCTCAATGTTTGTTATACTCGAGGGGAACATCAGACTTGTCAGTTCGGTACAGCCATCGAACGCCTTTGATTTGATCGTTGTTACACCCGCCGGGATTTCATATGCACCGGTTCGTCCGACCGGATAGCAGATCAATTCTGTTTTATCCTTATTCAAAAGCACTCCGCTTTCATCACTTGCATATGTTTCATTGCCTTCGTCGACCCAAATTGCAGTCAGACTGAAGCAGTTACTGAATGTTTTTTCTCCCAACTCTGTAACACTTGCCGGTAACGTAATACTCGACAGGCTTCTGCAGCGATCGAATGCACCATATCCAATGCTGCTCACCCCTGACTCGATCGTTATATCACTCAGGCCAAAGCACCATCTGAAAGCTTCCATTCCAATGGTTTTTACGCTTGACGGAATCGTGATATGATTCAGAATCTCACATTGATCAAATGCATTTTTTCCAATGCTCGTTACTCCTGCAGGGATTGAAATCGTTCTGAGGCCAAAACATCTCGAAAATGCATAGTCACCAATGCTTGTTACACTTGCGGGAATCGTGAAGCTCCGTAATTCACTGCAGTTGTAGAACATACTGCCCGGAATTTTATCCATTCCCTCCGGGAGCGTAACATTGGCCAGAAGTTTACAACCACTGAAAACGCCGCCTTCGAGGTCCGTCACGCTGGACGGGATCGAAACGCTCGTGACTTTGCTGCATTCCTTGAACGCAGCCGCGCCGATCCTTGTCACGCTTGACGGGATCGTGATACTTTCCGCTTTGGAGCAATAAGCAAACGCCGACGCTTCGATACTTGTTACACCTTCCGGAATTGTAATATCCGTCAAGCTGGAGCAGCCATAGAAAGCCTTCTCATTGATTTTGGTTAAGCTCGATGGAATTTTTACACTTTCCAGCTTGCAACAGTTCCAAAATGCTTCTTTTCCAATCTCTGTAATGCCATCCGGGAGCGAAATGCTCGTCATTTTATTGCAATTGAAGAACGCCACTCCCCCAATGCTGGTCACGCTCGACGGGATCACAATGCTTGCCAGCTTGTTGCAGTCAAAAAATGTAGCGTATCCAATGGATGTTATTCCCTCAGGAAGCGTGACACTGCGCAAATTACCACACTGTCCAAATACGCCGCCTTCAAGGTTCGTTACACCGAACGGAACTACAACGTCTGTCAGACCGGAGCATAGGGTGAACGCAGATGTTCCAATTCTTGTAACGCTCGATGCAATCGTAACATTCGTCATATGGGAGCAGCTATTGAACGCCTCGCTTCCTATGCTGGTAACGCCATCTTCGATCACGGCAGCATTTATCGTCCGACCGAACCACGGAGCTTTGTTATTTGAGTTGTAATTATACATATCTCCTGTGCCGGAGATCGTCAGAACACCGTTTTCATCCAGTGTCCACGTCAGATTTTCTCCGCAAGTGCCGGAGTTGCTTTCCGGGGGCTCAGTTGGCTCGGTTGGTTCCGTCGGTGCAGCGGTCTCTGTCGGCTCACTCGGTTCCGTCGGTGCAGCGGTCTCCGTCGGCTCGCTCGGTTCCGTCGGTGCAGCGGTCTCCGTCGGCTCGCTCGGTTCCGTCGGTGCGGTGGTCTCCGTCGGCTCACTCGGTTCCGTCGGTGCGGTGGTCTCTGTCGGCTCACTCGGCTCTGTCGGCAGGGTTGGCTCATTTACCTCAACACGCAGGCTCTCACAAAGCGGAGTATAATCATTGGGCGAAAGTAAAAAAGCCTCCGCATGGAAATTCTGCGGCAGTGCGGTATCCAGAGGAAGGATCGCCGTCGAGTCGCTCGGTCGCACTGTTGTCTTAGCAGATGCGATCTGACGTCCGGATTCTTCCTCATACACAGCAACCACAAGCTCGGCATCCTCAGATACTGCAAATCGAACGGCAGCAATGCCGTCTTCAATTGTCAAATCCTGTAATCCTTCAGAATTGCCCACATTGGTCGATGTCCCGCCCTTCATTCACGGCACGACTGCAACTGCAGCTGGCAGCATGCCAATCAGCAGGGTCAGGCAGAGAATGACGCTGATCATTCGCTTTTGCATAGTTCATCCTCCCATTTTATGTTCTTTTTCGATTACCAAGCAGATGGAACAAGTTTTCCTTTTCAGGCCTGACAGAAAAATCCGATATTTTGTTGTGTGAAAGCTTGTGTGAAAAGTATATCACAGTACACAGTCAAATTTCAACTATTTTAGCAAAATTTATTGCTTAATTTTATCTGTATTTCACAGGTTTCACGCCGATTCAGCCATATAAAAAGACGCCCTGCAATTCTGCAGGGCGTCTCTTTACTCCATATTCCGGCTCGTATTTCCTTTACGCTTCCTTCTTTTCGAACTCCTTCGCCACATTCTCCAGCAGCTGGCGGATGGGCAGATGCTGCGGGCAGACGGACTCGCACTTGCCGCACTTCACGCAGTCCGAGGCCTTATGACCGGGCAGTGCGTAGACGGCATTGTAGTAATAATCCGTATGCCAGTCGTGGTGGATCTGCTTCGCGTTCATCGTGGCGAACAGTTCCGGGATGGCGATCTGCTTCGGGCAGCCGTCCGTGCAGTAGCGGCAGCCGGTGCACGGGATGAGGTTCTTGCTGCGGAAGATTTCCTGCACCTTCGCGATGGCAGCAAGCTCCGTTTCGCCCAGCGGCTTGAAGTCCTTCATGAACGAGATATTGTCCTGCACCTGCTCTGGCGTGCTCATACCGGAGAGCACCATCAGCATGCCGGGGAAGCACGCAGCGAAGCGGATGGCATAGCTGGCCAGGCTGCCGCCATGCAGGGCATCCAGAACAGCGCGTGCATCGTCCGGCAGCTTGACAAGGTTTCCACCCTTGACCGGCTCCATGACGATGACCGGCTTGTTGAACTTCCGGCAGACCTCATAGCACTTGCGGCTCTGGACGGAGGGATCGTCATAGTCAACATAATTGAACTGAATCTGCACGACTTCGATCGCGGGATACTCCGTCAGGATCTGCTCAAGCAGCTCGGGGCGGCCATGAAACGAAATGCCGACGTGGCGGACCTTGCCCTCTTCCTTCAGAGCAAACGCCGTCTCATAGGCGCGGCAGGCCTTGAAATGGCCATAGTTCTCCGAGCACTGCGAATGCATAAGGTAGAAATCAAAATAATCGACCCCGCAGTCCTCGAGCTGGCTCTCGAACAACGGACGGATGTCCGCCTCGGTCTTGAAAAAGTTCTCCGTCAGCTTGTCCGTCAGGATGTAGCGGTCGCGCAGATAACGGCTCGTCAGGCAGGTCTTGAGCGCCTTTTCGCTCTTGCCCTGCAGATAGCCGTGCGCCGTGTCAAAATAGTTGAAGCCTGCGTCCAGAAATGCGTCTACCATGCGGTTCGTTTCCGCGATATCGACCTCGCCGTCCTGCATCGGAAGGCGCATAAAGCCAAAGCCGAAGTTCTTTTTGATCCGTTCCATGTCCGCTTCTCCTTTCGTATCATATTTTTTATATTGGACCACAGAGGGCCTGCAGTCACTTCGTTTTTTGACCCTTTTCCATTAATAAAGGGATAACCTGCGCTGAGTTCATGATACCATACTTTTTTATGGATTGCAATTCGCGAAACAATTCTTCCCGTGCGCCGTCTTGATGGATACAAGGGGGGTCAGCGCAGCAGGCTGACCGGATCCATACAGAAAAGGGAGGCATTTTTTATGAAGAAGACGTTCCTGCTCCTCGCACTGGTCTGCGTTCTCGTGCTGCTTGCGGCCTGCGGCAGCAAGCCCGCCCCGACGGAACCCGCGCCGACCGAGCCAACCTCATCGCGCGATCTGCAGATGCTCTATCAGAGCGGCATCACCGCCATGGGCGCGGACGCGCCGGTCCTGTTCCCGATCTCGGATATTTCGGAGCTGAGTCCCCTGTTCCCCGGACTCGAGAAAATCTCGTTCCGGCAGGTCTGCGGCGGTCTCTCCCCCGTGACCGGTACGCCGGACGAGGTCGTTCTGCTTGAGGTTGAGAACAGCGCCGACGTGCAGAAGGTCGTGGACATTCTCCAGAAGGCCGTGGACGAGGGCGCCGTCGAGAGCGAGGGCACAGACGAGGCGATCACCGCGGCATGGAAGGACAATGCCAGCATCACGACGGATGGAAACTATATCTGCCTTGCCGTTTTCATGAACGGCGTATCGATCCCCGCCGAATTTATGCTTCCCTGAATTTGGAACGAAAATCGCGTCCGTCATGTTGGCATACCAACATATTTGCGTGCTGTCATTTGCTATGATGTGTCCATGAAGTGAACCCCAAACCACAAGAAGGAGTTTTCCCATGGACCACAACATGTTTTGCTTTCAATGTGAGCAGACCGCAGGCTGCACCGGCTGCACGAGCCGCGGCGTCTGCGGCAAGGACGCGCAGACTGCGCAGGCGCAGGACCGTCTGACCGGCGCACTGATCGGTCTGGCGCGCGCGGCGGACACCAGCCCGGATGCCGGTCCGGAGACCTGGCAGCTGATGATCGAAGGCCTGTTCGCCACGCTGACGAACGTCAATTTCGATCCGGACAGCCTGAACGCCCTGGCCGGGCGCGTCCGGGCCGAGAAGCAGCGCCTTGTGCCGGACTGTGCCGTCTGCACCGCGCCCTGCGGCCGCACGGGCGACTATGATCTGGCGCAGCTCTGGGGCGCACAGGAGGACATCCGCAGCCTGAAGTCCCTGCTGCTGTTCGGCAGTCGCGGCATGGCAGCCTATGCCTATCACGCCATGGTGCTCGGCTACCGGGACGAGTCCGTCGAACGCTTTCTTTCTAAAGCTCTGTTCGCCGTCGGCGAAGACTGGAGCATGGAGGAGCTTCTCCCGCTCGTGCTGGAGCTGGGCGAGGTCAACCTGCGCTGCATGGCGCTGCTGGACAAAGCCAACACCGAATGCTTCGGCAAGCCGACGCCGGTCCATGTGCCGTTTTCCGTGGAGCCCGGCCCGTTCATCATTGTGTCCGGCCATGATCTGCACGACCTGAAGCTCCTGCTGGAGCAGACGGCTGGCCGCGGCATTGCAGTCTATACGCACGGCGAGATGCTCCCGGCGCACGCCTACCCGGAGCTGAAAAAGTATCCCCATCTCAAGGGGAATTTCGGCACGGCTTGGCAGAACCAGCAGAAGGAATTTGCGGACCTCCCCGCGCCGATCCTGTTCACGACGAACTGCCTTATGCCGCCGCGCCCGTCCTATGCCGACCGCGTGTTCACCACGGCTGTCGTCGCCTACCCCGATCTCCCGCACATCGGCGCGGAAAAGGACTTCACGCCCGTCATCGAGCGGGCGCTGGAGTTGGGCGGCTATGCGGAGACACAGCACCGCACCGGCATGAACGGCGGCACGGGCACGACCACAGGCTTTGCACACGACGCCGTGCTGGCAAACGCCGCGCAGATCGTCGAGGCCGTGCGCTCCGGCGCGATCCGCCACTTCTTCCTGGTCGGCGGCTGTGACGGCGCGCGCGCAGGACGGAATTACTACACGGAATTCGTCCGCCAGACCCCGCCGGACACCGTCGTGCTGACGCTCGCCTGCGGGAAATACCGCTTCCACGACATGGACCTCGGCACTGTCGCAGGCCTGCCGCGCCTGCTGGACATCGGTCAGTGCAACGACGCCTACAGCGCCATTCAGATCGCATTGGCGCTGGCGGAGGCCTTCCAGTGCGGTGTGAACGACCTGCCGCTTTCCATGGTCCTGTCGTGGTATGAGCAGAAGGCCGTCTGCATCCTGCTGACGCTCCTGCACCTCGGCATCCGGAATATCCGCCTCGGCCCGACGCTCCCGGCCTTTCTGTCGCCCAACGTGCTGCAGTATCTCGTGGAGCACTATGCCATTGCGCCCATCACCACCCCGGAGGCGGACCTTGCCGCTCTTCTGGGCTGATCAGCTCAAAAAATGGAGCACCCGCGTCATGCGAGTGCTCCAATTCTTTGCAGAATCATTGCAGGCTCTCAAAATCCCACTTCCGCCGCCGGTTATTACGCAGCAGCCGCAGGCGGCTTGCCTCCTCGTGCGCATAGCCGTCGCCGAGGGCAGCAGCCTGATCGTACAGCGCAATGGCCCGGTCCAGATCGCACGGGACGCCGCAGCCCGCCTCATAGCATTCCGCAAGGCAGCTCAGTGCCTGCACGTCGCCCTGCTCCGCTGCGCGCGTATAAAGCTCCGCGGCACGCGCCCGGTCCTGCTCCACACCGTTCCCGGTAAAGTACAGGTTTCCGAGGGCGCACTGGGCCTGTGCATCCTCCTGCTCCGCCGCCAGCGCATACAGCTCGACCGCCCGGGCCATGTTCCGTTCCAGTCCGATGCCGTGCTCATAGCAGAGTCCCAGCTCATACTGTGCAGGCGGAAAGCCGAGGGCGGCACTGTCCCGAAACAGCTCAGCCGCAGTCCGCTCATCCTGCTTTGTTCCCTTGCCGATCACATAGCAGGCCCCAAGGAAGCAGCGGCCTGCCGCATTCTCCGGCGAGGTCCGGCTGAGCCAGTAGAATGCGGCATCCGGGTCTTCCGGGACGCCGTTGATCCCATAAAAATAGTTGATGCCAAGCTCCGTGATGGCGGCTTCATTGCCGTTCTCTGCCGCCTGAAGGCAGGCTTCGAACCGCGCCTGCTTCTGCTGCGCGAGGCGCACCAGCTCCGGCGAGAGCGATACGGCAGAGACGTTCCATTCCTCATTCTGCATGGGGGATCTCCTCCTCACAGCGCGCGAGCAGCTCCTGCAGCTTTTTGGCAACGGTCTCCACCACGCAGTAGCACGGGTCCTCATAGCCATCGATCTCCAGCCCGCGCAGCTCATCGCACCAGAGCGTTTCAAACTGCCCGAACACGTTCGTCAGCTCCTCCACGAGCGCGGCGCCGACCGGATTGTCGCTGTTCCATTCGCCGTTTCCCGTTGTCATCAGGCCGAGGATCGCGGTCCCCGCCGTCAGCGCGCCGCAGCAGGAAAGGCCGGTCTGCATCCCGCTGCCCAGCAACGTAAACAGCTTTCGCGCCTGCTCCGGCAAATGCAGATGATAATATTCTTCACAGCCCAGCAGGATGGATTCTGCGCAGCTGTAGTTCGTTCCGATATGATAGCGATTGACGATCTCGTATAATTCCATGCTGTCTCCTGACCGCAAGTTCCCCCGGAGCCGAAGCTCCGGGGGTTCATTTGTAATGTTAACGATAGAGATAAGAATAGCTGTCGCGGATCGTGCGCACGAGCAGGGCGGCATCGGCGGGCAGCTCGTCCGGATCACCGACGGTCTCCGTTGTCAGGCGTGCGCGGACCTTGCCGTCCGGCAGGAAGCAGAAGCCGAAGTTTCTGGAATCGTCCATGTCCTCCGTCGTCTGGAACAGCGTCAGCTTATCCTTGCACGGCTCGGAGGCATACGGACAGAAGGCCGTGCAGTTGCCGCACTCGTTGCACATCTTGTCGACGTGCACGATCTCCGTGCGGCCGTCCGGCAGACGGACGGCGACGTTGGCGCGGTTCGGGCAGACGTCCACGCAGTTCTGGCAGACGGTGTCACAGCTCAGGCAGCGCTCGCCCTCGCAGCAGGCCTTGCCCGGTGCGCGCAGGATGCCCTTGCGGACGATAACCTCGGCCTCTGTGGGATGGGCCTCCGCCGGGATGTCATAGGTGTGCGGCGCGCCGATGACGGCCTCCGCAAAGCGGGCTGCGTCTGCGATGCCTTCCACGACCGTAGCCGGGCCGCGCAGCGCATCACCGGCAGCATAGACGCCGGGAACGTTCGTGCAGAAGGCTGGACGGCCCTTCGCGCTGAGCGTGATGCCGTTGTCCGCGAACACCTGCTCCTCGACCTGCTCGCCGACGGCGGAGATCACGAGGTCGCACGGCAGCTCGACCGTCTCGCCGGTCGGAACCGGGCTGCGGCGTCCGGAGGCATCCGGCTCGCCGAGGCGCATCTTCTCACACGTCAGAACGCCGTTTTCCTGTTTGATGGGCGCAGCCAGCTCGAGGAAGTCCACGCCATCCTGCATGGCCAGCTCCAGCTCCTGCGCATCGGCAGGCATAAAGCGGCGCGTTCTGCGATAGACGAGCGTCACGGACGCCGCGCCGCCGCGCTTTGCCACGCGGGCAGCATCCATGGCGGTGTTGCCGCCGCCGACGACGGCGACATGGCCGAGCGGCTCGTTCGCACCGGCCTTGCGCTCCTGCATCCAGCCGATGACACCGCGGACGTTGCCGGGGATGTTCAGCTTGCCGGGCTTCCATGCGCCGGTGGCATAGAGAATGTGGGTATAGCCCATTTTGTGCAGCTCTTCGACGGAGGGAGCCTCGGTATTCAGGCGGACCTCTGCGCCGTAGGCCTGCATGAGGGCGATATCGCGGTCAATGGCCTCGTCAGAGATGCGGAACGCCGGGATGACATGGCGGACGATGCCGCCGAGCTTGCCGGTGCGCTCAAAGATGGTGCAGGCCACGCCTGCACGGCCGAGGAAGTAGGCCGCAGCAATGCCGGTCGGGCCGCCGCCGATGATGGCAGCGCGCTTGCCGGGAACGGGAGCCGGGCGGACGACGGATGCCATTCTGGCATCGATGCCCTTCTCGGCCGCCAGCAGCTTGGCCGCGCGGATCTGGACGGGATCCTCATAGAAATTGCGGGTGCACTTGCCCATGCAGCGGTGCGCGCAGATCGTGCCGGTGATGAACGGCAGAGCGTTGCGCTCCGTGATAAGGGCCAGCGCCTCGTTATACAGGCCCTTGCGGCACAGCTCGAGATACTCGGGGATGTCCTGCGAGATGGGGCAGCCGCCGCGGCAGGGAGCGGAGTAGCAGTCGAACCAAGGCACCTTTTCCTCGGACTTGCGCGTGGGCAGCGGCTTGACGGGCTTGCAGTGGTGCGGGTCCGTGCGGCAGGCGGCGGACAGAGCCGCAATGGCCTCGGTGTCCGTGCCGTCGAACGGGCGGAACGGCATACCGGCCGTCTTTTCGGCCATCTGGGTCAGGCGGTTGTAGCCGCCCGGCTTCAGAATGGTCGTGGCGACGGTGACGGGCCAGATCCCGGCCGCCAGCAGCTTGTCGCAGTTGAAGAAGTCTGCGCCGCCCGCGAACGAGATCTTCATCTTGCCGCCGAACTGCGCGGAGATGCGGCGGCACATTTCGATGGTCAGCGGGAACAGGGAGCGGCCGGACATGTACATCTCGTCGTTCGGCAGCTCGCCGCGCGTCGTGTCGACCGGGAACGTATTCGACAGCTTCAGGCCGAACTGCAGCTTCTCGTGGTCCGCCAGCGCCTGCAGACGCTCAAACATCGGGACGGCGTCCTTCCACTGCAGATCCTCATTAAAATGGTGATCGTCGAAGACGATGTAGTCATAGCCCATTGAATCGAGGATCGTGCGGGCGTCGTGATAGCCGAGGATCGTCGGATTGCACTTGACGAACGTGTGCACATGCTTCTCGGTCAGCAGGTAGGACGCGATGCGCTCGATCTCATCGGGCGGGCAGCCGTGCAGCGTCGAGAGTGTGATGCTGTGGGAGACCTGCGGCGAGATGGAGGCGATGAACGCCGCCTCCTCCGGGAACAGCTCCGTCAGGACCTTGCGGCACTCGGCAAACACCGGCAGCTGCGAAGCATCCTTCATGGATTCGATATAGTGGTCGATCTTCGGACCGCGGATTCCCTCGAGGTCATAGCCGACGGACATGTTGAACACAAAGCCGTCGGGATCGCCCAGCTCCAGCTCCTTCGCCAGCAGCTTGCAGGCGAACCACGCCTTGACGTATTCGGCGAAGGCTTGGGGGACGTAGAGCTCGGTGGACCACTCCTGATTGTAGCCCTCGTCGTCTGCAAGGATGCAGGGACGCGGCACGCAGGCGGCAAGCTCTGCACCGTCCATCTTCTGAACGGTCTTGACCTCGAAGAAGCGCGCGCCTGCGACGTAGGCGGCGATGATATTCTGCGCCAGCTGGCTGTTCGGGCCTGCAGCGGGGCCGAACGGGCTTTCGATCTTCTCGCCGAAGATCGGAAACGTCTTGGCCGGGTCGGCGATCCAGCGCTTGTGCACGCCGAAGACCTCGCCGGTCTTCTCCCGCTCTGCGAGGATCCAGTTCATCAGGCTGCGGAACGGAATGGGATACATTTTCTCAGACATGGGATCATCCTCCTGTGATGCTTGTTGCGGCGCCGCGCGCACCCCGGGTAAGGCAGGCGCGGCGCAGGATCATATTTGACGGAAATGAATTATAAATTAGTAGGTGCAGTCGTTCAGCGCGCCCCAGAGCTTCTTGGACTCCTCGAGGATGTGCGCATTGATCGCCTCTTCGTCGACGCCGATGAGCTCGCGGTCCTTCATGAGGAGCTTGCCGTTGGCAATCGTCGTCTGGCACTGGCGGCCGGTCATGCCGAAGATCATATGTCCGTCGATGTTCGCATCGGAGAACGGGGTGAACGGCTTGTAGTCCATGACGATGACGTCCGCCGCCGCGCCCGGCTCCAGCACGCCGAGGGGCGCGTCGAAGTAGCGCGCGCCGATCTTCGCGTTGTTCTTGAAGAGCATGTCCGTGACCTCGCACCACGCGACATTCGGCGCACAGGCATTGCTCCGCTGCGAGCAGAGGGCTACCTTCAGAGACTCGAGCATATCATTCGTGTAGGCGTCCGTGCCCATGCCGAGGAGGATGCCCGCCTTGGACAGCGGCAGCACCGGGCAGATGCCGACGGCATTGCCCATATTGGACTCCGGATTGTTCACGACCATGGTATCGGTGTTCTTGATGAGCTCGATCTCCGCCGTGTTGACGTGGATGCAGTGGCCGAGGATCGTCTTCGGGCCGAGGATGCCGTGGTCCTGCAGGCGCTGCACGGGGCGGCGGCCATAGTTCTGCAGGCTGTCGTAGACATCGTTCATGCCCTCGGAAACGTGGATGTGATAGCCGGTGCGGCCGTTGTTCGCTGCGACCATACGGTCGAACGTCTTGTCGGAGATGGTGAACAGGGCATGTCCACCGAACATGGCGGCGAGCATGGGGTCCTTCTCCTTCTCGCACCAGGTGATGAAGTCAGCATTCTCCTGGATGGCCTGCAGGCACTTCTCCTCGCCGTCGCGGTCGGAGACCTCGTAGCACAGGCAGGAGCGCAGGCCGAGACGCTTGCTCTCCTCGGCGATGGTGTGCAGCGTGCCGGGGATCTCGCCATAGCTGGCGTGATGGTCGAAGACGGTGGTGACGCCCTGCTTGATGGAGTCGATGTAGAGCGCGGTGGCGCTGGCCTTGGTGCCGTCCATCATCAGGTGGCGGTCGATGGCCCACCACGTTCCGTCGAGGACCTCGTAGAAGTTTGTCGGGTTGTTGCCGACGATGGAAAGCCCGCGGGCCAGTGCGGAATAAATATGCGTGTGGGCGTTGATGAACGCCGGCATGATGACGCCGCCGCGCGCATCGACGAACTCCGCCTCGGGATATCTGGCGCGGAGCGCAGCGGTCTCGCCGACCTCTTTGATCTTCGTCCCGTCGATGCAGACGGCGCCGTTCTCCAGATACGGAAGGGCCTGACTGCGGGTGATCAGTCTGCCGTTTCCAAGAATATACATGCTCGTGTACCTCCTGTTTGTGATTTCCATGGCGTGAATAAAACAAAAATGGGGATGCAGAACCATTCGTTCAACATCTCCACTCAAGAATCCCTGAGTGATAGTCGGAAGCCCGTGCGCGCAGCACTTCGTTACAGCTATCAATCTGAAATTGTAATTCTATTATACACAACGCTCCCAGTTCCCGCAAGGCTTTTTCGGAGGCAAATCCGACCAAATTTTTGTCGAGAATTTTGGCAGTATTGCACAAATACTTCCGCAAATAAACGTTACAAGCATGTTATCGTCTGTAACACTTTTGGTCAAGAATGCGGAGTTTTGAAGGATATCAAAAAGAGTCTGCTGTTATCTGCCGTATTTCGTTCTGAAACTGCACAGTCTGGGGCGAAACCTCGAAATCTATCGAAATATCGTTTAAAATGGAACGCGATATTTTTTCACATAATTTTGCCAGAAAGGGCTTGCAAAAGTCTTTCATATGTAGTAAACTATGGTCAAAAGTTATGTTCCGTTTTTCCTCTATTTCAGATATAGATATTTACATCGGATAAATTGTTTAACATTTTATCCGATTCTTTTCGAACGCAAAACTGCAGCACCATTCATCGCGTTATATGCTATTCTCAAAAGCAAAAAAATGCCAATTGCGTTACAGAACGCAGAAAATTTGCGGCACTCACCTGCCGAAGAGTCGTTAGAGGAGGAAACACCATGAAACGCATCAAACGAACGCTTGCTGCTCTGCTCACCGTCGTCCTGACGCTGGCCCTGCTCGGCGAAGCCGTCTTCGCAGACAACAGTGAGCAGCCCGTCTGGCCCGAAGAGGGCGCGATCCAGCTCAGCAAAAGCGCTGCCGCTGTCGAGGGAAAGGAAAACACATGGGAGGTCACGCTCGGTATTCAGGGCAAAAATTATAAGACGACCTCCGACGTCGTGCTGGTCATCGATAATTCGAACAGCATGTACGACAACAGCCGCATGGCAAAGACAAAAGCCGCTGCAAACGCCTTTGTAGACACGCTGCTCACCGAGGAAAGCACCACGCGCATCGCGCTGGTGGTCTACAATCTCAACGAGACCCACACCGGGTTTTATACTTACGAGAATAAGGCTGCATTGAAGCACCAGATCGATGCAATTGCGAAGTCCAGACCCGAAACGCTTGGTGGTACCTTTACGCAGCTTGGCCTTCATACAGCCCGTACCCTGCTGAACTCTGCGGAATCCACCGGGCAGAATAAGAGCATCGTGCTGCTGAGTGATGGGGAACCGACCATGGCTTACCGTGTTTCGCAGGTTGCGGCCGACATCAGCTTTGACGGATTTAATATTGATGTAAAATCAAACTGCGGTGAATTTAGCAGCAGTCATAAGACTCCTGATCTTAGCGTATCCGTAAATTACAAAGCCGGAACGCCCGAAATTGTTTCCTGTGATTATACGCAAACAGTTGGTGACGGAACGTCTACTACAAATAGTTATAGCGTCTCCAGTACGATCAACACTGCACTAAACCACGGAAGTACCAGTGGCAGTGTAAAGTGCAGTCATTTCCTTGGTATTGGTCAACAGGATTGGCCGTATGTGATCAACGAGAATTACAGTAACGGGCAGGAGCTCTCCACTGGCACAGTCTCTGGAAATGGTCTACCCGCAAAGGACTTTACTTTCTCTACCAAAGTTGCCGCTCGAGTAACCATGCAGATTTCGAATCATGGACTCCCCACGATTTGGGAGGCCCAGCAGGCCACAGCAGAGGGCACTACCGTTTACACCGTCGCCTTCCAGGCAGGCACCGACGGCGAACGCGTTTTAAAAGCCTGTGCCACGAATCCGACGAAGGGCTTCTTCGCTATCTCCTCCTCGACGAACATTGAGACCGCGCTGAAGGACGCCTTCACCTCAATTGCGGGCAGCATTTCCATTGCGGCCCGCGCCGGCTCCGTCGCCGACACGATGGGTGACAAAGTTCAGCTTGTCTTCAAGGACGCCGCGCCCATCATCACGACCGATATGGCCGTCTATGCCGCGGGCAACGCCGACGTCTACATCAGTCAGGGCACGGCCTCCTATGACTCCGCGACCCGCGCCATTCACTGGACGGTCGGCAACGTCAGCGAGCAGGATAAGCCCGTCATGAAGTACCGGGTCACCATCAAGTCCGGTTATAACCCGTCCACTGGTGAAACGCTTCTCACGAATGAGCAGGCCGCCTTCTCCTACATCGACTACCTCGGCCGCAATGCCGAAGCCGAATTTCCGAAGCCCGAGGTCACCGTGGGCGGCGGTAAGCTGCTCGTGCACTGGTATCAGGTAAACGACAAGGGCCTGCCTGTCAACGCGCAGGGCACCGTGGTCGAGTCCCCCGCCCTCGCCCATCAGGTCCAGCCTGCGGAATACCACAGCGTGAACGGTTCGACCGGTCTGCTCTATAACACCCCCTATACCGTGGACCACAAGATCTTCGACGGCTACACCTACTACGGCAGTTATATCCTGAATGACGGCAACCTGACCGAAGGCGACAGCGCCACCGTCACGCTGACGGCCGTGAGCTCCAATCAGGATCTCTGGTTCGCCTATGGGCGTGATTTCAAGGTCGCGCATGTGCAGAACGGCACCGTCGTTCAGACCGACACCCACGCCGTGACGGAGCATTTTGATCTCACGGCGCAGGTACTCACCGGGCATCTCTATGGCGGCGCATTCTCTGCCGAAGCCTGTGGCGCAGACAGTGTCCAGAGCTTTGCCGCCGGGCAGAATGCCATGGACTTCACCCCGGTGGCCGGAGCCACCTACTACATTTGGGAGCCGAGCGATGTTTATCTCGCGCCGCGTAACTATAACGTCTGGCAGCATGTCTACGGCGGCTCGAACGGCGAGCGCGGCGTCATCGCAACGTATCTGCTGACAACCATTGACCGCACGCTCTATCAGGAGGTTGGCTTCCTGTCCGGCGGCAGCAGCTATGTGTCCGAAAAGGACGGCGCGTCCATCGCCTACGGCGTCGTGAATGCAAACAAGGGCAGCAAGCTTTACCAGCAACTCTTTGTCCGCGACGGCAGCTTAAACGCGACTGAGGGAATCGAGGCCACGAGCCGCGACGACGGCTACATTGGCCTGTATCGTTGGACGGACGGCGCGTTCTATCAGAAGGACGCCGCATTCTCCTTCCAGCCCTATTGGATCACGCTTGACGGCATCCGTGTCACCGGCACGAGCGTGCGCACCTGCACCTATCGCGGCACCGGCACAACGGATGATCATCAGAGTCTTGGCATCTCAGCTAAAACGACCGGCTCGGCCTGCACGGTAGTCTCTGCTGCCGAAACCACCATCCACTTCGCCGAGACCTATTCCCTTGACGCTGCGACGGACGCCCCTGTCGCTCCGCCCGAGCCGGAGCCCAAAACTGTCACGCTGACCCTGCACGAGGGCACGGACACCCGCACCCTCACCGTCCTGACAGGCGATCAGCGCGGCAAGGTCGCCCCGGCCGAGCTTGGCGGCAAGGTCTTCGCAGGCTGGTATACAGACGACGCCTACCGCACGCCTGCCGATCTTTCCAATGTGCAGGAGAACCGCACGCTCTACGGCAAGTACGTCAGCTATAATTACCTGCGCGTGGAATATCAGCGCAACAGCTTCCTGCAGGGCAACAGCATCACGCTGCTCTCCGCCGTCGACGGGCGCGGCTTTGCAGAGACGGGCTTTGTCATCAACGGCAAGCGCGTCGCCGTACCGCAGCTGACTGAGCGCTTCCGCGTCTTTACGGCGCAGATGGTCTTTGGCCGCAGCGTCAGCCGTGACGCTCTGCTGATGACGATGCCCTACTCCCTGCAGGGCCTGCAGCGCGGCGCTGCGATCGAGATCACGCCGTACTGGGTCACGCCGGACGGAACGACCGTCTACGGCGAGGCGCGCACGCTGATCTACGAGTACTTCACCCTCCGTGGGTAAGAACAGGAGGCAATCACAATGGATGATATTATGAATGCAGAGCTGACAGACATCCTGAAAGCCAATAATATTGAAATTCCCGTTTCGGGCGGCGGCGGTCTGCAGAGCATCGGTCCCGGCATGTATCTCTTCACCATGCCGGACGGCAGGCAGATCACGTTCAATGACGCAGGCGAGATCATGAATATTCAATAAACCACCTTATGGAGAGGCACAGTCTCCCCGTAACTGTATTCGCTCAATTTTGTAAGGAGATATCTATGGAGCTGACCGTCGTGCTGGCAGGGATCCCGGTCCGTCTTTCCCTGCGCAGTCCGGCCTATGCGGCATGCTTTCAGCCGTTCCGGACGGAGGCCGACCCGGTCGCAGCCGTCCGGGTCCCGGAGGATGCGCTCAAAGAGGCCGCACCGCACTACGAGGCCGGTACCACGCCGGAGCAGGTAGAATATCTGGAGCTCGGTCCTCGTGTCTGCGATGCCCTGCTCCCCTACGGCCGCATACTGTTCCACGGTGCTGCCATTCTCTGGCGCGGGCGCGTATAGGTTTTTACCGCAAACAGCGGGACCGGGAAAACGACGCAGTACATGCTCTGGAAGCTGTGCTTCGGCAGCGAAATAAAAATTCTGAACGGAGATAAGCCCCTGCTGGAATTCCGCAAGGACGGCATTCTCGTCCATCCCTCGCCCTGGCGCGGAAAGGAGGGCCTCGGCTCTCTGGACACCGCCCCGCTCGGCGGCATCATTCTGCTGGAGCAGAGCGAAGAGAACCGCATGCGCCGTCTGCTCCCGGCTGAGGCAGCCGGGCCGCTGCTGACGCAGCTGCTGTTTACCCGCAAGAACGCGGACGATGTCCGCGCAGCCTGTGCGCTGGAGGAGCGCCTGCTGGCGCAGGTGCCCGTCTGGCTGCTGCAAAACCGCGGCGACGCGGCCTCGGCCGCTCTGTGCCGCGACACCCTGATGGAGGCGCAAACATGACATACACCTTACAGAAAGATGTGGCGCTCGTGACCGTGTGCGACGAGCATTTTCTGGTTGCCGCCGGGCAGGCCCGCGGCAAGGTCCCTGCCGTGAAGGGCATCAACCGGCCGGGAGCCTATTTCTGGAACCTTCTGCAGCAGAAGCTGCCGGAGAACGACATTCTCCGCCGCACAGCCGCAGATTATCACATTCCCATTGAGAAGGCAGCACTGGCACTGCGCCGCTTCGCCGCGCTGCTGGCCGCCGAGGGCTATCTGACCATGGCAGGATGAGCCTCAAAAGCGCTCCGACTTCGCTGTCGGGGCGTTTTTTGTGGGAAAAAGCTTGTAATATGGGCATGATTCGAGTATAATAGATTGCAAATCGAATTCAGCGCAACGCTTCGGCGAACCCTGAAACACAAGAGAGGTTGAAGTCATTATGGAGCTCGTAACTGTTCGAGACCTGTTCAAGCACACCGCAGACTACGCCGGGAAGACGGTCTCCGTCGGCGGCTGGGTGCGCTCCGTCCGCGCGTCCAAGACGTTCGGCTTTATCGTCCTGAGCGACGGCACGTTCTTCCAGCCGCTGCAGGTCGTCTATCATGATACGATGGATAATTTTGCCGCCATTTCCAAGACGAATGTCGGTGCTGCTCTCATTGTCCGCGGCAAACTCGTCGAGACGCCGGACGCCCGTCAGCCCTTTGAGCTGCAGGCCGAGGAGGTCACGGTCGAGGGCGCTTCCACGCCGGACTATCCCCTGCAGAAAAAGCGCCACACGCTGGAATATCTGCGCACGATGACGCACCTGCGCCCGCGCACGAACACCTTCCAGGCCGTGTTCCGCGTCCGCAGCCTCGCTGCCTATGCCATTCACCAGTTCTTCCAGGAGCGCGGCTTCGTCTATGTCCATACGCCGCTCATCACCGGCTCCGACTGTGAGGGCGCAGGCGAAATGTTCCAGGTCACGACGCTGGACCTCAACAACGTACCCCGCACGGAGGACGGCAAGGTCGACTACACGAAGGACTTCTTCAACAAGCCGACGAACCTGACCGTCTCCGGCCAGCTCAACGGCGAGACCTATGCCATGGCCTTCCGCAACATCTACACGTTCGGTCCGACGTTCCGTGCCGAGAATTCCAACACGACGCGCCATGCCGCCGAGTTCTGGATGATCGAGCCGGAGATCGCATTTGCCGACCTGAGCGACGATATGCGCCTTGCCGAGGATATGATCAAGTATATCATCTCCTATGTGCTGGAAAACGCTCCGGAGGAGATGAGCTTCTTCAACCAGTTTGTGGACAAGGGGCTTCTGGAGCGCCTGCACCACGTCATGACGTCCGACTTCGGCCATGTGACCTACACCGAGGCCATTGCCCTGCTCGAGCCGCACAATGACCAGTTCGAGTATCCGGTCCATTGGGGCAGCGACCTGCAGACCGAGCATGAGCGCTACCTCACCGAGGTCGTGTTCCAGCGCCCCGTTTTCGTCACGGACTACCCGAAGGAGATCAAGGCCTTCTACATGAAGCTGAACCCGGACGGCAAGACCGTCGCTGCCATGGACTGCCTCGTCCCCGGCATCGGCGAGATCATCGGCGGCAGCCAGCGTGAGGACGACCTCGAGACGCTGCGCAACCGCATGCATGAGCTTGGCCTGAAGGAAGAGGACTACGGCTTCTATCTTGACCTGCGCAAGTACGGCTCTGCCCGCCACGCCGGCTTCGGCCTCGGCTTCGAGCGCTGCGTCATGTACCTGACCGGCATGGGCAACATCCGCGACGTCATTCCCTTCCCGCGCACGGTCAATAACTGCGATCTTTGATCGTGATCTCAATAAAGCAGCCGCAGGCCCGTTACCGGACCTGCGGCCTCTTTTCGTCAAAAACGCCGCTGCAGGCCTTCTGCAGCGGCGTTTGGTTATTCAGCAGTAAAAATCGCGGATCTTCTTGGCGCGGCTCGGGTGACGCAGCTTTCGGATCGCCTTGTTCTCGATCTGGCGGATACGCTCGCGCGTGACGCCGAAGATCTGGCCGACCTCCTCGAGCGTGTGCGTCTTGCCGTCGTACATGCCGAAGCGCAGGCGCAGGACGTCTGCCTCACGCTCTGTCAGCGTATTGAGGATCTCACTGAGCGCCTCGGCCAGCAGCGTGTTGCTCGTGGCATCCGCCGGGCCCGGCGTGTTGTCATCCTCAACGAAGGAGCCGATGGTCGTATCCTCCTCGTCGCCGACCGGCGTATCGAGCGACAGCGTGTCCGCCGCCGTGCGGTTCGCCTCGATGATCTTCTCGATTGGGAGATTCAACTCCTCGGCGATCTCTTCGAGCGTCGGCTCGCGGCCGAGCTCCTGCACGAGCTTGCGGTTGCAGCGCGTTGCCTTGTTGATGACCTCCACCATATGCACCGGAACGCGAATCGTTCTTGCCTGATCGGCAATGGCGCGCGTGATCGCCTGCCGGATCCACCAGGTCGCATATGTAGAGAATTTGTTTCCCTTTGTATAGTCGAACTTGTCCACCGCGCGGATCAGGCCCGTGTTGCCCTCCTGAATGAGGTCGAGGATATGCAGGCCGCGGCCGGAATACTTCTTCGCAATGGAGACGACAAGGCGCAGGTTCGCCTCGGTCAGCTTGTTCTTGGCCTCCTGATCGCCCTCGGCGACGCGGCGGGCAAGATCCTGCTCCTCCTCTGCGGAGAGCAGCGGTACCTGACCGATCTCCTTCAGATACATGCGGACGGGATCGTCCAGATTATATTCTGCTGCCAGCTCGACCGGATCGACCAGCGATTCTTCCTCATCCAGGTCCGCGCCGGTCATGTCGAGGTCGTCCAGCAGGCCCTGCATCGGGTCGGAATCGTTCTCGGTGTCCCCGCTCACGATCTGAATGCCGATGGATTCAAACGTGTCGTAGACCTGTTCGATCTTATCCACGGAAAGATCCATTTTTTCCAGCGCGGCCATCAGCTCCGAGGAGCTGAGCATGCCATCGCGGCGGCCCTTGCTGATGAGCGCGTTCAGAGGAGCCATCAGTTCCTCTGTCGATTTTCCGTTTTTCTTCGAGGTAGCCATAGCGCACTTCCTTGCAGCTTGATAAGATGCGCTCTTTCGGGCGCATCGGAACTCATTATACCGCGTTTTCTGCGTCAAAGCAAGAGTTTTTCAGAATTTTTATCGAAAAAACGCAGAAATATTCCCGTTCTGCCGCAGCCCGTAGCGCATGGCCATTTCCGTCCGGCTATTTCACAGGATTCCCGGTTCGATCTCACAATATACCCGTCTGCTCGTCTTTTTCTGCGGGCTCCGGATCGGGCAGGACGCCATGGTTAATGAGCTCGCAGCGGTTGATGGGCGTGCCGAGCGCGTAGAATTTTTCCTCGTAGCCCGTCATGATGCCGACGGGGCCGTTCTCGTGCAGATTGCGAGTCAGGTTGCGGATCTCCAGCCCACAGGCCTCAAATTCGCCGAGCGACCACTCAAACAGCGGCGCATTGTCCGTCTTGAAGTGGATTTCCCCGTTCAGGCGCAGCACGCGCTGGTAGCTCTTCAGGAAGGTGTGGAACGTCAGGCGGCGCTTGGCGTTCTTCTTGCGCGGCCACGGGTCGCAGAAGTTCAGGTAGATCAGGTCCACCTCGCCCGGCGCGAAGTACTCCTCCAGTTTGGCGGCATCGATGCTCAGGAAATAGACGTTTTTCAGTCCCATGGAAAGGGCCTTCTCCATCGCCAGCACCAGTGCCTCCTGCACGCGCTCCACGGCGACGAACAGAATGTCCGGCTCCAGCGCAGCCGTCTCGACCGTGAACTTTCCCTTGCCGCAGCCGATCTCCAGCCGCAGCTCGCGCGCCTGAGGCATCAGCGAGCGCCAGTTGCCGCGCAGATAAGCCGCGTCCTCCAGCCATACCGACCGGCAGGCCTCCATCCGCGGCGCAAGATTCTGTCTTTTTCTCATTCTCATGGTGATTCTCTCCCGGATCCATTCTCGTTTTCCTGCATTATACCAGATTTTCGCACGCCCGTAAAGGGAATTGTGATCTCAGCCGTAGAAAAGCTTGCATTTCTCCCCCGTCCCGTGTATAATATTAGGGCAATATCCCCGGGCGTAGCTCAGTTTGGTAGAGCGCTAGCTTTGGGAGCTAGATGCCGCAGGTTCGAATCCTGTCGCCCGGACCATTTTTCGAAAAAAGCCGCCAAAACATGTTGTATTTGGGGGCAGAATGAACTGCAACCGCTTTACGATCTGAGGCGGTAAGAAAAAGCGGAAGAAAACATCATGCCAGACGCTTAGACGCGGAGCAGGATCTGATGAGGAATCGGATTTGCTCTGCGTCTTTTTTGTCAAAATTCTCTGAAATACAGGGCAGAGCCGCGCCGTTCTGGCTATGAGGCCATCAAAATCCCGATATAAGCACCGGCCGTGCTTTTCCCGGATCAAAGGAGGAATCACAGATGAACTATATTCGGATCACAAAGGAAAATATTGACATGGAACACATCTGCTGCGCCATGTCCGGCAAGCAGAGCATTGCGAAAAAGGAATGGCTCAGGCAGCGCTTTGAGGAGGGGCTTGTTTTTTACCGCAGTGAGGAACGGGGCAAATGCTTTATCGAATACATCCCGGCAGAAAACGCATGGGTGCCAATTATGGCTGACGGCTGGCTCTATATCAACTGTCTGTGGGTATCCGGCTCCATGAAGGGCCACGGATACTCCAACGATCTGCTGGAGGAGTGCATCCGCGATGCCAGGGCGCATGGGAAAAACGGGATCTGTATTCTGTGCGCCGAGGGCCGGAAACGGGAATTCCTCGCTGACCCGAAATTCCTTGCCCACAAGGGATTCCGGGTTGCAGACATCTCCGACTGCGGGATCGATCTGATGGTTTTGCCGCTTGTGCCCAATGCGGAACCGCCGAGGTTCCGGGAATGCGCAAAGCATCCGGCAATTGCAGAAGCCGGTTTCGTCCTGTATTACACCGATCAGTGCCCTTACACCTATTACTGGGTTCCAAGGGTGCAGGAGGCGGCAAAAGAACACGATATCCCGTTCAAGGTCATCCACATCACGGACAAAGAATCCGCGCAGAACGTTCCCGCGCCGGTCACGACCTATGCGCTGTTCCGAGACGGCAAGTTTTTGACGCAGAGCATTCAGACAGATAAAAAATTTCTGGCGCTGGCAGGAGTCCGGGACTGAGTCGTCGTACATTGAAAAAATTGGATTTCTTTTCATACCCCCCCGTTCTATCGATTTCTACAAATTTTATACCATACAAACATGCAGCTTTCAATGCGTCGTCTGTCATTTTCCTTGTCATTGATCCATGTGCGGATACGCGGAGCTTATCCCCGCTCCCGGCGATCCGCCTCGATCCTTCTCTTCCAGTCCGCCGTCAGCGGCTCGCAGGCGCGGACGCTGCGCACGGCATCGCCGATGACCTCATAGTTCAGCGCCGTGCCTGCCCGGTCGCACCGATAGTTTACCGCCCGGTCGGGCCGGATACCGAAGCGCGCCGCCTCCCGTGCCGCGTCGATGTTCGCGCCGAGGAACAGAAACTCCCAGCCATACCGTTCCTTCTGCCGCTCGATCATCCGACGCACCGCCGCATAATCATAGCGCCGGCTGGCGTTCTCCAGTCCGTCCGTTGTGATGACGAACAGCGTCCGCTCCGGCACGTCCTCGCGGCGGGCGTATTTGTGGACGTTTCCGATGTGGTGGATGGCACCGCCGACGGCGTCGAGCAGCGCCGTGCAGCCGCGGGGGAAATACTCCCGCTCCGTCATGGGCGGCACGCGGTCGAGCGGCAGCCGGTCGTGGATGACCTCGCTCTCATTGGAAAAGAGCACCGTGGAGACGAGCGCTGGGCCCGGCTCGCGCTTCTGCTTTTCGATCATGGCGTTGAAGCCGCCGATGGTGTCCGCCTCCAGCCCCGCCATGGACCCGCTGCGGTCCAGAATAAAAACCAGTTCTGTCATGGGAAAACCCTCCTTCGTTTGATCACGCTGTTATCATAGCGCATTCGAAGGAGGGTTTGGTCGCCTGTGGGGCGACATTTTATCGCTGCTATTTTCTCTGAATTTTCCCCAACCGCTCCAAACGGGAATCGATCGCTCCGGAGGTGCGTCCGAAATGCGCACAGAGCTCTTTTTTTGTCATTCCGCTGTCAAACAGGCTGCACAGCTCCTGATCCGCTTTCTCTGTCCACGGCTTTCCATTGTTCGCCGGGAGAGGCTTCTTCAGCCCGCGAGGCAATACTTCCAGCACGCAATGCAGAGCGCGCACGATATCGCCCTTATTGCACACATGGTCGCTAGGCAGGACCTCACCGGTCAGGGGATCGAGCCCGTCTGCCAAAGCCGTCAGCAGCTCTTTTGCACGTTGAATGTCCATCGTCTTCCTCCCTTATACGGCATCGCTGCCAGATCACGCCCCCAACAGGCTCTGGTCAAAGGCGAACAGCGCTTCGTTGATCGCAAAAATATCGTAGTTCCTCTGTCTGATAAAATACTCAACAATGACGTCGAATTTGCTGCTGGCACTGAGGGCATAGCCCGCGCGGGCAAGCAGGTCCTTCGTCTCTGCCAGATCCAGCTCAAGCGCAATGGCAAAGGCGAGCGCCGTCGGCTTTGAGGGCTTGTAGTTCGGGTTATTCCGGATCTTCGAGAACAGCTTGCGGTCCACGTTGGCCTTTTTATAGACCTCAGAATCCTTTTTCCTGCTGCGGTCGATGAGCCGCAGCAGCGTCTCCGAAAAGCCCGCATCGAGATGCTCCAGCAGATCGTCCAGCGCCGGGGCAGCCATGGGCGCGCACATCGGCGCGGCCATTTCGCGATGCAGCGCTCCCCTGCGCAGGCGCTCCGCGCCAGGGTCCGTATGCGCTTCAACATAGTGGTCATCGATGTATTCCGCGATGTCCGCGAACAGTTTGCCGCTGATCTGATAGGCCCTGCGGTCAAAAATGACGAGATAGACCGTCATGTCATGCTCCAGCAGAAAGGCCCCAATGGTATCCACCGCCACGCGGAGGGCCTGATCCTTCGGATAGCCGAAGATGCCGGACGAAATGAGTGGGAACGCCACGGTCTCGCAGCCGTGCTCCTGCGCCAGCAGGAGGCTCGCCCGGTAGCAGGAGACAAGCTGTTCCCGCTCGCCATGCCCGCCGCCGCGCCAGACCGGGCCGACGGTGTGGATGACGTACCTGCAGGGCAGCCGATAGGCTGCCGTGAGCTTGGCCTCCCCGGTCCGGCAGCCGCCGAGCCCGCGGCACTCCGCCAGCAGCTCCGGTCCCGCCGCGCGATGGATGCAGCCGTCCACGCCGCCCCCGCCGAGGAGGCTCTCGTTTGCCGCATTGACGATGGCATCCACGGGCATTTTTGTGATGTCGTTGCGGATGAAATGCAGGGGCATGGTATCACCTCAAATTATTTTTTAAAAATAATTATATTAATAACATTATTCAGATAATTTAGATTCTAGTTGTTTCTTTCTTTCCAAATAGCAGGCAGTTCGGACCAGCAGCCTAATCTCACAATATGTCATTGTCTCTGCGTTTATTGTTACCCACCGCTTTGCAAAGTGACCAGCAAATGCATCCGCATAAGAAACTATTCTCTTTTTAATGATTGAATTATCATCTATTTCATCTGTTTGAATTGCAAAAATTTTCGATAAATGATAATTCGCTGAGTTATACATTGTATCTGGATATTCAAAAATACTATGCAAGATTCCATCAACCCGTCCGTTATCAAGATTATCAACCGCATCAGAAAGCTCGGGAATGGCCGCGATAATCGCATTGCGAAATATCTCAACTGGTTTTCTGTTCTTGTCGATCGTTACAGCGCACTTCAAGAGTGATATCGCCTCTCTGCATGGGTAAGAGTCAAAGTGCCTCGCCGATAATATGCGATCAATCTCAATCATCGTATCCACTGCACCGTTATCTCGGCTAACTTTGTCCTCCTTCCACTTCTTTTGGACAATTGCAATCTGTTTATATACCCACTTTGTTGCCATTTTTAGCCGTTCATATCGTGATTTTATATATTCTTTCAACAGTGCAAATGGAACCAGCAAATCAATAATCTCGTCCGTCTGGTTTGTGTATATTCTTACACCGACAGAATCACTGCACCTCGAAAATGCTCTTAACGGACGAGAAGCAATAACCCAAGGTGAATACTGTTTTTCGTCCTTTCTTAAAAATTTAGCGCGGCTTGTTTCAAAGGGGTGCGCAAACATTAGTGACCGCAAGTATTCAAAGAACTTATCGTCGTTTGGTACGGCTTTCTCCGGGTTGTATATTGGGGATCTTTTGTAGACATCTGCGAAATAGCAATTCTCTTCATTAGGAGTAGAGAAGTTTTCACTCTTTATATCAACTTTCATCTCCTCAAGGATTTTCTTAACTGCATCCACCGCCATACACGCAAACATCATAAATATCAAGAGGTCTTCTTCTGATTTTGGGTATTCTCCATATTGATTCAAGCGTCTTACACAAGTTTCCAAACGGTCTATTACAGCACAGCAGAGGTTGAATTGTGCCAAATAGCTTTTATCCTGATCAAAAATCGACGTAGAGTTAATGGCCTCTCGTAATTCACAATAAATAGTCTCACTCAAAAATCCCTTCTGATCTTTCTCCAAATCATCATCATAATTGCTTTTATAGGTTTTTATGATGCCACTATCATTTATAGTAGAATTTAGCATTTATATCCTCCTCTCTTAATGGCATGATGTACACAAAAAGTTCTCAGTTTGGTTGACCGCACAATCTACTGTGAAAGAACCGTTGAGCAGATTAGTGCATCCGTTGCTTTATATAATAACATATTCCACCCGAAAAGGCAAGAAAGTCCCTCCCCTGCTTTTCCGAACCATATGCTCTTGCACATTGCTCGCAAGACTGTTACAATAAAAGAAAGCACAAGGAGGAGATATCATGGTTCGAGAGATCTGCAGGGACGAGGCCTTTCTGGCGCAGAAGGCCGAGCCTGCAACGAAGGAAGACCTTGGCACGGCGCAGGACCTGCTGGACACGCTGCTCGCGCACAAGGACGGCTGCGTCGGCATGGCGGCAAATATGATCGGCGTGAACAAGCGCATCATCGTCTTTGACAACGACGGGGCCCATCAGGTCATGCTCAATCCCGTCATCATCCGGCAGTCCGAGCCCTATGAGGCGGAGGAGGGCTGCCTGTCGTTGAACGGCACGCGGAAGACGAAGCGCTTCCGCTCCATCAAGGTGCAGTGGCAGAACGAAATGCTGCAGACACGGCTGAAGACCTTCACCGGCTGGACGGCGGAGATCATCCAGCACGAGATCGACCACTGCGAGGGGATCCTGATATGATTTTCTGGTTTTCCGGCACCGGCAACAGCAAATATGCTGCGCAGCGCATGGCGGAAGCGCTGAACGAGCCGCTGCTCTGCATGAACGACCGCATCAAGGCCCACGACACCGCCGCCGTGGAGACCGGCGAGCGCCTTGTCATCGTCACGCCGACCTATGCCTGGCGCATTCCCCGCCTCGTCCGCGACTGGCTGCTGCAGACGGAGCTTCGGTGCGCGAGGCAGGCGTGGTTCGTCATGACCTGCGGCGGCGAGATCGGCAGCGCCGATCGTTATAACCGTGAGCTCTGCCGCGTGAAGGGGCTTTCCTGCATGGGCACGGCACAGATCGTCATGCCTGAAAACTATATCGCCATGTTCGGCGTCCCGCAGGCAGATGAAGCGCGCAGGATCGTCGCGAAGGCCGAGCCGGACATTGACCGCGCCATTGCCGCCCTCCGGGAGGGTCTTCCCTTCCCGCCGACCCGGAACAACCTCTATGACCGCCTGATGAGCGGCCCGGTGAACCCGATCTTCTACGCCTGCTTCGTCAAGGATCGTGCCTTCACTGCAGGCCCGGCCTGCACAGGCTGCGGCCTCTGTGCAAAGCGCTGCCCTACCAACAATATTTCCCTGCAGAACGGCAGGCCCGTCTGGGGCGGCAGCTGCACCCACTGCATGGCCTGCATCTGCCGCTGCCCCGCGGAGGCCATCGAGTACGGCAGGAAGAGCCGCGGCAAGCCGCGCTATCATTTTGAGGCGCTGTAAAAAGCAAACCGAGTAGGAGGGACGTTTAGTCCCGTCCTCTCACACCACCGTGCGTACCGTTCGGTACACGGCGGTTCAATCGCATAAGTGCACAGACTCGTACCGGTCTAGGATACTGTAGTATCCTGCCCGTGCGAGTCTTTCTTTCGAGATTGCCCTTTGTACATGACCGTTCTTCGCCATGTGCCAGTAGGCTTTCCGGCAATTGCTTACCGCCCTTGCCTGCCACTCTGGTATCCCCAATTGCATAAGGCTCTTTGCTCTTGTCTTGGGTTTCTTCCATTGTTTCCAGATGTAGCTTCTATACCGGCGGCGCAGCCACTTGTCCCATTCTCGCATGGTTGTCTTCATACTCGCAATTCCGAAGTAGCCCAGCCAGCCCCGGATGTAGACCTTTACCTTCTGCA
>OGCQ01000864.1_pt1 | contig 44175 bp, 39 predicted proteins | sample 1570161 | NCBI WGS metagenome assembly OGCQ01 (sample SAMEA4384402, study PRJEB24528) | human gut metagenome | reverse complement strand
TGCGTCACGTCGGTCGCAGTTTGCCCCTGTAATCATCCTTCAAATCGAAGCGGGATTGCCGCCGCATTCTTTTTCGCGGCAATTTTCCCCGGCGCCAGCCGCAAGGAAAATTGCCACGAAAAGAGTGTGGAAAATGCGGCTGGCAAGACCGGTTCGATTTTCCTTTGATGGAAGGGGAAACTGTCCTGTATATTATTATCCGGTCCTTTCAGACCTGTTCCTTGGTAATCCCGTACATACCCATTTTCTTGTAAAGGGTCGGGCGGCTGATGCCCAGCAAGGCTGCCGCCTGTGTCAGGTTGCCTTTGGATATGGTGACCGCCATCCTGATCTGTTCCGCATTCCGCTGTTCGTCTTTTAGCAGGCAGTTGTTTATCTTTTCTTCCTTCGCAAGATTCAACACGGTCTTTCCCGCCTGCTGCAACCGTAAGCACTGAGGGGTTATCAGTTTTCCGCCACATATCAGCACCGCCGCATGGACAACCTGTTTCAATTCACGGACATTCCCCGGCCAGCCGTAGCCCAGCAATATTTTTTTTGCCGCCTCGTCAAAATCCGGAATCTCCTTTCCCAGTTGTCCGGCAGACTGGATACGGAAAAAATCAGCCAGCGGGAGTATGTCTTCCAGACAATCCTGCAACGTGGGCACGGTGATTGTAAAATCCTGCAACCGGTATAGCAGGTCCTTCCGGAAGCGTTTTTCCGCGACGGCACCCTGCAAGTCCTCGTTGGTGGCGGCGATGACGCGCACGTCCATCCGCTTGTCCTGCCTTCCGCCCACAGGGCGGTACCTCCGTTCCTCCATAGCACGCAACAGCATCAGTTGTATTTCCACCGGCAGATTCTCCACCTCGTCCAGGAACAACGTGCCTCCCCGCGCTTCCTGGAAATATCCCGGTTTTTCATCCGTCGCCCCCGTGAACGCCCCTTTGACATGGCCGAAAAAGGCGGATGCCGCCAATTCCCTTGACAGGCTTCCGCAATCCACGGTTATGTACGGCTTGTTCGCCCTCAGGCTCCGCTTGTGGATCTTGCCCGCCAGATGCTCCTTGCCCGTCCCCGTATTGCCGAGTATGAGCACCGTCATGTCCGTGGGGGCAACCAGGCGGATGTAGCGGTCCAGCTCGCGGAAAGCGGCGCTCTTGCGTTCATAAATCACTTTGGCGAATGCCTCGTCCGCCATCCTTATCTTTTTCAGTGCGGGGAGCAGCTTGTCTTCGAGCAGCGGTTTGAGGATATAATCCTCCGCTCCCAGTTTCATGGCATGTACAGCCGTGTGTATCTCCTCATAGTTCGTCATCATGATGAACGGATGGGTATAGCCCTGTTCCCTCATCCATTCCAGCAGCGCGGTGCTTTCCCCGTCCGGCAGTCTCAGGTCGGCCAGCACGATGTCATCCTCCCGGACGGAACGGGCGATGACCTGCCGCGCCTGTGCCAGCCGGTATGCCTTCACTGTCTGGTAATCGGCATTCTGCAAGAAGTTGCAGATATAATCGCAGAACAATATATTGTCCTCAACCACAATCACTCTCATAGCTTTCCTTTGCCTGTTGTGCCAAATCAATTATTTCCTTTCCCTTGTCCAGTACTTTCCGGACCGCCCGGCCGAACTCATCCGCCGAATATTCCCCGTTCCCCTGAAGCAGCATGAACAGGTCCCGCAGGGGCTTGCCGGCATGGATTATCTCCCAGGAACTGCTCAGGTGGTGGGTCCATTCCCTGAGCGACTCGCAATCGTTCCTTTCCGCACTTTCCGCCATCGCCGCGATATCGTCCGTTGTCTCCCTGATAAGCGTCTCCAGCATTTCCAGCCTGTCGCCATACTCCAGCAACGCATGGAAATCGACTTGCTCCTGCTGCCTTTCGTCGCCCAGGCATCCCGTACAGACTTGCAGCAGCTCTTCCACGGAGAACGGTTTCTTCAGGCAGGCCGAGAACCCCGCCTCATGCAGGTCCGCCGTATTGCAGCCTCCCGAAGCGGTGGCCGCAATGACCGGAATGGTCCGCGAGTTTCCCACATTGGCTGTGCGAAGCAGTTTCAACACATCAAACCCGTTCATCTGCGGCATTTTCAAGTCGGTAATCATCAGGTCATAGTTCTGACGGCGGATGCATTCCATCAGGTCACGTACGCACCCGCATGTCGTGCACATCACCCCATGGTGCGCGAACATCTCCTTGACGGCGGCCAGCAGGACGGTATCGTTGTCCAACGCCACGACGGTAAAAGGCTGTACGAGGGACCGGGTGCCGTTTTCTTTCTTCACCGTCTCCTCCGCGGTTGACACGGGCAGGAGCACCGTGAAGCAGCTTCCGGACCCTTTTCTGCTTGTCAGTTCTATCGTGCCTCCCAGCAGTCCGACCAGCTCCTTGACAATGGAGAGCCCCAGTCCCACGCCCTCCTCGGCCATCGCGTTGGGCAACCGTTCGAAAGCGGTGAAAACGCGTGCCTGCTCCTCCGCGCTCATCCCCGTACCGGTATCCTCGACGGAGAGCTGCAAGGTTCCGTTATCAAACCGCATGCGTAATGTGACCGCCCCCCGCTCCGTGAACTTGATGGCGTTTGACAACAGGTTATGTCCTATCTGGACAATCCGTTTCTTGTCCCCGATGACCACCCTGTCCCTTGGACTCTCCATATTCAGGAAGAGGTTCTTGTCCGCCGCCAGCGGCATGAAATCCGCTTCCAGCGTCTCGATGACGGTATGTAGCCTGAACGGAACCGGATTGACTTCCTCCTTTCCGCTCTCCAGCCGGAAAAATCCCAACAAAGTGTTCAGCATGGCCTCCATGTGTCCCGCCACCCGGCGTATCGTCCGGTTGTATTCTTTCCGTTTGGATATCTTTTTCTCCGTCGCGAGCAGTTCAGCATAGCTGTTGATTGTCGTAAGCGGTGTGCGCAGGTCATGGGTCACGGTCAGCATGATTCTTTTTCTTGCCGCGATCAGCTCCTCGTTTTCGGCGACGGTATGTTCCAATTGCCCGATTGTTTCCTCCAGCCTTTTCTTGTAGCGGTTTATGCGTGCCATGTCCCGGTGTATAATCATGTAGGAGCCTCCGAGCAGCAGGAGCATGAACACCACCAGCCCGGCGACTATGGCCAGTGACCGTTCGCCCGTCCTGCCCAGCTTCTCCTCCCGTTGCTGCATCTCTTCCTGGATGTTCCGGTCCATGTGCCTGATAACCTGTTGAAGCTGCTCGTTGAGCAACCTGTTGCGGGAGGCGAGGATATGTGCCTGCTCGGAGAACTGGCGCGCATATTGCCGCTGTCTGTCCGCTATGCTCCTGTTGAGGGTATGGAGTGCGGATGTGTCCGGGGAGGTTTCCGTCTTCTCTTTTTTCCCGAACAGCCTTTTCAGGAATCCTCCCTTCCTGCCGGTCTTTTTCGGGGGGCTTTGTCCGGCTGTTTGCGGAAGCTGTCCGGCTATTTCCCGGCCGGCTTGCTGCTGCTTGCGCATAATCTCCTTGATTTGCAGCATGGACTGTTCCTTGTCCCTCCATAAGATGCGGATACTGTCTATCCGGGCGTTGGGATGCAATTCCTGTAAACCGTACAACAGGCTGTCGACGGCCGATTTCTGTTTCAGGTACGTGTTGAAATCCTTCTCGTCCCACTCCGTGAATGTGTCGCAGAACAAAGAGAGTTCAAGCATTTTCATATATACATTGCGTATGGCCCGCTTTTGTCTGTTTATTTGCCGGACATTCGTTTCTATAGACCTGATCTCCCGCCATTCGTGAATACCTATATATATGATACAGCCAACCGTCAGGAGCACAGTGATGTACCCCGCCGCAATCTTGGCAAGAAGCGACCGCGGGTGTGAAGTCTTTCTTATCAGTCTGTTCCAATTTATCAATGTATGAGCCTTTTTATTTTTGTTATACCCGGTTTTAAACAAGCGAACAATAAAAACCGACCAGTCGGTATTTTATTATTCGCAAAGATAAACCTTTCCAAATAATAACAAAAGAAAAAGTATTCAAATGCAAGGCAAATGTGCCGTTTACATTAGAAAAATGTGGTTATAAGCAAAGAGAAGCGGTTATTGTATTTGAAAAAGCAGTGCTCCAAAGGTTTTTCCTATGGAATTTTCGAACAATTGCCGGCTGAACACCTGTATGTCGTCCACAGACTGCTTGTGAATGACAACGACCGCATTGAAAAGAAAATCCTGTTCCCTGGCAAGAAGTTCGTGATACATTTGCGGAAATTCGTCCATGTATTCGTTGGCGGAGGATACGAACTGCATGTAATACATCAATCCGTTGCCCTCCAGTTTTTCAGGAAAGCTGTCGATTACCCGTTCAATCGGATTTTTGTAGGACCGGAGAAATTCGTCCCATCTTCTCCCTTCCAGATAATCCATTTCCGGAGAGAGCTGGGAAGCCGGGAAAAAGCGCATTTTCACGACAGTGTCAATCAAATGCCGTTTGGATGAAAAATAGTGCATGACCGCTCCTTTGGACTTATGCACGGCTGCCGCCACATCGCAAAATGAAGTCTGTTTCATGCCTTTGGTAAGGAACAGTACATACGCCTCGTCAATTATCCGCTGTTTCAAGTTTGGATCCATATCACACCTGCATTATATAAAAAATAGCACAGATGCAATCAACAACCCAAACGTGGCAGTGGAAAAGCCTAGAGATGAAGTCGACACACCCGTGCTATATGTTTTGATATAGCGCAAGCTGTCATATCCCATCTTCTCTCTTTGAAATTTTCCACTTTTCGTTTGAAAGATGTATATGATACTATACTATTTTACCTATTAGTTTTGCAAAATTAAGCTATTTATTGCTTATTTCCAAACTTAAACACTTAAACTACACTTAATAACACAGTTCCATAGGAGAAGCGTCCGCTTTCAGGAACAAGCAACAGAATTTTTTCACCGGACTTAAGCTCGTGCGTTTTCCAGAATTCATCCAATATGGCGAAGATGGCGGCAGAGCCTATGTTTCCCACTCGAGGCAAATTTGTATACCACCGTTTTTCATCAAATATTATATTTCTGCTTTGGATTTCTGCTATCAGGTTTTTATAGATTATCATAGAAGAAGCATGTGGTAACACATGATTAATTTCCTCCAAACTGATTCCATGTTTTGACAGGCTATTTTCAATATGATCTACCCAATGTGGAAGAAGTTCTTTCCCCAAGAGTTTAATATCTTGCTTTAGTGTAAATAAGGATCGATTTGTGTAGTCTTCATTATCAAATTCTTTCCAGCCTTTTAACTCACCATCTTCCCGTTTCTCTGCTCCCGCAAACATACAAGTCGGAAGTTCATTGGCATAAGAAACCATTTCAATCCATTCAATTTTCAATGCCTTCTGATTTTCGGGTGTATCCTGCAAAAAGACAGCACTAGCCCCATCACTTAACATGAAACGCAAAAAGTCTTTTTCAAGTGCCATATATGGGCTTGTCCCCAATTTACAACACGATTCATATTCAATATCGTAATTCTTAGAGAGTAATCCTGCTGATGGTAACTCTGAAGCACTGCATATGGCGTTTCTTTTTTCTCCCGACTTGATAGCCCAATATGCAATTTTCAGTGCCTGAATTCCAGATAGACAAATCCCTGAGGCTGAAAATATTTCCAAAGGTTTATTTTTCAACAAACCATGTACCATTGAAGCATGGGATGGCATTAACTGATCAGCATTGGATGTGGCACAACTTAATAATTCAATGGATTTCTCATTGAGATTCTTGTCGGATAGAAGACGGTTGATGGAATTAGCGGCTAATTCCGCATTGGTATGTGTCATTTCTTGTTTGGTATTAAGTGCATAATACCGATTTTTTATACCATTTTGTCTTAAAACAAGATTTTTTACTCTTGAATGTTGGCCAGATATTAATCCTAAATAGTTTTCAATAGAATTGTTGTCTATCGGATTATTTGGGAAGAAGCTGGCTGTTTCGGTTATAAAAACTTCATTCTTCATTATGTAATTAATTGATTAATATTTTATAATATTATACAAAAACATGAATTGCTTTTTTAGTCTATCAACATCTAATCCATTATTTAGTGCATCATCATAAGATTGTCCATAAAAAAGATACCTAAAATGTTGAGCCAATAACAAACTATCCAATTCCGGTTTTATTTCTTTTTTTTCTTGCGCTTTTTTTATTATCTTTTCAAACAGAATGACTTCATGTTGTTTGATTTCTTGCGCTATCTGTTTAAAGTTTGGATAATAGCATTCGGCTTGGGATATTAATTTTAAGTATGCGTTGGTTATGTTATTAGGGTCATCATCGCTAAGGAATTGTTGCATTTCGTTTTTGGTACTGGCGACTTTATCCACATAGAAGTGAATAAATTCCAATAGGGAAAGATTGAATGCACCTTGCATTTTGTTGTTAGCATTCTGCTTATGCAAAATGTAGTAGTCGATTACATCATTAAACAACTCCTGTTTCGTTGGATAATGGTACGACATACAACCTCTTGATAAATTTAAACTTCGTTCAATTTGCTTAAGGGGGACGATGTTAAAATCTTTAGTCAGAAACAGTCTAAACGCTTCCTCCCTTATTGTCATTTTTGTTTCTGAGCCTTTTGATCCTTTCATGATTTCATATTTTTGCTCCATACAAAAATAAGACTTTTGCATTAAAAAATTGTTCTTTTTGCATATAATTAAAATATAAACCAATCAAAAGCCCTATAATTATTCTTTTTTCTGTATATTTGTTATCAAATAAGCCGATTAGTCGGTCTATTCGGCATAGAGGAATTCAAACAGAAAGTGGAATTTCAAATAGAGATATTCCTCTATGTCTTTTTCCATCTTTTTCCCAATATAGATTGTACCCTATAAAAAATTCTACATAGCGATTTGACACATATATGTGCACGAAATATGTTTTCGGATTAAAAAACAAAACCGACTAGACGGTTTTGTTTTGCAAAAATATAAACATTTGGAATAAAAGCAAAGGGAAAGATGAAACTCTATGTTAATAAACATTTCATCCTTCCCTTTTGACAAGTGCTGATTTATCAAATTTATCTTGGAGTCATTTTAACTTTAACCTGTACTCCCATGGAGTTTAAGACGCGAACCGGTGCTTTTTCGCTGGCTTTCAAATAAAAAAGAAGGTAGTCTTTTGCCCGTTGGGATTCGAAATAGCCTTTTTCGTGGTATTCGGCAATCCACTTTTGAATTACCGGAACCTGCCAGCGGTTCATTAATACATAGTAACCGAATTTATACTCCAAGTCACTCAAGAAAATATTGAGTTTCAGGTAATCCCACCAAAACTGTTGCTTCTTTTTGCTTTTGGCGTTGAGTATGACCACCTGATGGTCAAAGGTGTCACGGGGATTTTCCCAATCTTGGCGGGAGATAAATACATCCGGAAGCGCATTGTCCGCGTTGTCCTTTGCCGGGATGAAAGGGGATAATGCCTCAATGGAGCCTTTCATCTTTTCATATAATGCCGGCTCATATTCTTTGTTATACAATATGACGTCTCTCAAGCGGGTGGACGTAAGATGGGTTACTACCGGGCGTCCGCTTATACAATGTTCAGGGACAGTCATCCTTGAAGCCAGTTTCTTCATAAACTTGACTTCCGCCGTTATCTGTTCTTCCTTATCCGCTTTTTTGAAAGGGTAGTCCGTGCAGGCTATTTTCCGTATGCCCCGATGCAGCTCCGTAAGCTGCAAGGCTCCATAAGCGCAGAAGATGGAAGCACGGATAATCTTGAAGATAGGGGTACGGTCGCCCTCGTGTGCCACATACGGCAGGTCTGCCACACCAAAGAGCATTTCATTTTCCATTATCAAGTCGGTGGAGATTGTCTTGCCCTCTTCCAGGCGACCCTTGATTTTGAAATTACGTTTTTGCCATCCCCAAGTGTGGATGGGTTGCGTAGCCAGCAGTGCCACGCAATAATTGCCATTGTGCGGCGTGAAATCTACATTTTGCGGGGTTGCCTTGGACATCAGTTCATTCAGCAACTTGATTTTTTGGATATTGTCCATAAATAAATTGGTATTAAGTGAAACATCTTGTTAACAGTGCAAATGTAGGCATCGGCTTTCGTACCCGAGTTCCGTTTTTTGCCGAAAATCACTGCAAGGTCAACCAATTATTCGATATTTATTCTGTTTTCGATTCTCAATATATAGTTTGTTTCCAAGAAAAAGCGTTCCATTCATCCGTCCATTGCGGAGGCCGTTTCCTTGAGCGGACCGAAATACCTAATCTTGATTCTACTCATATCGTTGTTATATAGACCATGTGCAAATATAGTGTATCTAAATGAGATGACCTAACGAAGGTTGTACCTCATTTGCCTTGGACATAAATACCTTTCCAGTTGTCCGGAAAATGCTTTTCCTCCCACATGCAATTGAATCTTTGGGGTGAACAAAAGGAACCAGCTGCATAAAAGACAGAATAGAAGACAGAATATGAAGGATTTCCTTTATAACCTTCGACATCAGCTAAAATCTCATCCATGGTCCTGTTGAGTTCTTTTTCATCCTTTACATATTTAAATTCGATTGCGCATTCCAATGAAGGTATTAATATATCCGGATTATAGCATTTGGCTGTTTTCTGAAATTTGAAGCTGCAAGATTTATTATCAGGAAATGCTGTTTTGCAGATATTAATCATAGGTTTGTACACCTCCGGTTCGGATTTTGGTTGTATGTCAAAGTCTGCAAGTAACGTAGCTGTACTGTTTAAAATATTCTCCAGGATTTCAAATTCTTTATGAGCACCTGTAATGCTGAAATCATCGAATGCGTTCAAATATTTTCTATAAGCAAATATCAGTTCGCTATCCATGTCTTCTGTACCACGTAGCATTCTTTCTTTTTCGTAGAATGGTGTAATTTCTGTTAGAAAAGAATTATAATAATCCGGAAGGTGCTTCGCTTCAATATACGCTTGTACTAAAGGACGCAATTTTTTTGCCAGGTAGATTAGGGAATCCTTTCTTTCTTGTTCGTCCATTTCATAATCAAGACGTTCTTCTTCGGACAATGTAGAAAAATCGGGCATTCCGTATTCTTCAAACATCATATACTCGTAGTGGCTACGGCTGAATGCAGCCATTGATTCTTTTATTTTTTCCGCTAAATGTTTCATATCTATTTTTTTATAAACAAAATAGACCAAACGGTCTGTCTGCAAATATATTCTTTTTAATCTATGAAAAGAAATAGAAGTACCATTTTTTGAGGTGAAAATATGAATTTAGCAAAACAGAGCGTAACAGAGAATGAGGCTTGAACGGGAAGACGCTGAGGCTTATGTATTGAGTACATCCGACAGGGGTGGGAATGTTTTTTAGATTGATTTGGATTATGTGTCGGAAAAACATTGTATATTTGCACTAATAAGAAGAAAGAAAGGTATTTATGGACTTTGAAGGAGAATATACCATGCGGACGGCTTCCAACCAGCAGAGTTATGAGCCGGATACCGTATATCCGGACGCCGTGCTGAATATAGCCCGCGATTCGGCTTCCGTGTTTCAGCTGAAGCGGAAATGGGAAAAGACTCCTCCGATGTTGAATCTGACTCCCGATTTCCAGCGAGGGCTGGTATGGAAACCCAAACAGAAAAGCGAACTGATAGAATCCATACTGATGGGTATTCCACTGCCTCTGATTTACGTGAAGGAGGATGAAAAGGGAGTGTATGTCATTGTGGACGGCAAACAGCGCCTGAGCACATTGTTCAGTTTTATCAATAATGAATTTGCTCTGGAGAAACTCACCATCCTGAAGGACAAGAATGGTTTTCGGTTTGACAAACTGACTCCATTGGAGCAAAATAAGATAGAGGACTGCTCCCTGACCTTGCATGTGATTAAGGCTCCCACCAGCGACCGGGTCACTTTTGATTTGTTCGACCGGGTGAACCGGGGCGGGACGCGGCTAAACAACCAGGAAATGCGTAACGCGCTTTATCAGGGCAATGCCACGGAACTGATTAACCGGCTGGCTGAAAAGGAGGCCTTTGTTGAAGCCACAGAGCATTCCATTCCCGCCAATCATATGAAAGACAGGTATCTGGTACTCCGGTTTGTGGCTTTTTATCTGTGGCAGCAGCATGTCACCATAGACCCTGACACTGACGGGCTTTTGGACTATCGAAGTAATGTGGAGGACTTTTTAGGGAAAACGATGCGTTTTCTCAACCGGTTGGAGCCGGAAAGCGGTTTGTTCAAAGAGCTGGATACCCGATTTACCCGTGCCATGGAACTTGCCATACGGCTGCTTCCGTCAGGTGGCTTCCGGCTGCCTTCGTCACCCGGTAAGAAACGACCGATAAACATGGCTTTTTTTGAGAGTTTCAGTTACCTCCTGTCCAGACTGAATGGGGAAGGGGAACAGCTCCATTGTCAGATTCAGGAAGTTTATATGCAATTAATATGTGACGCTGCCTATTTGGATTCCCTTACCCGTTCTGTGGATAGCGGCAAGCAGACCGAAAAGCGTTATGAAATTATCAACCGACTTATTCATGAATTGAATTTATGCTAAACAATTTGACCATAAACAATTATAAATGTCTAATAGATTGTTCGTTGGAGTTAAAACCTCTGAACTTGTTCGCCGGTCCGAATTCATCGGGAAAATCTACCGTATTGCAAGCCCTGCTGACCGCTTCGGATAACGTGACGGAGAAAAAAGGGAAACACGGTTTGAAGAACCGGAGGACAGAAGCGTCGAACTTCAATGACGTAAGGAACTTTGTAACCAACGCCAAATCATATGAAATCGGTATTTCGTATAATGGTGAAGAACCGACCGTGCTTTGTTTTACTCCAGGAGATGACTCTTACCAAACCACTCTTGTGGAACAATCGGCTGACGCGTCTTCGGATTTATTGGGAATCCTCGGAAGTGATAACCTGCTGTATCTGCCTGCTACACGTCCCGGTGGCGCATACGCGCAACCCATCAATCCCGATTCGGAAAACAAACTGGGACGTAACGGAGAATTTGTGATTGACTATTATGCCAAGCACCGTCTGGAGCCACTGGATGCCGCTTTGATTCTGGTTCCCGGTACTCAAACCTTGGAAGGGCAGGTGAATCACCAACTGGATAAACTGACCGGCTATCGGTTGGTGGTGGAAACAGTAGGAAACAATCACTATGTGAAGTATGAAACGCGCAGCGGCAAACAGCTTTTCCCTTATCATGTCGGTACCGGAGTGAGTTTTATTACGGAGGTCATCATTGCCTGTTTTGCTACTCCGAGAGGCGGTATGGTGATTACGGAAAATCCGGAAATCCATCTGCACCCCAAAGCGCAAGCCGACTTGATTGATTTTATGACGAAGGTAGCGCAAGCCGGTGTGCAAATCATCATAGAAAGCCATAGCGACCATCTCTTCAACGGTATCCGGCGTCTGATTAGCCAGGAAAAGTTGGCTTTGTCCGATGTCTCCGTATATAATTTCAGGCAGGACGGGAACGGACTGACACGTGCCGAACGTGTGGAATTTACTCCCCAAGGAGGAATCCGGTCGTATATCCCCGGGATGTTCGAGCAGTTTGATATTGACCTGGATGCTATTTTGAAGCTATAAGATTATGGACGGTATCATTATCAACGAGTTGTCATTGAGCGGACAGTTTCATGACAGCCAGGATTTCTGGAAGAACGGAATGCCTCCTTTTTACAAAGCATTGCAGGATGCCCGTTCGTTCGGAGTGGGGTATCTGTTCAAACAAGGAAGTTTTTACGGGGCACAAGCCACTCCCGACAAGACTCTTCACGATTTGCTGACAGCACCGGAAGCCCGTATCATAGACGAAGCGAAACGGTACAAGAGTACATTGGCACGTGCCATCTGTAATCCGTTTTGGGACGATGCACCCCAGCAGGATTTGAATGCACATTATCTGGCAGATGAAGCAGATGTGTCCGGTAGTTCCGTTGCCGAGGCTACTGCCCGTGCGGTCTGTCTTCTGTCGTTTATACGCTCCTTGTATGAGAAGCATCCGGTTGTTGTAGCCAAAGACGGAGTTGCTATTCCGGTGGGGAATATATGGAAGGAGAAGCAGTTGTATTCCATCTTGTTTGAAAGAGGGGAATTGCCTCTCAAGAAGTATATCACGACTCGTTTCAGCGGAGGGAAACTTGATTTCAGCCTTGTTGATGACACTTATGGATTTTCCCTTATTGACAATGAGAACCAAAACGAATTTATTGATTCATTCCGCAAATTTGAAGAATTGGATTGGAATGCCATAGCAACGGACAAAGGATTGGATTACAAAACGTATAATAAGAATAAGAAAAGCAAGCGTTATTTTTCAGATGACCTATGGAAGAAAGGCATTAAGAAATTCAGAATCACTCAGCGGAACAGGTGTTTTGGTTATGTGGATAATGGTATTTTTTATGTGTTGAGGTTTGATTTGGACCATGAGTTGAGTGATGTGGGGTAATGCTTTGTGCAACTTTGGTACTATTTTTTATAAGGATAGTAGGCTGTCCAAAAACTCATATCCTGTTTACGTGCGTTATGCTATGTTTTAGATAAGGGTCCTTGGACAGTTTGATTATACCTTTTCTATTTTAAGTCCTTTTACTAATTAAACAAACAATCGCAGATTTATAAAGATTGGTATCCTGCTTATCCCCTATACTTTTAGAAAGAAATTCAAGGATTGCAAATCCTAATACTCATAACCGGCAGATTATAAATCCGCCGGGACGGGTTGTGTTATTCAAACAATTTACTAAAATCTGTTTCAGATGGATCTGTCTTTGAATTTAGAATTTGTACTTGGGTTAATTCGAAAAGGAATCCATAATTTTCCATGCCATTTTTATTTTTCATTTTACGGGCTAAACCATAAATTTTTACTTCGTATTTATTGGAAGGAATATTATACCTGATAGCTTTATACTCAATATGCTCATTGTCGTTTATATCATAATAAAAACCTTTAATATAACCACTTTCTTGATCAAGGTTTTTAATATTCCATTTTTCCATTTCATCAATACCTACTGCCCAAATTTCATTTGAAGCTCCAACTTGTAAATTGAAACCATTCCATTCTGCTTGAATTTCCCATCCATTCAATTTTGATTTTTCACATTTGCCAATAGAAAATAATAATGTGTATCTATCATAATTTATATGATGAATAGGAATTAGTGCTCCTTCTGTAATACAATAGTAAAAAAAATCATTATCTTTACTAAAATAAGAAATTATTTTTTTCGCTTTAATGTTTTTATTTTTACGACATTGTTCAAATTTTTCCGGGGATATTATTACAAACCCGTATCCTAAAGCACTTATCTTTTTGTTTTCCATTTAATGATGTGTTAATTTGTTTTTGACTTTTATTTTATTTTCTACATGTTGTCGAACTTTTACCATTGCTTCTGATGGGGTTAGATTATCATATCTTTTACCATCAATCATTAAATACCCCTTTGTGTCAAAAGATTTATAGGCATTATCCATTGCATCTAGTGCTTGTTCAATCGTTCCTTGATATTGACTTCCGTGAATAGGGATTCCTGATTCTCTTAGTTTTGCATGGAGTTCTTGATGTAAGCTTGCTGTGTTTTTTGAAACATTGGGATACCAACTGACTTTCTCTATAATATCCCTTATTCCTAGTTTGTCTCCTATGGCACGAGGAAATAAATGGTGTCCATCTCCTGTCGGCTTTAGATCACTGAATAGTCCAAATATATCAATCCATGTGTTTGGGTTTTTTACATAGTTGTAAAAAATAAGATTATTGCCAGTTAATCCAATCAAATCTTGATTTAAATAACCGCCTATTTCAGATATATAATATCTAAATCTGTTATAGTACAATCCTGTTTCTTCATCTTCATATTGTCCTTGGAATCTGAATGGACAATCATTTAAAGAACGTCCTTCAAAAGTTGCTACTTTTCCATAGATATCTAAAGTACAATCCCAAGTTTTGTTTTCTTTTTCATCGTACATCTGAATAGGTGTACCCAAATAGTCAGATACAATGGAATATTGCTTACCATCCTGTATTTTTGCTGTTGGTATAAATGTGCCTGCCTCGAACACCCAGGTGGTAATATTCTCTGTCGGTTCTTTTGACGAAGTGTTTTCTTCCTCATCCGGTTGCATATCGGTGATTTTGTAGCCCCATTCATGAATAGGCACATTCCCATCCCATACCCAACGCGTGACCTTCCCGAAGTATTGTTTTGCCGTTCGCCGTCCCAACGCATCATACCGGAACTCCACCGGTTTTCCATCCGGGCGTATGACTTTCTTTAGCATCCCGTTGGAACTCCACTCGTAAAGCCATCCCGTTCCCGTTGCCAGAAAATGGATGCCCCGTTCTTTCTCCATGCGTTTGCGGTCAAATCTTACACCTGTTTCCTGTAACTGCTTGAACTCACGGAAAATGAGGTTCCCCTCGTCATCGTAGTGATAGAAACAATCCGGGTCTTCCAGAAGTTTTCCTCCAGCACCGTATTTGCGGTCTTTCTTGTCCGGTGTCTCAAAGAGGTTGCCCACGAAGTCCGGCACACGGTAAATCACATCCGTTTCCGAACCTTGCATGGTCTCCTGCCGGATAAGGAAGTCGAAACGGTCGTAGTCGTACCGTGTGACGGTACCTGTCAGCTCGTTCTCCTTGGAGAGCAGGCGGTTGGCGATGCCCCATTGGTAGCGGTAGGCACCTTTCTCTATGTCGCCCGACCGTACCGATTTGCGTACCTCCCTGCCGAAGCAGTCGCGTTCCGTCCTGACAGTCACACCGCCGGAAAAGGTGCGCTGCACTTCCAGCCCGGTATTGTCACGTACCCATGACGCCTGCCAGTTTTCGCCCGCCTGCATGGTCTGCAAGTTACCTTCACGGTCGTACGTATGACGGATGTCCGCTCCCAGGCTGCTGGTGATGTGGGTACAGTTGCCCTCGCTGTCGTACGTGCGGTTGACGGTATATTCTCCTTGTTTCTCCTCAATAATCTGTCCTGTCTTCCTATCACGGGTGAACTCCAGCAGGTTCTCACTGTTTTCCGCCTTGACAAGCATTCCGTCCTTGTCATACGTGTAAAGGGATACCTCGCCGTCGTACTGTTCTTCCTTCAGGATGTTGTCCAGCCCGTCATACAGGTATTCCGTCCATTTGTCCCCGGGACGGTTTACCCGTGTGACACGTCCGGCACCGTCGCGCTCGTACTCGCGTCGCAGCCCGTCGAAACCGGTTTCCGTAACGACTTGCCCCAGCCCGTCCAGCTCGAAGAAATAGTTGTCGCCCGCCTCGTTGCCGATGCGCCGGAGCTGCAACTCGCTGTTGTAGCCGAATGTAATCCGATGGCGTTCCTGCTCACGGCTTTTCAATACCCCCAATGCCCCATAGGTGAACTTCACCTCGCGGATGTTGTCCGTGGCATGTACCATGTTCCCCATGGCGTCGTACTCGAACCGGTGCACGTTGCCGTCCGGTTCTTCCAGCCGTATCAGGTTGTCCGCCCGGTCATAGGCGTACCGGGTGGCATTGCCTTTGACATCCACTGCCTGTATGAGCCTGCCCCTGCCGTCGTATTCCCACCTGCGGAACAGACCGTTAGGGAACCGCAGTAGTTCGAGGTCGTAGCGGTCGTTGAAAGTGAGGGTATAGACGCGTCCCTGTCCGTCGGTAATGGTATGCAATACGCCTCCCTCGTAAGTGTATTTCACAGTTTCCCCGCTGAGCGTGGTGCGGCTGACGACACGGTCCATCCCGTCGTAATTCCAAGAAAGTTGTTTCCCTCCCGGCGTGCAGAGTAGGACGAGGTTGCGGTTTCCGTCGTAGCTCAGGAACGTATCCTCGCCGTTCTCGTCCGTTATCCGGATAGGTTGACCAAACTCGTTGTAGGAGGTCTTGCGGGTATAGCCTTCTGGGTTGACCGTGACCTCCAGTTCCTGATATCCGTTGTACTGCTGGCGGGTGATTCCCCCATTGGCATCCACTATCTTGTAGATGAGCTTGTCCTTCCCGTAATGGTATTCGGTTTCGGCACCCTCCCCGTTACGGATATGGGTGTAGCCTTTGCCGTAACGGATGAAGTACTCCATGACGCCGCCGTCCCCCCATGTATGCACACAACGGGCGTTCTCACCTTTGCCCTCGTATTCCCAATGGAAGGACATGCCTCCCTGGTTGGTTAGCTGTACCAGCAGATGCCCGTCCGTATAGACGAAATGCTTGCTGACATCCAGCGCGTCGGTGGTCTCTACCATGTCGCCCCGGTCGTCATAACGATAGCGGACAAGCTTGGTCTCCTCACCGTCCTGCTTCATGGACACACAGCATACCCGTCCCAGTTCGTCGGTTTCCACCTTCAAGCGTTCCTCCCGAGAAGATACGATTCCCGCCAGTTTTCCAGCCGAAGCGTATTCGAAACGGATGCGGAACCCGTCTTTGGTGGATATGTCCGACACCATGCGGTAGCCGAAGCAGTTCTCCGATCCGTCGAACCGGTATTGCAGTCCCCGGATGTCGGTCAGCAGATAACCCTGTCCGTCAAGCATCCAGAGCAATTGTTCCTTGCGGTCAAAATAGGAGTTTCCCGGTTCCAGCACGGGCAGGAAGGACTCCCGTCCGTCAGCATGGCGGAAGAGGAAAGCCCCTTCTTCCAGCCGCCGGATGCCCAGGTTGTAACTGTGGTGCCAGTTGTAGCCCAACGGACCGTCCACGGCGGCATCGCTGTAATAGGTGCGTTCCCAAACGATGGGGATGGGGCCGGGCAACTCGAAATCCACGTTGGTATGGTACACCCTGCCTGTTGCCGCATCGACCGGCTCGCCGAATGTCTTGCATTTGATGGGCTGGAGAATGTCCGCCAGCCGGTTCTTTCCTTTCTTTCTCAGTCTGTCAATCAGGTCCTGGAACTTGTCACCCAGTTTCTTCCACATTTTTCCCAGCCCCTTGAGCCCGAACTTCATTGCCAGCGCGAACATGTCGATGGTGGGCGGTCCACCCACGAGCACCGGCTTGCCTACGGAGGTGATGGTGGAGAGCATGGATGTGGGTGCCAGCAACGCCTTGCTCACTTTCTTGGGCTTTCCCTTGCGCGGGATGGTCGGGATGCCGACCAGGTTGCAGGAGAGCGCCGGATGTGTCAGCGTGGAGCAGGGGGCACCGTCCGCCAGCACGGTCGCGCTGCCCATCCACATCTCCGACTCGGACATGCCGCTGACCAGCGGTGCCGGGTGCAGGACGAATGCAGGCAGGTGCACGATGCCTATGCCCGCCTGCGCAATCCACTGGTTATGCACCTTCACCGTGGGCGCCATCCCCTTGAGAATGTTGCACGCCACTCCCGCCACCCCTTCGGTGACGGGCGGCATGGCGGCGGCGATGCCTGCCATGATGTCCGCCATGAGGTCATATACTTTCCCCACATGCGGCACGGGCATGACGGGTGACGGCGGTGTGACCGTAGGGTGCATATCTATCCCTATGGCAAGGTCGCCGAACTTGGCTACGGGCATGCCCGGCATGGATGGGAGCAGTCCGCCCAGTCCCGCCTGGAGCTTGTCCAGGGCAGCCTTTGAGTCGGCGAAAAGGTCGGAGAATCCCCGTCTGGTGCTGTTGTTGTCAACGGCATCAGCTATATTTTTCAACACATCTGACATAGTGAGAACGGTTTAGAAAAGTAAGGAAAGGAAACAGCCGGAGAAGTTAACCGGAGTCCTCCGGCTGTCTCAGAAAAGGGATTGCTTATGCATCCTGTGCATAATCGCTGTTCCAGTCATTCTCGTCATCCCCCTTGGTGCCTTCCAGCTTGATGACAAAACTCTTTGCCGGGAAGTAAGGAGTCAGGTGAATGTCGAGGAAAATGCGGTCTTTCTGTTTCGGGTCACGCTCGAAGCGGAGAATCTTGAATTTTTCAATGAGGCGTCCGGGACCCTGGATGCTGTCCAGGAACTTGCTGATTTGTCCTCGCAAATCCCTCTCCGCCTTGCTGTTCCAGTTCTCGAAGGCGCGCCGGTTGAGGAAGTCCATCAATACCTTGGTCACCCAGTCGAACACGCGTACCACCGAATAGGTCTGCAAGCCTAGGTTATCGCCGTTGAACAATGTCTTAGCGGAGAACGCCATCACCTTGCCGTATTCTTTCACCATGGGAATCAGTCCAATCTTCTCCAGTTCGGAAATCTCGCTCTTCTTCAGGTTGAAAGCCACTCCGTCCACCTCGCTCATGGAACCGTATTTCTTGCCGGCGGTGACCTGTGCCATCACCGTCTTGTACACGCTGCCCGCCAGTGCCGCGGAAGGCGGAATCAGCAAGTCCTCCGTCTCGCCCAGTTCGGCATAACGTCCACGTCCGACCAGGTAGTTGCAGGCCATACATACGTTGGACTTGTACACATCGCCTCCCGACAGGTTGGAGTCGAAGAACATTTCGATGACATCGTCCGGTTTTTCAAGGTCGGCGAAGTCGGTATAAATCATCACCTTGTTGTCATGCGCTATTTTCGCCCATTTCTCAATCACCTTGTTGGAGCCCAGGTAGCCGGGGATGACCAGCAAGGAATAATTGGTACGCAGGTCCAGACGGTCGTAGTTGGCACGCAGCTCGTCCGCAATGGCATCGATGAAGAAAGAGTTGTCCAGGTCGGTGAGCTGCTCCATGGAAGCATTGACAATGGAAATGTTCTTAATCTTGTCGGAGTCCGTATTCTTGTAGAAAAGCATGACCGTACGGTATGACTTCTCCAATTGTTTCACCTCTTCCACCGCCTTCAACTGGTTCTGGGAAAGCAGGTCGGAAACGGCCGCCGATTTCTTCTGGCACAGTTCAATCATTTCGCTGATGGACTTGTTGCCTTGCAGCATGTCCACCCACATTTCGAGCCGTTTCTCCAGCTCCTTGCGTTCAGATGCCCGTTCGGGGTCTGTAAGGAAAATGTTACGGCGCGCCTTGCGCTCCGGGTTCAGGTTCTGTATGCCGTCCACAGAGGACTCCAGAACATTGAAACCACCAAACTTAGCCAGGACCTGTAGCTCCGCATTCAGGTTTCTAGGCTGTGCCGCAGCCTGCTGTTGTTGTACGGCTGCCTCCCTGTGTGTGTTCTGTTCACTCATAGTTGTTGTCATTCATTTGCAGGGTTAGACTTCTCGTTTTTCTTTAAATCGTCCAGCATGGCAGAAAGCGAATTGACGAATGCCTCGCGTGTCGCCGGATTCTCCAATACCCGTTGCAGCACCTTGTTGGAGCGCAACGACTTCTCCATTCTGTCGGCGAACTGCTTTTCCGTATTCAGTCCTGACAGGAAATGACTTTGCTCCGTCATTTTCTTGACAGAAAAGTCCCCCACATTGTGAAAACGGAAGTTTTCCTCCACGGGAGCACCTTCCGCATCGGTGAACTCAATATCTATCTCCGGTAAGAAATGCGCGAAGACCTGGTCGATATTGGTCAGCCCCGTGATTACTTCGGGAGCCACCGGTTCGTCTTTAGTCAACTGCTCCACCAATAATGTCCGGTTTTGTGGAATTTCCGCAATGCCTTCGGAGGCGTCAATCTTCACTTCATTTCCGCCGATTCCGTAATTTCCAAGATCCATAAATTCGATATTTAAGTTTAAACTATATGTTGATTAAATTCTCTTTCAGTTGAAAATGCCCCCTTTTCTTCTGGCTTTTGCCTGCCGCATGGAGGGGTTCTCCACCAGTTCCTTCCAGTCCTCGCCCAGCCATTCGTGAAGCTGGCGTTCCAGCACCTCGATGTCAATCGGCGCACGCACCTGTCTGCCCGTATGGAGCGCCAGGTGTGCCGCGTAGGTGAAGGTGGAGCTCCGTCTGATGTCTTCGGAAAGATAGCTTCCTCCCGCCAATGCCAGCAGGAAATATTCGAACGCCTGTTCCAGCTTTCCCTCCTCGTACCGCAGGAAGCCGCACATCCGGTAGCCCTCCATGACATAATAGGGGTCTTTCCGTTCGATAGCTTTCCCGGCTATCCCCTCGTATAAAGCCACCGCCTCTTCGCGTTTTTTTTCGGCCGTCAGGATTGCCGCCTTCATGGAAACAGCCATCTTCCAGTAGCTGTATCCTGCCGCCTCGCCATCCTTCATCGCCTTTTCCGCCTCGCGGATGGTCTTGTCGCTGTATTTCATGCTGCTTTTGTATTCGCGGATAGCATAGCAGGCTTCGGAAGCGATGAAGAGAGCGGATATCCGAATATTCGCATCCTTCAGTTCCCCGGCGATATCCAGGAGCTTCCTTATTTCCTTTTCCAGCGGTTTCAAATCCTGTTTCCGCGTGCAGTCCATGACCGCCGTCACCTGCTGTTTGAACCGGTTCTCGGGCGCAATCAGGTCGTTGCCAGTATCCGCCCGTGCCATCCGGTTATGCAATGCCGCCGCCATGTCAAAGCGGGGACGTATGTGGACCACCTCCGGCGACTCGTCCAAAGCGACACTCCTGTTCTTTTTCAAATCAATGGTTGTCAGACGGATGCCCTGCGGGACACCCTCTTTCAGTACCTGTCCGAACCATTCCGTCCTGGGAAACTCCCCGGATTGTTCTGGAGGAAAATAGATGCAGAAGAAGGCATTCTCCAAACGGGATATGCACTCCTTGAAGCGCAACATCTCCTTCCACAGGTTTACCGCCGTGGGCTCGGCCGATGTGTCGGGGCGGTACTCCGTCTTGAGCAGCTCGTCGTGCCGCAACGCCTTGAGCATGTCATCTTTCTCTTCCGCCTGCTCTTCAAACCATCCGGCATACTCTTGCCAGAGCTGTGCGGCATATTCGTCGTCATCGCCTCTGTAGGGCGTGTCGAAACGGAAAAATATGTCATCGAACTGTCCTACAGGGGAACGTTCTATCTCCAGGAACTTGTCCACCAGGTCCACATCGTTCCTTCCGACAATCCATATCGCCAGTTTCCAGTCTTTCTTTCCGGCTATGTCCGCCCAGTAATCGACCGCCTTGTAGTATTCCTGTATTACAGATGCTGATGCTCCCATATCCAATCCGTTTATGAATTAATTTTCACAATGCCTCCCGTTACAGTCATGTTTGCCGTTCCCTCCACAGTGAGGTTCGTGCCTTTCATGGTTCCGGTCTGTGTATTCAAGTCATATTCCTTTGTCGCCTCCAGTTTGATGTTGGTGGCGCTGCCGTTGATGATGTTTTTTTCGCTGCTGAACACCATACTTTCGTTGCCCGAAACCAATGTAATGTTTTTCTTTCCTTCGATGGAAATCGTTTCCGCCTGCATACCTATGGACTTTTCGTCCATTACGATAACGGACTCGTCCTCGTTGGTGATGACTACGCTCTTTTTCGCCATAATCGTAATGGCGTCCTTCCCGTCCAGCAGGATCAGTTGTTTTCCCGTCTGGTCGGTGATGACAATGCTTCCCGTCTCATCATCGAAAACGATGGCGCTTCCGCTGCGCGTGATAATGCTCTTGGTCTTGTTGTTCTTGTCCCCTCCCTTGCCTGAAGCGGAATGGAACATGGCTCCGGTCACATAGGGGCGGTCCGGATTGCCGTGTTCGTAACCCACCATGACCTGGTCACCGACTTCGGGAACAAACACCCATCCGCGGTTTTTGGATACGGCGTCGCTTACTCCCGCATTGGGGCTCTGCACCCTGATCCAGTTGGTTGTTTTCCCGTTTTTCTGCCAGTCGAAACTCACTTTCACCCGTCCCTGTTCCTTTTCGTCGTCATTTTTCTTCACCGTCGCAAGCTCGGGCAATGCCAGCGGGAGTTTTGCGTCGGGAACAGGGATGTTTACCGTTCCGTCAGGAATCCCGGCAAAGGTGTTGGCATAATGCCCGTCACGGCGCACCTCATGCGTGATTTCGGTGATGCGGAATTTTCCCAAAGGCGGCAGGTTCATGTCACCGGGGAAAGAGACCTCAATGACTTCGCCTATCCGGATTCTGCATGTCTTTCCTATGCCCCTTATGTTCAACAAATTGGCGCCGGACTCATTTTTGAGGACCTTCATCTGCCCGTCCAGCCCCGCCTTGTCGGCGATGTGCGGATTGGCGGCGGCAGTCGTCTTGGCCCCATACGCCTTTTCGGAACAGTCATGCGCAATGGACTGGAGGTCATTCATGCCATCGGGTTTGGCGGGCGTGTCTGCATTATGTTGTTTGTTCTCCTGCGCTACATAATCGTATCTTGCAGATTTGCCCGGCACCAGATTTGCCACCAGACGTACCTCCTCCAGGTCCACATCGTACATGATTTTTTCCGTGTTGTCCTTGTCGGGTTTGCCGAAATAGACTTTTTTCCCGTCGTAATAGAACCACTCGCCGTATTGGGCGGAGAGCCGGTTCATAAAGTCGAAGACGCTCTCGTTGTACTGCGCCATGTAAGGGATTTTGGCGGAGTATTTGGGATTGGAAGCCAGCGGGACCTTCCCGTATTCCTGTGTCGCCTCCTTTATGATGGCGGGGAGGGTCTGGTCCATCCACGAGTCAAGCGTCCCGTTGTTCTCATACAATATCGTGGGGCTTGCTCCGTGAATGGCCACTCCGCCCGCCTCACCCATGCTTCCGACCATTTCCACCTGTGTGACAACCCCTTCGAAGTCATAACTTTCGCCCGTCTGCTTGTGGGCGAACGAGATGCTGACAGTCTCCCCGATGTAATTGATGAATTTTTCAGGTGTCTGCTTGAACGTATTGCCGGGCGAGAGGTAATTCACAATTACAGTAAAGGCGTGATGCCGGTTAAACCGCTGATGAAGCCGCAGTGAAACGAACTTCTGTTCCTCTCCTTTCACTGTCACCTTGGTAGTTACCAAATTCAGAAAACTTGCTCCCATACTATCTTTTGCTATGAAAATTAATTAATCAATCCGACCAGTCGGTATGTTTTTTGGTGCCGAAATAACCGGAATTGGTATATTCCGGCACCTTAAAAACTTTGATTAGAAAACAACCGTTAGTTATTTTCCGGCCAATCCTGTACAAATGTAGCCTCGTCCATCTTCACTGTCTGTGCGGAAATGGCGAACTTGATTGTCATCGGATAGGGGTTGGCCACATTCAGTGCCTCCTCGTATTCCACCACGTAACCGTTCTCAAATACCAATTCCTTCATCTTGGCATCCTCATCCGCTTTCTTGAAGACGATGCTTCCGTTTACGGGCTGATACTGTTTGAACATTTTGTCCAACACAATGGTGTCCGGAGTAGATTCAACCTCCACATAGATTTTACCACCATAGATGTCAGATGCCGGACGGCCTTTGGGATCCACATCGCGATTGAACTTGACATCCCATCTCAATACATCAAACTCTCTTGAGTCTGAAAACTTAAATGACGCTTTAAATGCCATATTCTCAAAGTTTTAAAGTTTGTAAAAAAGTTGATTACGGAATTTCCGGCTACCGGCGGTTCGGTGCCTCCCCGCCTTTGGCTTTCAATTTCCGGGGGCTAATATATGGAGCTTTCTGAAAATTACAAAAGTTTTTTGGGAAATTTTTTGCGATATTTTTTGGTTTTTTCAAAAATTATGTTCGTTAACATAAAAAAATCTGCCTCGAAAAGTGGCGGGCTTATTTTTTTGCCTTATATTTGCAATGTTCTCCTGCGCAATTTTTAAATCTTATTGATTATGGATACAGGAGTTGGTTTCATTAATCTTGATGATTCTGTAAAAATTGCGCTTAACATAGCACTTGCAGTGGCTCGTGAAAATGCGAACGAGTGTTACACTCCCTCGCATTTGTTGAAGGCTCTACTTCATAAAGATGTAGGGCTAAGAGATTTTATAATAAGTATAGGTAAGGATTTGGGGTATCTGGAGGAATGGGCGGATGTCCATATCGAACAATGTCCGAAATCCACTCGGTTCGCCGAAATCAAGCCGTCGGAGAAGATCGATGCCGTTTTCCGTGCCGCCGACGACGCTCGGATACAGATGGGGCTGTTTGACATCAATCCCATCTGTGTGTTGCTGGCACTGACGAAACCGGGTATCGCCTTTTCCTGTGACCAGCTCAGGTCTTTCCCTATCCTGGAGAAAGATATCCATTCCATATATACAGGCAACGAACCGGCGGGAGTTTCCGGCAGCGTGCCGGAGAGTTTCATTCAAAGCTCCGTTTCCTCTTCCACTTCCTTTCTCGCCAAGTATTGCGTGGACCTTACCGCCACCGCGGCAGACAGGCTTTATCCGACCATCAACCGTGACCGGGAGAACCGCATGGTCATGGAGGTGCTGGGCAGCCGCAGCAAATCGAACGTGCTGATTGTCGGTGATGCCGGGGTGGGGAAAACAGCCCTTGTGTACGGGCTTGCATGGAACATAGTCAACCATAAGGTGCCTTCGTTCCTGGAGGGAGCCCGTGTGTTTGAGCTTGACAATGCCTCGCTCATAGCAGGCGCCACCTACAAGGGGGAGATAGAGGACCGTTTGAAAAACATCGTGAAAGAGTTGCGCGGCATTGACAACGCCATCCTGTTCATTGACGAGATTCATATCCTGCTGGACAGCCGGCAGGGCAATTCCGGTGCCGGCAATGTGCTGAAGCCCGAATTGTCGCACGGCGACCTGACCGTTATCGGCGCCACCACCATTGACGAATACCGTAAGATTATAGAGCCTGACCATGCGTTCAACCGCCGTTTTGAGGTGGTGCAGGTCAATGAGCCGGACTTGAAGTCCGCCATACAGATGCTGCATTCCGTCCGGCAATCATACGTGGAGTACCACCGGGTGGGAATCAGCGACGATGCCGTGGCAGAATGCGTGCGCCTTGCCAAGCGGTATGTGAAAGACCGCCGTTTGCCCGACTCCGCCATCGGCCTGCTGGACATGACACTTTCGGCCATCAAGATGGTCAATGAAACAGGAAGGAAGGATACGGAAGCCTTGCTTGCCCGACTGGACGAGATAGAAAAGGAGGAAAAAACTCCTCAAGAAAAGGCGGAAGAGCTGAAAACGCTGCTTTTCCTGATGCACAACAAATTAAGCCCCATCCTTTTGGGCGTGGTTTCCGATGAGGCGGATATCCATGAATTGCAGGAGTATGAAGAGCTGGCGGCTTACCTGCGGAGCGCACTGGCCGCCATCCTGTCATTTGCGGAAAAGAGCATAGAGGAGGTAGGAATTTATGAGGTTGCCGCCATTGTCGCCAGCAAGACGGGCATTCCTATCGGCAAGATACAGTCGCAGGAGAAGGAACGCCTGCTCAACATGGAAGACTACCTGCGCCGCCGGGTTGTCGGTCAAGACCAGGCGTTGAAAACGCTGACCGATGCCATTCTTGAATCCCGCAGCGGTATGAACAAGCCGGGCCAGCCCATCGGCTCCTTCTTCCTGCTGGGGCCTACCGGCACCGGCAAGACCGAGCTTGCCAAGGCACTGGCAGAGGCGCTGTTCAACGATGAAAAGTCCATGATTCGTTTTGATATGTCCGAATTCAAGGAGGAGCACTCCGCCGCCCTGCTTTACGGGGCGCCTCCGGGATACGTGGGCTATGAGGAGGGCGGTATGCTGGTGAATAAAATCCGCCAGCAACCCTACGCGGTGGTCCTCTTTGACGAGATAGAGAAAGCGCATCCGTCCGTCTATGATATTTTCCTGCAAATCATGGATGAAGGGAAACTGCATGACCGTCTGGGCAAGGAAGGGGACTTCTCCAACTCCATCGTGCTGTTCACTTCCAATGTGGGCAGCGAATGGCTGACGAAGCAGTTGGAATCGGGCAATGTGCCGGCTACCACCCAGATCATGGAGGTGATGGGGCAGTATTTCCGTCCGGAGTTCCTGGCGCGTCTGTCGGAAATCGTTCCGTTCTCTCCTATCCGTGAAGACATCCTGTTGAAGATATTCGATATACAGTTCAACAGTGTCAGGAAACTGCTGGACAAGCAAGGTATCGGTATCACCATCAGTAACGATGCCCGTAAAATGCTTGCCCACAAAGGATTCACTCCCAAATACGGCGCCCGTCAGGTTGCCGGGGTTATCCGCAACTACCTGCGCAGACCGATTTCGCGGCTTATCATCAATGAAGAGCTGTGCAAAGGAAAAAATCTGGAGGTGGGTCTGGACGAACAGAATGAATTAACCTGGAATATTCACTAATAATCAAGTACAGTATGTTTGGATATACAGTATTCTTAAAGATCGGCAATCTTGCCGCTTCCTCGCTGGTCGATATGTATAAGGACAGTTACCAGCTTATCGGCTGTGAGTTCGGGTTCGCCCAGGGGATAGACATCAAAGGACAGGCCCAGACCGAGGTGAAAGGCGGTACGTTCTATGTGACTTACCCCCATCTTCCCAACCGTGACATGATCCAGTGGATGCTGGATGCCCGCAAGTATCAGAACGGAGCCATCGTGGTCCATGACAACCAGGGTTCCACGCTCGAAAAGATACTCTTTGAGAAAGCGACCTGTGTGGATATGGAAATCAGCTATATCCGGCAGGGGAAGAGCTATATCGCAACCAAGCTGACCGTGCAGGCGCAGAAACTGACGTTCGGGTCGGAGGAATTTGAAAATCAGTGGGTATTTTAAAAACAACAATGTTATGGGACTCTTTAGTTTTCCGCAAGTGGACAGCAATGTGAATGTCATATTCAGTGTTGACGGTGACGAGTATGCAGTGGAACAGTTCAAAATAGGTTTTCACCAGCCTGTCGATGGCATAAAAAACCAGCCGGAAGGGGAAGTGCGCGGCGGACGCATTATGATAACCCTTTCGCAAACAGTGAAGAACAACATCTACGGATGGGCTGTGAAACCGTGGATGAAAAAGAACGGGGCGGTGCTGTTCAAGACCGGTACGTCCGGGGTGATATTTGAGGTGGCGTTTACGAATGCGTATTGTTATCGTTTACAGAGAAACCTAAATGTAGGAACAGGACTGGAAACAATACTGATTCTTTCTCCTGAAACTGTATCATTAAATGGTATTTTTTTTGATAATAATTGGATAAAATAATTATTATGAAGGATTATAACGAGCAGCAGGTTATCCCATTATATTTATATGAATGGTTTTGCATGGAGGGAATACCTTACTCAGGTTTCGTTGAAGAGTTAGGTTATGTTCTATGCGAAGTTATCGTTACTCCTACAGGTAATGATTGCTCTACATTTGGAAATACTATTTCTTATAGAAAATATTATGATTTCGATAATAGTAAATGTGATGATAAAATAGATTTGTCAGTTAAGCATCATTATATTGATTATCAAAAAAATATAGAGATGCCAAGTTGGGATTTTTTTGCTGGGATTGCAATTTCTGAATCTGAAAATCGTATATATGATATAGCAAAAGACAAATGGTTAGGAAAGGATTTTAAATATCATAGTTTTTATGAATATCCATCAAGAATTCAAACTCAAAAATATGGAAGACCTAACAATGCCTTAAAATGGCAGAAAATATTAAAAAACACAGGGGGTGTTGTTAATGGTTATGTCATTTTTAATTTGCTTAAACAAGGATATTTAGATGAGGTTAGTAATAAGACATTGCTATCAGAATTATCATCTATTGGTATATCAGAACTCATAAAAAAATGCAAAGGTAACGTTTATTCTTATGCGTGGAGTGTTGGTTGGGAACTTGGTCGTATAATAACATATACAGAGTGGTACCAAAAAAGAAGATTTTTGTTTGCTTATTCTTTATGGGAAAATAAATATGGTTCTCCTAATGATGCTAATATTGATTTATGGATGTATTTTTTTGAGTCATATAAAGAAACATTAAAATGAAATTTTTTATAGATGCAATGTATTATCAATTTTTTATATATAACAGGGATAAATTTAGGATAGAAAATCCTCATGAAAGAACTATAATGTTAATATGTGGAATACTATTTCTTCCAATTGTAGTCATAGTTTATTTATTGATAAAAGATAATTTTGATTACAAATTACCATTTGTAATTTTTATCTTAATATATATAATAATGTATCGCTTTTTATATGGGTATTATATAAAAAAAGGAAATGGAATGAAGATTGTAAAACAGAAGCCATTACTTCTTAATAATCAACGTTTTTCAGTCATTATTTCATGGATGATTTATCCTTTATTAGTTGCTTCTCTTTATTTTATATTGAAGTATAGGTGGTTATTTGATTTTTTATCTTGATATATTAGTTAAAATTGAAATGACACAGTATAAAACGATTGTAATTTATGTAGTTTTTAATAGCCAATCAAAAAAGGCATTTGAAGAAGAGTTGGAAAAATACGGACTGGAGCGATTGGGAGAGCAAGACATCTTCGCACTTCCCTTAGACGAATACCGCACGAAGGTACAAGCATTCAAAGCTTACCTGCGAGCTTATTCGCGCAAGCATCTAGATAGTCAGGACACAGTATTGTTCGTGGAGTCACGCATGAATCCGGAACGGACCCTGACTGCCATATTGCAAACCAATCTGATGAGTGAGGACGAATAAAAGATTACGGATATTATGAGTGCACAATCGTATATCAAACTTTGGACTGCCGAGCCCTCGGAACATGATGAGGTGCAGGCTTACGACCTGTTGAGTTATGAGTATGACTTCCGGAAACCGACAACCCCATGCGGGCAAGCGGCCGGAAAGACCACCGGGGGACAGATGCAGGTAAGCATAGCCGGATTTCCCTCGAAGGAGTTGCTGGAATGGATGTTCAATTCACGCATCCTGAAAAGCGGAGAGGTGATGAACACCTCGGGAAGGCTGGGGACACCGAAGGAAACCATCCGGTTCAAGGGAGCCCAATGTCTGGATTTCCATGTGCATTCGACCGTGAAAGAGAGTTGTACCTCGTTGCTTATCCATTTCAGGGAAATGGAAGCCGGCGATTCGTGTCACCTAAATTTGAAATGAGATTATGAACTGGTTTGCTGCCTTGTTTAAACGGAAAGAGCCCGGAACGGTGAATGACCGTTATGTGATGAAGCTGTCCGTATGCCGCGAGACATACACGGTAGAAGAATTTGACCTGCAATTCAAACGGAATACCGACCGTGACGGATTGCCGGAAGGTGAGGCATACGGCGGTTTCGTTACCTGTACCCTTGCTGGTATGCCGGGTGACGGCCTGCTACGGTGGGGTGCCTACAGCCAACCATGCGAGGACGGTGACCTGCGGGTTTACCGGAAAGACAAACCGGACCAGGAAGCCGTATTCGTCCTGCGTTTCGTGGAAGGGAACTGCATCCGTTTGCAGCGTAAGGTTGACCGTATGAACCAAAAAAGCAGCATTACCCTCCTGTTTGCCGCAAGGATATTGCAATTCAGTGACGACGAATTTGAGAATAACGAATGGCGCTGACAAGTATGGAAACGAAATTTTGCAAACTACCTCTGGATTTTGGAGCCTTGCTCAGCGAGGATGTGGAAAACAGCCGCCTCGCGTCCTGTACGGAGATAGAGTCTATCGACCAGTTCATCGAGATGCTGATTGACACGGCTCCCGGGGAGCACGCCTTTGACAAGGATTTCGGCTGCGAGATTTTTTATCTTGATTTTGAGAGTATCATTTCGCATACCCGCTGGGAAGGGCAGTTTTCCGACTATATCACCCAAGCCATCACCCGGTACGAGAAGCGTCTTACGAATGTGAACGTCCGGGTCATTATCGACGATACCACCCGGCAGGACAATGTGTTCGAGGCTTCGACCATAAAAAAACGCGTGCAGGTATATGTCTATGGCAATCTGGTGCATACCGGAGAGAAGCGTTGCTTTTACTATGTGATTTATTTAGGACCCATTTCAACCCGATGAAAAGCGTATGAGTATGGAGAAATATAACAAGGAGCAGATTAGGAACCGTATGCTGAAATACGCGGCGGCATTCTGGGGAATCAAGAAAGCGGAAAATTTTGACCCTGTCGTCAAGCTGATGCTTGAGGCGCTGTCCAACGAACTGTATATGCTGGGGGAAGACTTCACGGCCATCGAGACACGGCTGTTGGAAAAAACCGCCCGTATTCTGACACCGGACATACTGACCTCGGCACTTCCCGCGCATGGTGTCGTGCATGCCTCTCCCATTGAGCCCGGCTACCTGATTACGAAAGAGTCGGGTATGTATTATGAGAATGACCTGCTGACCCAGAAACTGTCCGCCGGAAGCATTTCCTTTTATCCGGCCTGTGACACCCTGCTGCACAAAGCCGATGTGAAATACATGGTGTGTGACGACATTCTCTATCAGGTGGACCATACCCTGTCGAAAACAAGGATTGCCCGTACGGAAACAAGGATGCCCGCACGCACGGTCTGGCTCGGCCTGGCGGTGGACGACTCGCTGACGGACCTGGAAAACATTTCTTTCTATCTTGACTTCCCCAACCTTACCAAAAGCTATGAATACCTGTTCCTGCTTCCGTGCACGGAATGGTCCGCCGGTGGAAACCCTATCCGGATGGAGCCGGGCATCTATGAGAAAAGCCGGTTGCCGGAGGAATCCACCCGTGCCTTCTTCCGGAGCTATGATGTGATGTCCGTCATAGACAAGGAGGTGATGGAGCTCTACAACAAGCATTTCCTGCGGGTTTCGCAACCGGTCCCCCTCAATGAGGTTGACAAGGAGCCCCTGCCGAAAGCCTTGTCTTCCTGTTTCGGGGAGCGTGTGCGGGAAAAGATGCAGGAAAAGTTGGTGTGGGTGAAAATCGTATTCCCCGCCCATTTCACTCCGGAAATCCTGGAGGAGCTTCATGCGGGCATCAACATCGTGCCTGTGGAAAACAAGCTGCTGCACGAACAGACTACCTCCCTCGAAGACACGTTCAGGGTGATTCCCCTGCGTACCGGCAATTACGAGTCCCTGCTGTCCGTGCACAGCGTGAAGGACTCGGACGGAAAGAGCTATCATGAACTCCAGTATCCGGTACCCGGTTCCACGGAGAGTTACGGCACCTATTCCATCCGCAAGGGGGGCTGCGAGCGTTTTGACTCCCGCTCCGCCAAGGAACTGCTCGGTTATCTGCTGGACCTGCTGGATGACGAGACCCACGCCTTCCATGCCGTTTCGAGTGTCAAGCTGCAAGCACTCGCCGGCCAGATGGAGCAACTGACGGCACAACTGAAACAGGCGACCGACAACATGAACGAATACAGGGAGACCCCCTATTACCTGATGGTTGACCAGATGTCCGGCAAAGGGCAGGTCACCGTGAAATACTGGACCACCCACTGCGAGACAGGCAACCAAATACAGGCCGGCGTGGAGCTGTCGCCATACGCCACCACCTATCTGGACCCGAAGACACTTGCGCTTGTCAGTACCACCTATGGCGGGAAGCAAGCCCCCAAGAACCGAGAGCTGATTGATATCTACAAATACGGGATTATTTCACACGGACGTGTGCTGACGCAAAACGACATAGCCAGCTTCTGCAAGAAAGAGCTTGGCGAGCTTCTGTTGCGGACAGAAATACGCAACGGGGTGGAAATCAGCCCGGTGCCCACCGAGGGGCTGATACGTACCAAAGAAGTGCATCTGGTCCTGGGAACGAAGCTGGACGGGCCGTTGCAGGAAAAACAGATGAAGGACAGCCTGCACACCAGACTGTCCGCCTGCTCGCCGGATACATTCAATTACCGCATATTCATCGAATACAATAACGCATAAACATAGAACTTATGGACCCTGTCACCCAACATCTGATTTCATCGTACCTGCTGATGCCCGTACTGACTGTGATTTTCGGGATTGCAGCCTATTTTATCGCACGGAAAAACAAACTGCTCAACAATAAGAAACTGATTGTCTATCTGCTGCTGTGCGGCATTGTACTTGCCCTGCCCGGCCTGTCGGGATTCATGGACTATAACTTCATGCCCTATATCTATGTCCTGCTTGCCATCCTGTACTGGACCGCCGGGTATTACAACCGGTTCCTGCTGCGGAAAGTGTTCGCCTCGGGAAAGGAGACACCCTCTTTCGGTATCCGGTGCCTGCTGACGGTTACAGTCGTGCTGCTGGGCGCGGGGCTCTTCTCCGTAGTGTTCAACCTCTGCAACGAACTCCAGTACGGCATTTGGGCTTCCACCTGCCTGCTGCCTTTCGCCTTCCCGCTCCTGTACACCCAAACGGTAAACAGCTATTTTGACATACCCCTTGAAATATACAAGGTCTGGAAGTATTCGGAAGAGTATGATTCGGACTCCTTGTACATCAACCGTGAGCGGAGTATCGTGGTGGATGTGGAAATATTCCGCAAGGTGGACGATCCCGCCGCGGAGCGTATTACCGGCAAGGCGTCCGAAGATGTCATCTTCGGGCATTGGTTCCAGCGCATGATTGACGACTGCAACCTCAAATCGCCGTCCTCCCCGATTGTCTATCAGAATGACGGTGGCGCCTATTACGAATGGGTATTCTATACCAAATCCTCCTTTTTCAAGAGAAGGTTCTATATAGACCCGGACGTCACGCTTGCCGAGAACCGACTGAAAAGCCATGATGTGATCATAGCCAAGCGCGTGGCGAACGAAATAGTGAATTACAAGGAATATTAAAAAAAACAGACATGATGAATACAGGAAAACAGAAACCGGGAAAGAGATATCCGCTGGTAAACTGGGCGGACGGAATGCCGGTCAACAAGAAGCATTTTATCCAGCTGGAGGACCATTTCACGGACCGGCTGTGCGAATACCAGTCATTCCAGCTGAACCGTGCCAATTACGGGCTGCTCCCCTTCAGGAAAGGAGAAGCCGTTTCCGGTGATTTCAGCATCACGGAACTTGTCACGGGCACTCTGGAAGTCCGTTTGAAACGCTGCCTCGCCCTTACCGCCGGCGGTTACCTGATAGATTATGACGCGGGGGGAGACGACGAGCTGACCGCCAGTTTCCATATCGCCATTGACGAGACGGAGGATAAGGACCAGCGGTGGGATGTCATTCTGATGGCAGACCCTTTCGAGCGTCTGCCTTCGGGCGTCCCAGATGAAAAGGAGACCAGCCCCCGCCAGCCTGATGCGCTGCCCAACTATGCGTTGAGTGTCGTTCCGACAGGGCAGATTGACGGCAACAACCTGGGAAGGCACTTCCTGGTAATCGGCCGCCTGCGCAAAAATGGGAACCGCTGCGAGGTGGACGGGAACTTCATCCCTCCCTGTACCAGCATGTCCAGCCATCCGGACCTGAAAAACTACTATCTGAAATTCGGGCAGCTGGTCGATTCCATCGAGAAAGCCTCGTCGGATATTCTCGCCAAGGTGGAGAACGCGGAGAAGCAGACCCCGCTTGCCGTGAACATCGGCATGCTGTGCCGCCATGTCATGCTGTTCATATCCGACATCTATTTCTCCTACCGTAACGAAGGGCAGTATTATCCGCCCCTCCGTTTCCTGAACGTATTCTCCACGCTGGCACACCGCCTGTATGTCTGCCTGGGATTTATGAACAAGGAGGAGAAGGAGGACCTGCTGAAATATTTCAACGAGTGGAACGGCATCAATCCCGGCGCTTACGAGGGGCTATTGCGGGAAAACAGCGGCCTGTTGTACAACCACCAGAACATCCGTCCGCTGATGATAACCGCGGAGCGTTTCCTGTACCAGTTCAATGACCTGTGGACCACGCTCAGCCGGCTGGAATACATCGGCAAGCACAAGGAAAACATCGTGGTTGCCGAACGCTCCAGACAACCGAAGGAGACGAACGAGTCACGCTGGAACATATTGGACTGATCATTCATACAAGAACAACCATGGCAGAAGAGACAGACAAAATCGTATGTTTTGAGGAACGCCCCCATCTGTTCAACCAGCCGGATACCGACTTCAAGGCGGAAGTGGTGGCCAGCGGGCTGAAGGAGGGCGGGTATGACGCGGAACGCACCCTTATCTCCAGACGGGGCGACATGCGTCGCGGTTTCTCGAAGGACATCCAAGAAATACGCTCGGAATACTCCCATTACGACCTGACGGATTATCTGTATCTCCACGTGAACAGGCGCAGCATTTACGACGCCCTTCCGGAAGGCATCTTCCACAAGAATCTCCATCAGTCGGGGAAAGTGTCGAAAGAACAGGTACTGGATGAAATCCGCATCCACCGCGAGGAGGAATTCTTCGCCCGGCGTTTTTTCAAGCCTTTTGAAATCTCGCTGGACCATCTGCTGGTCGCTTTCCAGAACAAGGAGCGCCGTATCGACGAGATGAACGTGCACGCCGACTTTGTGAGCATCTTCTCCGGACAGTGGCCGGTACTCAAGCTGCTGCCGCTCCATCTGGCGGTCATGCTGGTCCATCTGCTGCCCTATCTGGAACAGATTACCGCCAGCCTTGCGAAGACGGGCGAGTGCATGAGCATCCTGACCGGGGTGCCTGTCCGCCTGAAGAGAGGCGACAAATGCGTGACAGAGGCGCCTCCCGGTCTTGTCCCCCGGTTAGGCCGGTGCCTTTTGGGCGACACGATGGTGGCGGGGAACCGTTTTGCCGACGGCACATACCGGCTGCTGCTGGAAATCGGTCCCCTGTCCGCCCGGAAAATGGAGACCTTTTTCCCAGGAGCCGCCAACAACCGGATATTGAACGCCCTCATGGAGCTGTTCCTGCCATCGGACAAGGAGATACAAGTCCGCTATATCATCCAGCAGGAGGACGCGCGTTTCCGGCTGGGTACACCGGACGGACAGTGCGCGTACCTGGGAATCAGTACTTATTTATAAAGAAACAAAACATCATCCGACATGAAACCGAAAAATAACACCGAAGTGAGAAAGGCCTATCTGAGGTTCTCCGGCTACCTGACAAGCTGTATCGTGCTTGCGGTAACCATCTTTGCCTGTTTCCTCAAAACCTCCGGCACGGAGGTGAAACGGATTACGGAGCAGACGCTGGAATACGACCATGTCTATGCCAGGGAGCTCGCCTTGGCAAACAGCGTGGATTCCGTGTACCAATACATGAAACTGATGAACACCTCGCCGAAAATCAACGACGTGCTTTTGCAAAGTGTGGTCAGCACACGCAAGATGAACCTGCTGAAGGATATCCAGGGCATGGATGCCAGGGATTGCAGGCTTTACAGCCGGCTGCTGGGAAATATCAACATATTCCTCGGGGTGAAGGATTCCATCCGCCTGTTGAACATTCAGGAGGAGATGGTAAAAAAAGACCTGACGCAGTGCATCCAGGACAACTGGAAGACACGGCGCAGCCTGAGTGTGGGACCCAATAACAAACAATGAGAACGCTATGATGGACAATAACAGAAAAACACTGAACAAACGGGAAATCCTTATGGGACACGCATACGTATTCCTGTTTTTTTTCCTGACGACCGTGGCGTGCTGCCTTGCCATCTTCATGTGGAATTCGGACTTCAGGATGTTCGAGCAGAAGGAGTTTGTGAAAATCAAGATGAACCGTATCAAGGACTTCCAGCAGGAACAGGCCGAAAGCCAGATGCCCGTGGACTCCCTGTTCCGGAAGATAGAGGCTTTCCAGCCCGGCGTATATGCCCAATACGAGGAGGACGACATCCACTACCTGATAAACAACCTGCGGAACACCTACGAAAGGAACAGCTGGGACAAACGGTACAAGCTGTTCATGCATATCGCCGATTTTTATGCCATGTGGCTGTCGGACAAGAAACAGCTGTGGAGCATCGAACAAAACATACGCTTGTTCAAAGCCAATCTGGAGGAGTGCGAGATCGGCTTGCGGAAGAAAGAGGAAGACCTGCGCTCGGGAACTAAAAACAAATGACGCCATGGGAAAGATTCGTACCAGAAAGATTCTGTTTGTAGTTGCAGCGATGCTGCTGTGTGTGCTTGTCGCCGTGCTGATCCGGCTGTTTTTTTCCAACCGTATCGTACGGATGACCCTGACGCCCATTGAGGTGGAAGTCGGGGAAGCCGTTCATTATGCTGACAGCACCCGCAATGCGGGTTCCTGGCTGTGGGAGTTCGGCAACGGGGATGTCTCGCATGAACGGAGCGGCCAGTACGTGTTCAAGGAACCGGGGCGTTACCAGGTACGCCTTCAGGTGGACCATTCGCTGGAGAAGAAACAAATCGTCAAGGTGAACAGACGGGCCAATAATTACGGAAGCGACCAGCTGGTCAAGATAGAGGCGCCGGTGACCGCCTTCCAGGGTGAAATCATTTCATTCAAGGGGTACGGGCCGTCGAGGGAATGGCGCTGGCAGTTCGGTGAATCGGGCATTGTGGACTCACGGGAGCAGAATCCGCTCTATGCCTACTCCGAGCCGGGCAGGTACGAGGTGCTGCTGACCACGGAAGAGACCTAGTATCCGGTCCGGCACACCATTGAGGTTCTTCCGCAATATGCGGAGAACGACTCGACGGACGTGCTTGTCGTTATCGGCAACGACATCCGCGAGCATTTGCAGGCCATCGTGGACGGCAAGCCGTTCAATGTCCATTACAATTATATCCTCAAGAAGTATCTCTGCGGAAATCCGGACATTGCGGTGACGGTCAACAATAACAAAAAGAATGACTTCTACTCCTATTGCCAGGGTTTGAAAATCATTGCCCGTCGGAAGACCCTCATCGACGAGGTGTTTGTGGATATGGGTGACAACCTGAACAATGAATGCGTGATGCAACTGATGGTGACGCAGCACGAACGTTTTTCCGAATCAAAAAAGTAATGTGAGGCATGAAAAAGAACTGTTTGTCAATCCTGTTGAAAAGAGGATGGATTTGCGGAAGCATTATCTGTCTGGCGGCCTGCGGACCGGTACACCGTTTTACACGCGTGAAGAATGTCCCCCGCGAATATGTACGGAACTATTCCGCCGAAGGCGTGAAAGCTCCCCGCAGCCTGTCGCTGTTCAAGCATGACCCGTGGATTGTCTTTGCCAACGAGCCGGGAACAACCTACCTGAGTCCGAGCGGGAAGAATGAAATGCGCTCCGTGAACTATATGGATGCGTTTCTGGTCATCAAGCGCAAAGGCGACTGGCTTCAGTTGATCCAGTATGACCCCGCCATCCTGAAAAACGGAAAGCTGAAAGAGTGGAAGCAGGCCCGGTATTGCGGATGGATTAACCGGGACAACCTGTTGCTGACCCGAAGCGGTGTGACCGACATAGCTACGGGCTTCAAGAACAAGCAGGTGGTGATGCCGGCCGACAGTGCGGCACTGGCTGAACCGGAAACGTATTTCGTTGATGATTCCGTAAAACTGTTCAAAGATACCGACCTGACACAGGAAGCGGGCAGAATCCCGTTCTACGGCATTGTGTATCCTTATCAGGCATCAGCGGACAAAGGATGCGTGCTTGTGGCGGACCGGCCCAAACTCGACGCCGACAGTATCGGGGGGATGCCTGTCGGGTGGATAGACCGGCGGCTGCTGACCGAAATAGGCCAGCAACTGCATGTGGATATCGCCTCGCTGCCCGACAGCGCACTGTTGTTTAAGGACAGCGAACGAAAGGATACCCTGACGCTGGCATCCGATGATATGCGGCAGGTATGGGAGTTTGCCGGGCGGCATCCCGCCATCCGGTACAGTCCGGTGTTGTCCTACCGGCACAATGATACGGCGTTCTGTTTCAGAACACATGTGCCGATGCCGGTCATTGACAAACGGGAAAGCTATGTGCTGAACGTGAACGGCCATCCGATTTATTACGGAACCTTCAAGAACAAGATAGAAAAGGACCTGCAAAAAATAAACCTCGTGTTTGTCCTGGAAGGAAAGGATAAGGCCATCGACCAGTTTCCCGCCGTGGTGAATGCCATCCAGGGGTTGCAGTCCCAGTTGGCGAACGATGAGAGTTTCTCCTTCAAGTTCGGCGCCGTGCTCACTTTCAACGAGCCGGACAGCCGGGAAGATCCCATCTGCAAACTGACTCCCGACTATATGGAATTTCTGGACTTTCTGTCGGACAAGGCACGGAACGCGGAAAAACTGAAACCTGTGTACGGTAGATTCGGCAGCTGGTCGGGTGTCCGCACAGGGGTGGAACTGTTCAACAAATGCAGGAACGAGAGCAATGTCCTGGTGGTGGTAGGTGACAAGGGGTTCAACAGCGAATGGGCGGATTCCACCCTGGTGGACCGGCTGGTGGAAAACAACTGCCGGTTGCTGGGATTCCAGCTTTACGGCGGAGAACCGGATAACTTCAACAATTTCGTGCTGCAAATCGGGAACATGATAGACTGCTCGGCTCCACGCATCAGCCGGAAGAAACGGGAACTGATTGTGTATCCCGAACAGCTGCGGAACGGAAACGAATATGCGGAGGTGAACCACAATACGTATTGCCTGGACTTTCCGAACCGGAGCATGACACAGGGATGGCTTGTCTTTCCGCAGAAAAACGAGTCGCTGGAGCTGGAGGGGCTGACTACCGCTGTGGACTCCATGCTGTTGCAGGTGAAGTTTGACAATACGCTGTTGGGCAACAGCCTGACAAGGGCGTTTGAGGAGGTGGGAACCCATCGGTATAAACTTGACTCGACGCTGGTGGACTACTATCATATCCGCAAGTCAGGCGTGCAACCGATATTGTCTGTCCTGCCGGGTGTCGAGCCGGGATGGAAACTGCCGGCAGCGCCTGTCGTATTGCCCGACTCGCTTTCGTCCGTAACGGACTATTACCTGCTCGTCAATGAAGAGGAGTTCAAGCGGCTGAGAAAGTATGTGGAAGTGCCCGCCAAACTGGTCCTGGACTATAAATATGAGGCGGTCAGAAAGAAAAAGCAGGCGAAGACGGATATCTGCAACTGCCCGGACGATGATCTATCGGCAGATACAGAGGAGGCTACCATACGTGTGAAGACGGACAGCCTGAACATACCGGAATATGCCCCGACGCGCCGTGTGAGAAGGCAACTGGTAAGGCATCTGCTTTCGGAACGCAACAGGGACAAGTACTGCAAGACGGGAAGAAGGGATTTCCTGAATATGCCTCTGTCGGAAGCGTTGCAACGGTTCACGTCGTGCCCTGTGGATTATCCGTTCTTCGAGGTTTACCGGGTCAAGGACTTGCGGAAAAAGGAGATGATTACGGACGTGGAACTAGACGGGCTGATTGAGTATTTCAAGGAAAAGAAAAAACTGCTGGATGAGGCTGCCGGCAAGGCGTTCTGGTCCAACGGGCAGACTTATTATTGGATTAGTCGTGATTTGTTACCATAAAAAAGATTCCCATGTTAGGTAGATATAAAGATGTTTATATAAATAAAGAAGATTTTGATGCTCTAGTTGGACTTGGTATTCCTTATGAAGGTTTTGTTATTGGAGTCGGATATGCTTACTTGTTATACGATGTGTTAGAACCGGTGCAATTTGAGCATATAAATAGTAGTGTGTTATCGTATAATAATTTTTGTGTCCAATTTGCAACGCAATGTATAGATAATTCACATGAAGCTTTCACGCTAAGTTTAGGGATGTGTCAACAAGATTTGATATCTCCTATAGAACAAGTATTAGGTAGTGATGAAGGATACTTAATAATAATTTCTCAATGTGGAGAAGTTTTAAGGAAAATTAAAAAAGAAGGGAAAAATATATACATTAAAGTAAATAGACAAGCCTTTGATGCTATTATTTCTAAATTTTCAGATACTTCCGATTATTATGCTTTACTAACATTGGGGGCACTACGAAATAAAGAGCGTCATACAGGCTACCAGACCTTAATTGCAGAACCACAGACTTATGCAATTAAAATAACAGGGGAAATGAGAGAAGGAAATAGCTTGTTAGGAGATGTCACGATTGCATTTGTTTTGAATTTTGATGATGGGACTTCGATTGTTTTGGATTCTTTTAAAGGCGTTGCTGGTGGTTATGGTAACGGAGCTCCTGAAAATGGAGATTATGTGACAAGTAATTATGCGGATAGAGGACCTCTAAGTAATTGGTATAACCGTGGAATGACACATGATGAAATAGGATTTAGTTTTAATTTAGATCCTCAATTTAAAACAAATAGAAGTTTGTTGAGAATTCATCCTGATGGAAATAATGAAGGAACATTGGGTTGCATAGGGTTAAGTGGTGATAAGAATGATTTGATAAGATTTAGAGATAAATTACGTGGATATCTTAAATTGCAAAAAGGAATTCCAACTAAAATATATATAATGAACAATCCTAATAATGCCAATTGGGGCAGAAAAAAAACTCCTAATATCAATGAATAAACAAATAATATTTATAATTATTGCTATTATATCACTATTTAATAGTGATAATCAGCCTACTGTGAAATGGAATAATATCACTAAAGGACTTACCTATAATATTTATTACAATAAAAGTGATAAAAAAGCGTTTGTACCAGATATTACAGTTAATAACAAGTTGTATCTAAACGATTATAAATCAATAGATTCTTTTTATCCTATCAATGTTGATAGTTTATGTGTTAATATGGAACAAGACATATATGCTTTTTGCTTATTTCTAAATAGTTCTCATACGCAATATCTAAAAGCATTTACATATGAAGGTGCTCTAAAAAATGAATTTTCTCTATTTGAAATCGGATATTTGAATGAAGAACTTTTTAAGGGTAGTAAGAAATATCACACTGATTACATATCTTTTGAAACTGAATCTCAATTAGCTTTGGGAATGGCTTTAGATTCTGTTTTAGATATAAAGGGAGATAAGTGTGTTTTTCAAAAACGTGGGCGGGACTCTTTAATTGTATATAGAATTGGAATAGATGATGTTTCTGGATTTTGTAAAAAATACAATATGCCAGGATATAGTTTATACTTAAGTATTAAGAATTCTAAAGTAAATAAGATAGTATATGGATTTGAATATCCATAATTTTTATTATAATCGTTTAGTAGATATTCTATTATCATGATTTATCAAGCTATATTGAAAATTCGTGGCAAAGAAATTACGATATTTTATTACAATTATCGCTGCCATATCCAACACTATGATGATTCAAACCTGAGAAGAATCATCCAGCTGCACATACAGGTTTGTGAAGAAATCGGAAACCAAGAGAATCTGCCGGTCGAGGGGGATTTGATTACGCTTGCGTTTGAATGCAGCGGAGATGAGGCGTTTTTTTATGACTGGCTAAATGGGGGAACGATGCAGGACGGGGAAATCCATTTTATCTATAATGAGGTGGAGGTTGCGGATATTTTGCGGTTCTGGGATTGCTATTGCGTGAAAATAGAGGAATACATGAGTGTCGGGAACGCTCCGATGATGATAGTGGTGTATTTGTCGCCGGGGATTATCAAGAGGAATAATCTGGAGGTGAGGGAGAAGGTTTGGAAGGTAAGTGACCCTTCTGTTCAGAACAGTGAAAAAAATATTGGTACAAGTGAAGTAGAAAAAGAAGTGGTTTCTCAAAAGAATATTAACTTTACCACAAATTCTTCTAAAATAATTTCAGATGCTGATCAGGCAGTTGTTGATGCCCAAGTGAAGCAAATGAAACAAATATTGGAAAAAGAGGAAAAACGATTTAATGCTTTATTGCAAAGTGATAACAAAGATGAACCGAGCAATAAGCAAAAAGGTAATTATGGAGAAATGAAATCCTGTCTTAATTTACTAACTAATGAGGAATTGAAGAGAGGTGTAAATGGCAAGCGATATAACTTGAAGAGAATCGGTGATGGTGCACCTAATAGTTTGGATTCTAAAATTAGGCAAGGCATCGACGGAATTTATGAGAATCTGACACCTATACCTAATTTTGTCATTGATGAAACCAAGTATGGAACTTCAACACTCAGTGAAACAAAAGGTACTGGTCCGCAAATGGGAATGACATGGATAATAAGTAGAATTAATAGATTGTATAGACAAGGTGTGTTGTCTGAAGAGCAACATGAGAAATTTGATTTAGCAATTAAAAACAGAACAATAGAAGCAGTCGTTTCACATGTTTCTCATAATAGTGAGGTTATAGTAACTCAAAAAATTTCATTAAAAAGCGGATGTAAAGAAGCTGCGACAACAAATGATTTTATTTTTTTCGACTGGCCTTAAAATGAATGTGTAAATTATTTAATTAATATATTTTTTTGATATGAAACTTAGAGACAAACTTTTTACAAAAGAACAATATATAAAGCAATTAGCTAAATATACTACTAAAATAGAAAAATTGCAAAGTGAAATCTGCCAATCAGAAGATAATGGAGAAGAACAGATTTGTCCGGAGTTTTATGGTCGTTTGCTTGATTATCAAGTTAATTCTATAGTTACGATGTATTCTATGGGAGAAAGATTAGAATGTATAAAGCCTAATTATATTTTAGCAATTCAAAATTTGGAAAAATGTTGGACACCTTATGGTTATTATCTTCAGATGCTATGGTTATTATCAATTGGAATTATGTTAGATTATGAAGATGATATTCTTCGTGGTTTATATAAATTGATAGAAAATAATGGAATAAATGACCATGTTTATGATATTTTGTTAAACTATAGATTTCCAAGACAGAAAAAAATATCCGATTGCGTTTTTGACAATATACCATATCATGCGATTTTGGATATTACAGATTTGGCAAAGGAAGATAAGTGTACAGCTGTAAAACGTTTGGAGAAATATCTCAAAAAAGAATGGTATAGAGGACATTCCGCTTATCCTTGGTATAATGATCATAAATATGGCATTGTTCATGATGGTTATTGGAGCTTTGAAAGTGGTGCATTAGTTAAGATATTGGGACTTGATGACAGTATTTTGAAAGGACAACCATATTATCCATACGATATGGTTCATTGGACAGATGGTCAAAAGTAAGTAATAATTAAAAATGAGATTGATATGAGTTATTATGTTCATGCTTATTTGGTAGATGCAAATAAAGTAAAAGCCGTTTACGGTTCGCATGATATGGATTTGTTGAATCATTTATCTTCTTCGCTGAAGGAGAAGTTAGACAGCTTAAATAATTACTTTGGAAGTGAAATAAGTCTGTCAGAAGATGCTTACAGTGTACTCGCTGGCATTGTAAACGGAGAAAAGCGTTCTTCCCATATGGCATTCATGTATGGATATGTATATGAAATAATCTGTGAATATTATGGACGAATCATCTATAATGCCGAGAACTTGTGGCAACTGGACGAACAGAGTACTTTTATATCTATTCCACTCAGTGATGATTTTCCTTACATCATAAGCATTCCGGTGTCAGATTTGGAAATCAAGAAACAGCAATATGCCGCATTGGAAGCAGGAAACGGTATTGGTAATTATGCCTATGAAGAAGAAATGGACGATTTGAATTTTATTTTTGATGAAGCCATTGAAGCCCGGAAAGATTTGATAATTACTGTTTATTGAAAAAATGTATGAATAATTCTCAAACATCCAACCAGTTTAATCTATCCGTTGAATTTTTTCTAGCTACTGATTGTAACTATGACTATACGATAGATTATATGGAAAACGTAGCTCGGAACTTCACAAAGAAGTATCCCAGTTATCTCATCCATAAGAAAAGTGAAGACAAGATAAAAGCCTTTTTGACTGATATGGTCAAGGCTAAAGTAGAAACCTTTGTCAATGCAGAGGCGAGGAACATAACTGTGACCGAAGTACGTGAGATAGCGGATTTGATAGCAGAATATGAGGGAGCGGAAGGAGAACGGAACAGTTCTTCACTATTCGGTAATCATCCTACGGATGCTCCCTCTTTGGGAAGTACCGGAGTGGAACTTGCCATGAGCATGGATAATGGAACTTCGGATATCCGTCCCATCAATGTAGCCAAACCTACAGGTGCATCGGGGAAACCCAAGATAATGAAACGAAGTGTTATCCGTGTAACCGTGGAGTTGGAAGTGCTGATGGAAACCAAACAATACCTGCATTTCTTACAGGAACTGCCAGAGTTGTTCAGCCTGCATGAGTTTCCGAACCTACGTTGCAGAGTAACATGGAAACAGAAACGGGTGAGCTATCAGGAATCTCCATTGCCCATTGAAGTGAAGGTTGTGGAAGACCGTAAATATCAGCGATGGTTTGTGACCTTTACGGTATTGATGGTGCTGTGTTTTATCGGGATTATCACCCTGTTCTTTTCCATTCCGAACCTGTATAAGCAGGACATTCACTTTTTGCGGAATGATACGATTCATCAGGAGTTCTCTATTTCTAATAGCCGAATAGACTTGAAGAATGTTAATTTGATGAATAATGGTGGAAAGGATACGCTTGTTATCAAGGATAAAAAAGTAATTATTGCTAA
>OGCQ01000860.1_pt1 | contig 44295 bp, 29 predicted proteins | sample 1570161 | NCBI WGS metagenome assembly OGCQ01 (sample SAMEA4384402, study PRJEB24528) | human gut metagenome | reverse complement strand
AGCATTAGCCTTCCAAGCTGAGGGTCGCGGGTTTGAGCCCCGTCTTCCGCTCTTCAAAGAGAATCTGAGAAATTAGATTCTCTTTTTTTGTATTACTTTAAACCTCTAAGAACATGAAAGATTCTCCAACGCAATCAAGCGTACTGCAATTGGCACACCCCCCTATCCCAATTGTCCGCATCGGAATTATAGGATTGGGGAATCGAGGGCTACTTACCCTGCAACGTTATCTGCAAATAGAAGGAACTGAAATCAAAGCTCTCTGCGAAATCAGAGAAGGCAACTTGAACAAAGCCCAACTCATACTAAAAGAAGCAAAGCATCCAGAAGCCATGGGATATACCGGACCGGACGGCTGGCGAAGGATGTGTGAATGCAACGATCTGGATTTAGTCTTTGTCTGTACAGATTGGCTCACTCACACCCAAATGGCAACCTATGCAATGGAATGCGGCAAACATGTAGCTATCGAAGTTCCTGCCGCCATGAATGTAGCCGAATGCTGGCAACTGGTCGATACAGCAGAAAAGACAAGACGCCACTGTATCATGCTGGAAAATTGCTGTTATGACCCTTTTGCCCTGACTACTCTCGAAATGGCACGTCAAGGTGTACTCGGAGAAATAATGCATGTAGAAGGAGCATATATTCACGATCTCCGTTCCATGTATTTTGCCGAAGAGAGCGAAGGCGGTTACCACAATCACTGGGGAAAAAGATACAGTATCGAACATACAGGCAATCCCTACCCCACCCACGGACTAGGGCCTGCCTGTCAAATCCTCGACATCCACCGCAATGACAGGATGGAATATCTCGTATCCATGTCCACCCATCAGGCCGGCATGAGCGAGTATGCGCGGAAAAGATTCGGAGAGAACTCACCGGAAGCCCGTCAAAAGTATAAACTGGGAGATGTCAACACCACGCTTATCCATACCGCCAAAGGGAAAACGATCATGCTTCAGTATAATGTTTCGACTCCCCGCCCTTACAGTCGCCTGCAAACAGTATGCGGCACACTCGGCTTTGCACAAAAATATCCGGTACCATGCATTGCCCTGGATTCTCATGGAGATACTCCGCTTGAAGGCGAAGCACTTGAACAAGTATTAACTCTCTATAAACACCCTTTTAGCGCCACCATCGGCGAGGAAGCACATCGTAAAGGATTACCGAACGAAATGAACTATGTAATGGATTATCGGTTAATATATTGCCTGCGCAACGGACTGCCCCTTGACATGGACGTTTATGATGCAGCCGAATGGTCGTGTATCACCGAATTAAGCGAGAAGTCGGTATTGAACGGAAGTATTCCTGTAGAAATACCGGATTTCACCAGAGGTGTCTGGGAAAAACACAAACATTAGATTTTACCTATTTACCCCAATTAAACTATAAAAACACATGAGAACATTCCTATCATTAAAGACATGCTTACTATCTGCACTTTTACTTTGTGCAAACAGCATTTCGGCAAGCAAGATTATTTCCGTATCCGATTTCGGTTTGAAACCCGACAGCCGTATCAACGCAGTGCCATTTATACAAAAGGCAATCGATGCTTGCAAGCAATATCCAGGTTCCACACTTGTCTTTCCAAAAGGAAGATATGACTTCTGGGCACAACATGCTATCGAAAAAGATTATCACGAAACGAACACCTACGATGTTAATCCCAAAATTCTCGCCGTGCTATTGGAGCAGATCAATGATCTGACGATTGACGGTAATGGTTCTGAGTTTATTATGCATGGCCGGATGCAGCCATTCACTTTGGATCATTGCCGGAACATTACCTTAAAGAACTTCTCCGTCGATTGGGAAATCCCATTAACTGCGCAAGGTATTGTCACTCAATCTACCTCCGGATACCTTGAGATCGAAATCGACTCCCACCAATATCCTTATATCATAGAAAACAAACGACTGACTTTTGTCGGTGAAGGATGGAAAAGCAGTCTTTGGGCGATCATGCAGTTTGATCCCGACACCCATCTCGTCCTGCCAAATACAGGTGACAACTTAGGCTGGCGCTCATACGATGCAACAGAAGTAAAACCTGGATTAATACGCTTATCCGATCCTAAAAAGGAGGCTGATAAATTCTTCCCTGCGCCGGGTACGGTCCTTGTGTTACGACACAGCACCAGAGACCACGCCGGTATCTTCATTTACCACAGCATGGACACAAAACTAGAAAACGTAAAACTATTCCATACCTGCGGACTGGGAATTCTGTCACAGTATAGCAAGAATATATCTTTCAATGATGTACATATCATCCCTAACACTTCCAAGAAACGTGTGCTCAGCGGACATGACGACGGTTTCCACTTCATGGGATGCAGCGGATTACTCAAGATTGAGAACTGCAGTTGGGCAGGATTGATGGATGACCCTATTAACATCCATGGAACATGTTCCCGTATTATGGAAGTTCTTTCTCCTACCCGTATCAAATGCAAATTCATGCAGGACATGAGTGAAGGGATGGAATGGGGACGTCCGGACGAAACAATCGGATTTATAGAGCATAAAACCATGCGTACCGTAGCTACTGGTAAAATGAATAAATTTGAAGCACTAAATAAAGCTGAATTTATCATCGAATTATCAGCACCACTTCCAGCCGGAGTGGAAGCCGGATATGTAATAGAGAATCTGACCTGCACACCTGATGCAGAAATACGCAACTGCCATTTCGGAAGTTGCCGGGCACGTGGTCTGCTTGTATCTACTCCCGGCAAGGTTATTATTGAGAACAATGTATTCGAATCCAGCGGCTCTGCCATTCTGATTGCCGGAGACGCAAATGCATGGTACGAGTCAGGAGCTGTCAGAGACGTGCTGATACGTAACAATGATTTCCGTTATCCTTGCAATTCTTCGATTTATCAGTTCTGTGAAGCCGTGATCAGCATTGATCCGGAAATTCCGACATCGGAACAGAAGTACCCCTATCATCGCAATATCCGCATTGTGGATAATACCTTCCACCTATTTGATTATCCGATTCTCTTCGCACGGTCGGTAGACGGACTCACCTTCTCCTCCAATACACTCATACGTGATACGACTTACCAGCCTTATCACTATCGTAAAGAAGGTATTACGCTGGAAGCATGTAAATCTGTGGTTATTTCAAACAATAAGATTGAAGGGGATGTATTAGGACGTACTGTTAAAATTGAAAATATGAAACCTTCGGATGTCAAGATTAGCAAGAACCCTTTCTTTAAACTGAAAAAATAAAAAACACCATATAGGCAATTAAACGTATTCAGGCTCAAGCATGAGCATGAATACGTTTGAGTCTTTATCCCATAAATACAACAAATAAAGGAAGGTTCTCTTTGATGAACTTCAATGCTAAGGTAATCTGCCGTTCTATTGCTTTTTCACTGACTGCACAACGTTCCGCGATTTCCCGATTAGATAGATGCTCTTCGCGGCTCATTCTAAAGATCTGCTGCCGTCTGGCCGGAAGTTGCGAAATCAATTTATCAATATAGTTCTTCAAATCAGCAGCATCCAATTCCTCTTCTATATCATAAGAATTTTCAAGTCCTTTCAGAACTGTCATTTTAAAATTCAGCTCATTAAAATGTCTACGCGAATAATTGAATATAATATTACGGGTAATCATAAAAAGCAACCCATCAAAATTCTTGGTAATATCAAGAAACTCTTTGGACTCCCAAACTTTCACAAAAACATCCTGAACTACTTCTGAAATCACGGAAGATGAAGTGACATAAAGTCGTGCAAAGTTATAAACCTTCAGCCAATAAAGGTCATACAGCAAAGAAAATGCAGCCGCATCTCCCGCTTTTACCTTTTCCAGAATTATTGTCTCCTCCATCTCTTTTCAATTGTGTTACAAAAATAAAGAAATAACCATTAACCACAACATTTTTTTTGATTTTTATTTATAATAAAGTTACCTTTTTTCCTTTAATAATGTCTTCAAAATCTATTCTAATTATTAAATTCAACTAAGTTCTGTTAGAACTTTGTTTCTTTTCCTATCTACACATCTTGCTTTTACTCTTTCCCATATCTGTTCTTTTATTTTAAAATCTATAGCTTTATTTTCTGATTCATTCCATTGTATTTTAAGTTCTCTATCCACTGATTCCAGGTCAGCATAGCTTCTCCGCTGCTTTTTAGTCAGCCGTCCTGCCAGCAAATCTTTAATCAAACTCATCTTTGTATCTTTATCCATCCTATCTTACTTTGTTATTATTCTATTTATTATTACTCGTATATTATAAATACACTTGAGTTAAGTCTACCCCCACATCCCTTCGATAAAAAAAATAGAAAAACTATCATTAAAATCACAATGAGCTAATATTCAATAAATTAACCACTAACCAAAAAGAAGTTTTTTTTTCGAAAAGTCATTTTTTTATCTTAGTTCTAACAGAACTAAGATGGTATTTTGCCGTAGCTTCACTCGCTCTTTTACTAACAATAGGAGGATTTTGGATGAATTCAGTCAGAGATAATATTAACGACGAATTTATAATGGTGATAGCACAACAAAACCAAATGCACGTTTTACCGGACAGTACAAAAGTATGGATGGAATCAGGTAGTTCCATTAAATACACAAAAGCCTTTAACAAAAAAAGAGAAGTATGGCTAGAAGGCAACTCATTTTTTGAAGTATATAAACATGAAGGCAGTTTCTTCCAAGTACATATTAATAAAGCTTTTATAGAAGTAAAGGGAACCTGTTTTCAAATCAAGCAAACTAATGCTGAAAAAAATGAAATCACGCTGTTTCATGGTAAAATAGAATTTAATGTAGAATCTACAGGAGAGAAAATTATCATGTCTCCATCGCAAAAGGTAATGTATAATCCCAACAATGCACAAACATTAGTTGAGAATGTAATGGATATCAATTGGAAGGACGGAAGATACAACTTCAAAGAAACCCCATTACCCCAGCTCATTTCAATTGTAAATCAAATATACCAATCAAATATAATTCTAGAAGGAAAGTTTACTAAACAATCTTCATTCACAGGTAGCATCCGTTATGATGAAACATTGGATGACGTAATAGAGAAGCTTTGTTTCAGCCTTAACCTCACATACAAAAAACAGAATAGTAAAATAGTAATATATAATTAACCATATTTCTAATAATTAACCCAATATTTAACCTCACAACAAGTTAAATCATGAAAAAAAATCACAGTTGTTACCGGAGGCGATATCTGAAGCATATCGCACTCGTTTTGCTCTTTTACCCCTTGTCCGCTCTTGGAGCTCAGGGACACATATCTATCAAGGGGCAATCAATCACTATTATGCAAGCTATCCAGCTTATAGAAAAAAACAGCGACTACACGTTTTTCTACAACGCAGCAGATCTCGAAGACAAACAACGGAAAGACATTAATTGTAATGGTCCTATTGACGAGATTCTGGATGAAGTTTTCAAAGACAGCGGTATTAGCTATATCGTAAAAAACAAAGAGGTTATTCTCAACGTACAAAAAACGAATAACACCCAACAAAAGAAAAAACGTACTGTAACCGGTACTATCATAGACGCAGTGGACGATAGCCCCATCATTGGAGCTAACATCACGATTAAAGGTGACAAGAACACTGGTACAATCTCGGATATTGATGGTAATTTTAGTCTTTCCATACCCGACAATAAGACGATCCTTGTCGTAACTTACATCGGATATAAAACTCGTGAAGTTCCTGTAGAAGATCTAGGGAATATCAAAATTGTACTGGAAGGAGACGATCATACCTTGAATGAAGTTGTCGTAGTCGGTTCCGGTACCCAAAAGAAGGTCAGCGTAACAGGAGCTATCACAAGTATAAAAGGTGCCAGCCTCAAACTGCCGTCATCTACCCTGTCCAACTCATTTGCCGGAAAGTTGGCGGGTGTCATCGCAAAAACAAACTCCGGAGAGCCTGGCTCCGGTGCCGAATTTTACATTCGCGGTATCGGTACTTTTGGTGGACGAGCAACTCCTCTGATTTTATTGGATGATGTAGAAATATCATCCGGTGACCTTAATTATGTGCCAGCCGAGAATATTGAAAGCTTCTCTATCCTTAAAGATGCATCTGCCACCGCTATCTATGGTTCACGCGGAGCTAACGGTGTAATGATCGTCACAACTAAAGGCGGAGAATACAATAGTAAAACATCCATCAACGTTACAGCGGAAAACTCTTTCAACTACTTAGACAAGTTCCCGGAATTTGTGGACGGAGCTACTTACATGGATATGTATAATAAAGCTTCATTAGCCAGAAACTCTTCCGCTACACCCAAATACAGTGCTACAGACATGGAACGCACGGCATCCGGAGTCAACCCATACCTATACCCCGATGTAAACTGGCAAGACGTATTGTTCAAAAACATGAGTATGCGCCAACGTGCCAACGTCAACATTTCCGGTGGTGGTTCTAAAGTTAAATATTACATGAGTTTGGATGTCAGCCATGATTCAGGCTTGCTGAACACAGGGAAAGCATATTCATGGAACAACAATATTAATATAATGAACTATACCTTCCAGAATAATATTGCTTATAAACTGACGCCGACGACAACAATCAAAATGAATATGAACGCTCAGATCCGTCAGAAAAAAAGCCCGAATGTATCAAGCGAGGATTTGTTCAAACAGATTCTGACTACTACCCCCATAGAATTTCCGGTTACTTATCCAAGTCAGGACGGGCGTATCATGTACGGCAATAACATCATCTCAGGAAGTACCTTATACACGAACCCCTATGCCAGGATGATGACATCCTTTGCCGAAACGAACGAAAATACACTTAACACAGTTATCAAGATAGACCAGGATTTGGATTTTATCACTAAAGGGCTTAAAATTAATGCTTTTGTAAATTTCAAAACCTGGTCAAGTTCTTACTTTGATCGTAGCATTGCTCCTTATTATTATCGCATAAAAAGCGGAAGCTACGATGAAACCGACCTGGAAAATACGAATTATGAATTGGAACTGCTAAATTCGAATGGCAGCGATTATATCAGTCAGTCGGCTATCGGAAAGTCTTCCGACCAAACATTTGAATTACAGTTCAACCTAAACTATGCCCGTCAATTCGGTCTGCATAATGTAGGTGCCATGTTACTCTACAAACAACGCGAATACAGAAGCGACGTGTTACCCAACCGTAATCAAGGCCTTTCCGGACGTCTTACTTATGATTACGGACAACGCTATCTATTTGAGTTTAACTTCGGTTACAACGGGACCGAACGTCTGGCCAAAGAAGACCGTTTCGGATTCTTCCCTGCCGTCTCTTTAGGATGGGTAATAAGCAATGAAGCTTTCTTCGAACCAATGAAAAATGTAGTGGACAATCTCAAGGTCAGAGGTTCCTACGGTCTTGTAGGTAGCGACGACCTGGCAACAGCCGGCGGAAGTTATTACCTGTATATAGACAAGATTACAAACAACGACCTGTCTTATTTGAAATGGACTTCCGGACAAAATATGGACTACCAATTAGGAGGTCCTCAGATGGCATACTACGCCATGTCCGGTTTGGGATGGGAAAAAGTAAAGAAGCTCGATATAGGTATTGATTTCACATTGTTCCGCAACTGGACATTTACCTTCGATTATTTCTACGACAAGCGTTATGACATCTTCATGAACCGTGAAGCATGGCCGCAATCACTGGCTTATCATATTGCCAAACCTTGGAGTAATATTGGTAAAATGGATAATAAGGGAGTAGAATTCAGTATTAATTATGCCAATAACTTCTCCAGAGATTTGTCTGTCAGTCTACAGGCAAACTTCACCTACAACAAAAATAAAATGGTCTATGTGGATGAACCGGAATATCCGACAATATGGAAGTCAGAAACCGGAAAACCTTATTCACGTATTACCGGCTACATAGCAGAAGGCTTATTCAAGTCACAAGAAGAAATAGATAACAGCCCTGCCCAGAATTTGGGTTCTACACCCAAGGTCGGAGATATTAAATATCGTGACCTTAACGGTGATGGTATCATTGATTCGGATGACCAGACGATGATCTCCAAATATGGAAGTACTCCACGCTTACAATACGGATTTGGCGGAACTGTCAACTACAAAAAGTTTGATTTTGGTGTCTTCTTCAGTGGCTCTGCTCTGCGTTCTATCATGACAAACGGTATTGACCCTTTCCAAGAAGGAATAGCCGTCGGTAACAGAAATGTATTAAAATATATAGCCGATAATTACTGGTCGGAAGAAAAACAGAATTGGGATGCCAAATATCCTCGTTTGGGACTACTTGCAACAGACGTTGCCAACAATACAGTGAACAGTAGTTACTGGTTGAGAAATGGTTCTTTCCTCCGATTGAAGAATGTAGAAGTAGGATATAAGATACCTTACGGACGTATTTTCGTCAGCGCAGCCAATCTATTCACCTTTAGTCCGTTTGACCTTTGGGATCCTGAACTGTCTTCTTGGAACAGTTATCCTATGCAAAAAACTGTCAATGTCGGAATTCAACTTCAGTTCTAATTTATTATGAGAAAAAATATGAAACTAACACGCATCTTTCAAAATATAAGTATAGCAGTTATTATCACTGCATTGGGCTTAACCTCATGTGATTATCTAGACGTCGTTCCACCCGAACAACCCAATATCGATGACGCAATGTCAAGCCCCACCCGAGCTTTAGGATTTCTTTATTCCTGTTATGGAGGTGTCAGTACAGACTTACCCAGTGCCTATCTGGGGGAAATAAACTCTACGACAGACGAATATGTATTACCTTATTCATGGAACACAGACGGTTATTGGGGCGCCTATGCATTTAACACTGCATCATCCACTAACCAAGACTGGCTATGGGGAACCACTTACCAATATATAGGACAATGTTATCTGTTTTTACAAAAGTTGGAAAATGCGGGAAGCGACATTGCATCTGATGCAGAAAAGGAACAATGGAGAGCCGAATGCCAATTCCTGGTAGCTTATTACCACTTCGCTACTTTAAGAAGATATGGTCCCATCCCAATTACAGACTCGTACATTCCGATGGATACCCCAACGTCAGAGTATAATGGACGTTTTCACTTTGACTATTGTGTAGACTGGATTGCGAACCAGCTGGATGAAGCCGCCAAAGTACTTCCTGCCAACCGCACCGTTACCAATGAATGGGGACGCGCTACATCTACTATAGCTAAAGCTGTAAAAGCACGTTTGTTACTTTATGCCGCATCTCCTTTATGGAACGGAAGTTTCCCCTACCCTAACTGGCAGAATGAGAATTTCGAGACTCCGGGTTACGGTAAAGCTTTGGTAAGCAATACTTATGACAAGAGCAAATGGGAAAGAGCACTTGCCGCATGTCAGGAAGCACTTACATTAGCTACAACTTCCGGTGACCGTGAACTTTACGATGACGACGAATATTACTCCCGACAATCCCTGAACTTACCTTTTGTTCCCGGAGTAGCAGACGTGGAAGATAATAAAGAATTCCTGAAAAACGTAATGAAGATGCGCTATGCCGTAAGTACACGTGAATCTGAAGGAAACAAAGAAATTATCTGGGGATTATCCAACCAGTTTGATTTTTATTCCCGTTATCCGCTTCGTATTCTGAAGAAATCGGATGGAACATGGCATGCTGGTTATAGTGGTGTATCTCCTACATTATATACGTTCGAACATTTCTATACAGCTAACGGGAAACTACCTGAAAAAGACCTCGACTTTACTCCTTCCTCTGAATGGTTTGAGTCAGCCGGTATCTCTTCACGGGAAGATATTATCAAACTGAATGTGGGTCGTGAACCTCGTTTCTATGCATGGATGGCTTTTGACGGTGGTGACTACGGAACTAAATTTGCGGCCGGTTCTCCCCTGAAACTGGAAATGAGGAATTCGGAAATGCACGGTTACAATCCGTCTCTATTCAATCGTGACCATAGTGTCACAGGGTTCCTGACACAAAAGTTTGTTGATCCGGTAACTGAATTCTATACAGCCGGCGGTTCTACAAGCGGAACAAGCGCACCTACTATCTTATTCCGCCTGGCCGAACTCTACCTAAACGTAGCAGAATGCCATGCAGCATTAGGAAATACGCAGGAAGCCATTGATGCACTAAATCCTGTTCGTGAACGTGCCGGAATCCCTAAATTAACATTGGCTGATGTCACAAATAATATGACAATAAAAGACTGGGTACACAATGAACGTTTTGTTGAATTATGGAACGAAGGTCACCGCTTCTTCGATGTCCGCCGTTGGGCAGAAGGAGCCAAGTACTTTGGAGCAAACAAACGGGAAGGATTGAATGCAGAAGTTCAAAGTCCCACATTCGAAGAATTTAATAAACGAACTACAGTTGATGCACCTTATGTGTGGGAAAACCGCATGTACCTGAATCCGGTATTCTACAACGAAGTATACAAAAATCCGCAAATGGTACAAGCACCCGGATATTAATTATTTTTTATTCATTCATAACAATATAGAATATATATGAAACATATATCAATAGCATTGTGTTTGTGCGGGATGATTCTGATGAATACTTCCTGCGACAATTATGACGATACCTATCCGCAGGAATATGAGAAAATACTATCACTGCAGACCACCGGTGAGCAAGCCGTAGATCTTTATAAAACAGGAGAGGCTACTAACTATTCAATAACGGTCATTAAATCCGGAAGTCAACCCACATTGACAGCTTCTGCCCATATCGGTGCAATGGATGCAGTCAATTTTGAGAAGTATATCTCCGAGAGAGGTTTGGACTATGTGGCAATGCCTGCCAATTGTTATTCGTTCAACATAGAAGAACTCGATTATTCTTCTGCTGAAACCTATAAGATCATCAATTTACAGCTGAATACCAACGAGATAGAAATCTTTGAGCAGACTCTTGAAGAGGGACAAACGTGTGTTCTTCCAATCATGCTGACCAGTACATCCGATTCCATCCTGGCAGATAAGAACACATTAGTTCTGAAACCGGAGATTATTACTCCATCTCTTTCAGTCACTGAATCCAGTTCAGGAACCGTTACTAAATATTTATCACAAAGTGGAGGTATCATTGATCTTGCTTTAGGATTGCAAGTCGAAAACCAATGGAATTTCACCTGTAAAGTAGCAATTGATGAAACGACTACTACCTTAAAAGGAGCAACGTTAGTTTCGGACATCATCTCATTTGAGCCTGGAAACACATCTTCTGTTCAGGTTAATATCCCTAAATTTACGAAGACCTCCGGAAATGTGGGTATAAAGATTCTGGAAATTAATGGAAAAGACGGTTTCGAATTCGACACGAATCCATTTATACTGGTTGCATCTGTTGAAAAATACAGTCTGACAGCGGACATGCTTTCCAGTAATGCAATAGAACCGTCAGAAGGTTCCTTAGCTAATTTATTGGATGGAGACGTAGGTACCTACTTCCACAGCGCGTGGAGCGTATCGGTTGCCGGCAAGCATTATGTTCAAGTAAAATTGCCCGTATCAACTAAGACATTCCGTTTCACCTATACAAACAGATCAAGTAACGGAGATGCCGCTTTGGCATGGTTCAACTTATATACAGGAGCGAATGAGAACAATTTGCAACTTTACAAGCGTTTTGCGTGGGATGAAGATGGTCTCCCGTCAGGTGCTGCAGGGGTTTATGTTTCTCCCGATGTTTCAATAGACAATGCTGCCAACACCTTACGCTTCGAATGTGAAAGCAACTGGACCGGTGGTTCCTTCTTTGTATGGAGCGAATTTAGTCTGTTCATACTGTCCGAATAATAAATGAGAGACAAAGGGTGAGTCAGACTTTTGACTCACCCTTTTATACCTCATCTATCTTAAAAACTAATACAGCAAAAAAATGACAATAAAAAGATTCATTACTAACCTATTAGCCCTTTTTACTCTATTCACAGTTTCACTGGCATGCAAGGATAGCGAAAAATCGATTATAAATAGCTCCTTCAGTATCAGTGAGGAATATCTGACACAAAATCTGGATAAATCAAGTACATCTGTCCAGATTCCAATTAACACATCTCTGGAGTTAGCTCAATGGAGTGTCTCTTATGAAGCAAACTGGCTACAATGCTCAAAACAAAAGACAGCAGCAGAAGGAACTTTCCTGAAAATCACAGTGAATGAAAATACAGGCGAAACCAAAAGAACAGCCAATATAAAAGTAACATCAACTACTGCTACCTATACTATCACCGTTAATCAATATGCCAAAGGCGAAGTAATTGTTGAGGGTGACATCAAGGTTACCCCAACCGGAGGCAAAGCGAGTGAGCATCAGGAGGGACAGGATATTGAAAATACATATGATGGCAAATTTTCAACTGATGGAGCTGCCCCTTTCCACACTCCGTGGGGACAATCCGCCAAATTCCCTGTCACGCTGGAATACTATTTTAAAGGAGATACGGAAATAGACTACTTAATTTATTATACACGATCCGGTAATGGAAACTTCGGAAAGGTCAAAGTATATACAACAACTAATCCTGACCGATCAGATTATACATTACAGGGAGAATATGACTTTAAAGAGCAGAATACTCCTTCCAAAGTTTCATTTTCAGAAGGCATAAAAGCGACCGGAATCAAATTCGAAGTATTAAGCGGTCTGGGAGATTTTGTAAGCTGTGATGAAATGGAATTTTACAAAACAAATACGGATAAAACACTGGACAAACAACTTCTTACCGTATTCACCGACATAACCTGTACGGAAATAAAGAACAACGTCACCAACGAACAGATACAAGCTCTGCCAGACTATTTCGTCAGAATAGCAGAAGCGGTTCGTGACAATACATACGACAAATGGGAAAAAGAATTTCGCATTCGCAGCTATGAACCATACAGTAATATTGCCGAATGGGCGGATAAATTAATGACTAAGAAATATAGTGATCTCGACAATCCGACTGGTATATCCGTCAAGGCAGGAGACGATATCATCGTATTGGTTGGTGACACATACGGACAGAATATTTCAATGCAGTGTATTTGGGAAACAGGAACAGAATACAAGCAAACAGCTTCTTCAGGCGATGTCTATATGCTAAATCCCGGAGTCAACAAACTGACTATGAAAGGAGAAGGACAATTGTTTGTCATGTACAACACCGAACTGACTTCAAATACAGCAAAACCCATCAAAATTCATATACCACTCGGAAGTGGCACAGTGAACGGTTTCTTCGACCTGAAAGAACATAAGACAGACGAAAAATACGCTGAACTATTGAAAAAATCAACACACAAATACTTCTGCATACGCGGTGAAAAGATCATGTTCTATTTCCACCGCAACAAATTATTGGAATATGTACCCAACAACATCCTCTCAGCCATCCATCTATGGGATAACATTGTCGGCTGGCAACAAGAATTAATGGGAATTGACGATGTACGCCCATCACAAGTCAACAACCATTTATTTGCCATCTCACCGGAAGGAAGTTATATGTGGGCTTCTGACTATCAAATAGGATTTGTCTATACCTACTTAGGCAATATCTTGTTGGAAGATAATGTAATGGCGGCGGAAGATAACGCGTGGGGACCAGCTCATGAAATTGGCCATGTTCATCAGGCAGCTATTAACTGGGCCAGTTCTACCGAATCATCCAATAATCTGTTCTCTAATTTCATTATCTATAAATTAGGAAAATACAAATCGCGTGGTAACGGGTTAGGAAGCGTTGCAACCGCCCGTTATGCCAACGGGCAGGCTTGGTATAATATGGGAGACGCAACCCACCAGAACGAAGACACAGAAACGCATATGAGAATGAACTGGCAATTATGGATTTACTATCATCGATGCGAATATAAAACTGATTTCTGGCAGACACTTTTCAAACTGATGCGTGAAGTGAATATGACCGAAGGTGAAGATCCTGGGAAAAAGCAACTTGAATTTGCCAAAATGGCAAGTAAAGCCGCCAATCAGAACCTGACTGACTTTTTCGAGATGTGGGGATTCTTCGAACCTGTCAATACGACTATCGAACAGTATGGAACATACAAATACTATGTAAGTGATGCGATGATTCGGGAAGCAAAAGAATACATGGCACAATTCCCCGCCCCGAAACACGCTTTCCAATACATCGAAGATAGAAAGAAAAGTGAGTTTCCACAGAATGACTACCGCTATTCGGCAGTTGGAGATGTCGGATATTACACTCAATTCAAAGAAAATCAGAAGATAACCAAAGCTATCACGGCAGAGCTGGCAGGACGCAAGGTCTCCATCCAAAACGGAGATGAAGCTGTGGCTTTTGAACTCAGGGAGAATGATGAAAATGGAAAATTACTTTATTTTTCTACCTTCACGACTTTCGAGATTCCTTCATCTATATTGATGGTGAATGCCAAATTATATGCCGTACAAGCTGACGGAAAACGTATTCTATTATAAGAACAATTTAACTTAACACACTTTACAGATGTAAAAACGGCATCGCTCACTGTTCGGGCGATGCCGAGAATATCATTATAACATAGGGAATAGTGCGACTCTTTTTCTACCAAAAATATAGACGGGTAATGAAAATATCTACAATAATTACACTGGATTGATTAATTAATTAGTATTTTTGACACCGAAATGAAAAACCAATTAATAACCCCCAATTAAAAATTAAAAGAAAGATGAAGAAACTACTACTTAACACACTCATCGGTCTTGCATTGTTGACCTGCCAGACCAGTTTTGCTCAAAAGACAAAAGGAAAATTCTCTCCTATAAAAGTAGAAACTCCGGCCCGTCCGGCAAATCAGCAAGATGTAATCCAACTCGTTACTCCTAAACTTGAAACGGTCCGTGTAGGCTTTATCGGATTGGGAATGCGCGGTCCCGGTGCAGTTGAACGCTGGACACATATTCCGGGAACTCAGATTGTAGCTTTATGCGATCTTCTCCCCGAACGTGTTGAAAATGCTCAAAAGATACTGGAGAAAGCCGGTCTGCCGAAAGCAGCTTCCTACACAGGAGACGAGAAAGCATGGAAAAAGCTCTGCGAACGTGACGATATCGACGTGGTATACATAGCTACAGACTGGAAACACCATGCAGACATGGGTGTATACGCTATGGAACATGGCAAACATGTAGCCATCGAAGTACCTGCCGCTATGACACTGGATGAAATCTGGAAGCTAATCAACACTTCCGAAAAGACTCGCAAACACTGTATGCAACTGGAAAACTGCGTATATGACTTCTTTGAACTGACTTCACTCAATATGGCACAACAAGGTGTATTCGGTGAGGTACTTCACGTAGAAGGTGCTTATATACACAATCTGGAAGACTTCTGGCCGTATTACTGGAACAACTGGCGTATGGATTACAATCAAAAACATCGTGGTGATGTATATGCAACTCATGGTATGGGCCCGGCTTGCCAGGTACTCAATATCCACCGTGGCGACCGTATGAAAACTCTCGTTGCTATGGACACCAAAGCTGTGAACGGTCCGGCATACATTAAAAAGTCTACCGGAAAAGAAGTAAAAGACTTCCAGAACGGAGACCAGACCACAACCCTCATCCGTACGGAGAACGGTAAAACAATGCTGATACAGCACAATGTAATGACTCCCCGTCCTTACAGCCGTATGTATCAGGTAGTTGGAGCTGATGGCTATGCCAGCAAATATCCGATTGAGGAATACTGTCTGAGACCTACACAAGTAGACTCTAATGATGTGCCGAATCACGAAAAGCTGAACGCACACGGTTCTGTATCTGAAGATGTAAAAAAAGCATTGATGGCTAAATACAAAGATCCTATCCACAAAGAACTGGAAGAAACTGCCAAGAAAGTAGGTGGACACGGCGGTATGGATTATATCATGGACTATCGTCTGGTATACTGTCTGCGCAATGGTTTGCCACTGGACATGGACGTTTACGACCTCGCAGAATGGTGTTGTATGGCCGAACTGACCAGACTCTCCATCGAAAACGGTTCTGCTCCGGTAGAAGTTCCTGATTTCACCCGTGGCGGATGGAACAAAGTGCAAGGTTACAGACATGCTTTTGCCGAATAAGCCATTATACCTTATTAATATATAAACTTACGGATAGCCAGACTGGGAAAAAGTCAGGTTATCCGTAAGTTCATGTTCGGCACTTTACTGATTATTATAATCACCTATATGAAAGCAGATATTTTAAAACCCTCTAGACAGACTATCCTTCGGGAAGCCAAAGATTATGTGATGATCGCCGTAGGTATGATACTTTATGGCATCGGATGGACCGTTTTCCTACTCCCCAACGACATTACGACGGGCGGAGTGCCGGGTATCGCATCTATTGTATATTGGGCAACGGGATTCCCGGTACAGTATACATATTTCAGCATTAACTTTTTCTTATTGTTGCTTGCGCTTAAGTTATTGGGATTAAAGTTCTGTATTAAAACTATTTTTGGAGTATTCACCCTGACTTTCTTCCTGTCCGTTATCCAGCAACTGGCATCAGGCGTTTCCCTTCTTCGCGACCAGCCTTTCATGGCATGCGTCATCGGAGCATCGTTCTGTGGCGGCGGTATCGGAGTTGCGTTCTGCGCCAACGGAAGCACCGGCGGTACGGACGTCATTGCCGCTATCATCAACAAATACCGGGACATAACCTTGGGAAGAGTCATACTGATCTGCGATATGATCATCATTACCTCCAGTTATTTCGTTCTGAAGGACTGGGAGAAGGTGGTATACGGATTTGCAACACTTTACATTTGCAGTTTCGTCCTCGATCAGGTAGTGAACAGCGCACGTCAGTCTGTCCAGTTCTTTATCATATCCAATAAATATGAGGAGATAGGACGACACATCAACGAATACCCTCACCGTGGAGTGACGATCATCAATGCAACCGGCTTCTACACAGGCAGAGAAGTGAAAATGATGTTTGTGCTTGCCAAAAAGCGGGAGTCTACCATCATCTTCCGACTGATTAAAGATATCGACCCCAACGCATTTGTATCGCAAAGTGCCGTTATCGGAGTTTATGGGGAAGGCTTCGACCATATCAAAGTTAAATAAAAAAAGAAACAAGATTGAAAAACATGAAATACAGATCATATCACCTATTACTGGCAGGAATATTCTCTCTGTTAACAACAGGCGCTATGGCCGAAAAGACATCCGACAAACCTTACTGGCAGGATGTGCAAGTTGTATCGGTCAATAAAGAATATCCGCGTACTTCCTTCATGACATACGATAACCGGACTGATGCACTTACCGGGAAGTTTGAAAAAAGCAACTATTATCAGTTGCTGAACGGTACATGGAAGTTCTTCTTTGCAGACAGCTACAAAGACCTTCCCGCCAATATCACCGACCCTTCCGTGAGCACGGGCTCCTGGAATGATATCAAAGTCCCGGGCAACTGGGAAGTACAAGGGTATGGAGTGGCTATCTACACCAACCACGGTTATGAATTCAAGCCCCGTAACCCGCAGCCTCCCACCCTTCCGGAAGCCAATCCCGTGGGAGTCTACCGTCGGGACATCGATATTCCCGCTGATTGGAAAGAACGGGATATCTACCTCCACCTCGCCGGAGCGAAATCAGGTGTATATGTATACATCAACGGACAGGAAGTAGGATACAGCGAAGATTCCAAGAACCCTGCAGAATTCCTGATCAACAAATACGTGAAACCGGGTAAGAATGTACTTACACTGAAAATCTTCCGTTGGAGCACAGGTTCTTATCTGGAATGTCAGGACTTCTGGCGTATCAGCGGTATCGAACGGGATGTTTATCTGTATTCACAGCCCAAAGCCGCCCTGAAAGATTTCCGCATCACATCGACACTGGATGACAGTTACAAGAACGGAATATTCGCTTTGAACGCCGACTTGCGCAATCATCGTCCGGCTGCAACCAATCTGACGCTGGCATATGAACTGCTCGATGCTCAAGGAAAAGTAGTTGCTACTGAAGAGAAGACAACTTATGTCCCTGTCAACGAAACACGTACCCTTTCTTTTGACAAGAATCTGACTGATGTACACACATGGACATCGGAACACCCGAACCTTTACAAGTTGGTGATGACTGTCAAAGAAGAGGGTAAAATCAATGAGATTATCCCTTTCAACGTAGGATTCCGCCGCATCGAGATCAAACCAATCGATCAGAAAGCCGCTAACGGAAAACCTTATGTATGCCTGTTTATCAACGGACAACCGCTGAAACTGAAAGGAGTCAATATCCACGAACATAATCCGGAAACCGGACATTACGTCACCGAAGAACTGATGCGTCGTGACTTCGAACTGATGAAACAGCATAATCTGAACAGCGTACGTCTCTGCCATTATCCGCAGGACCGCCGTTTCTATGAACTTTGCGACGAATACGGACTTTACGTGTACGATGAAGCCAATATCGAAAGCCACGGTATGTACTATGATCTACGTAAAGGCGGCTCATTAGGCAACAATCCCGAATGGCTGAAACCACACATGGATCGCACGATCAATATGTTCGAACGCAACAAGAACTACCCCAGCGTAACTTTCTGGTCGTTAGGAAATGAAGCCGGAAACGGATACAACTTCTACCAGACTTATCTTTGGTTGAAAGAAGCTGACAAGAACATCATGCAACGTCCCGTCAACTATGAACGTGCACAATGGGAATGGAACACCGATATGTACGTACCCCAGTATCCGGGTGCCGGCTGGCTGGAAGATATCGGCAAGAACGGCAGCGACCGTCCTATTGCCCCGTCAGAATATGCACACGCAATGGGCAACTCTACCGGAAATCTCTGGGGACAATGGCAAGCTATCTATAAATATCCGAACCTTCAGGGAGGATATATCTGGGACTGGGTAGATCAGGGTCTGCTCCAGAAAGACAAGAACGGAAGAGAATACTGGGCTTACGGAGGTGACTTCGGAGTAAATGCACCCAGCGACGGTAATTTCCTCTGTAACGGTCTTGTCAATCCCGACCGGGGCCCGCATCCGGCAATGGCAGAAGTGAAATACGTGCATCAGAATGTCGGCTTCGATGCGATTGACGCAGCATCGGGCAAGTTCAACATCACGAACCGTTTCTACTTCACCAATCTGAAAAAGTATCAGATACATTACAGCGTACTGGCCAACGGAAAAACCGTCAAAAGCGGAAAGGTATCACTGGACATCGCTCCGCAGGCTTCAAAAGAATTCACCGTACCGGTAAGTGGTCTGAAAGCCCGTCCGGGAACAGAATATTTCGTAAACTTCAGCGTGATAGCCGTAGAACCGGAACCGCTGATTCCCGCCGGATACGAGATTGCATATGACCAGTTCCGTCTGCCCGTCGAAGCCGAAAGGAATACGTACAAAACCAACGGCCCCGCATTGCAAACTCAAACCCAAGGAGACGAACTGACTGTTTCTTCTTCAAAAGTAAACTTTGTATTCAACAAGAAGAGCGGTCTGGTTACCTCATACAAAGTGGATGGAACCGAATACTTCAAAGACGGATTCGGCATCCAGCCCAACTTCTGGCGGGCACCTAATGACAATGATTACGGAAACGGTGCTCCCAAACGCCTCCACGTATGGAAAAAGTCCAGCAAAGACTTCCACGTGACAGACACGAAGGTAAGCACAGAAGACAAAGCCGTCCTGTTGCAGGCAACTTATCTGCTGGCAGCCGGCAATCTGTATGTTGTCACCTATAAGATATACCCAAGCGGAATCGTTCATGTAAATGCCAAATTTACTTCTACCGATATGCAGGCTGCCGAGACGGAAGTCTCCGAAGCTACCCGCATGGCTACCTTCACTCCCGGAAGTGATGCAGCCCGCAAAGCCGCTTCCAAGCTGGAAGTCCCCCGCATCGGTGTACGTTTCCGTCTGCCGGCGCAGATGAACAATGTACAGTATTTCGGGCGTGGTCCGGAAGAAAACTACATCGACCGCAATCACGGAACCATGGTAGGCGTCTATCAGACAACCGCCGATAAGATGTACTTCAACTACGTACGTCCTCAGGAGAACGGACATCACACGGATACGCGCTGGCTCAACCTGTCTCCCGATAAAGGAAACGGCCTTGTCATCGTTGCCGACAGTCTGATCGGTTTCAACGCACTGCGTAATTCCGTCGAGGACTTCGACTCGGAAGAAGCGCTGCCCCACCCTTACCAATGGAATAACTTCAGCCCGGAAGAAGCTGCCAACCACGACGAGAAGGCCGCCCGCAATGTATTGCGCCGGATGCATCACGTCAACGACATCACTCCGAGAGACTTCGTCGAAGTTTGTGTCGACATGAAGCAACAGGGAGTAGGCGGTTATGACAGTTGGGGAGCACGTCCCGAACCTTTCCACCAGATTCCTGCCAACCGCGAATACGACTGGGGATTCACTCTGGTACCGGTTCGTTCCGGCAGTCAGGCTGCCGAAACCGCCAAATATGATTATCGATAACCTTAGTATAAATTTTAAAGAAAAGACCCATGAAAGATTTATCAAGTATTGTAGCCAAGTTCAACACCCAAGGTACTATCACAGAGATCAAGCCTTTGGGAGCAGGACTTATCAACGACACATACAAAGTTAACACACAAGAAGCAGACGCCCCCGACTACGTTCTGCAACGCATCAACCATGCTATCTTCCAGAATGTAGAAATGCTTCAATCCAATATTGCCGCAGTCACCGGACACATTCGCAAGAAACTGACCGAAGCCGGAGAAACCGACATCGAACGCAAAGTTCTCTCTTTCCTCCCCACTGAAGAAGGAAAAACTTACTGGTTCGACGGAGAAAGCTACTGGCGTGTCATGGTATTTATTCCGCGTGCCAAAACGTACGAGACCGTCAATCCGGAATATTCCAATTACGCAGGAGAGGCTTTCGGAAACTTCCAGGCTATGCTTGCCGACATTCCGGAAACACTGGGAGAAACCATCCCCGACTTCCATAACATGGAATTCCGTCTCAAACAGTTACGTGATGCGGTCGCTGCCAATGCTGCCGGACGAGTAGCCGACGTACAGTATTATCTGGACGAGATAGAAAAACGTGCGGACGAAATGTGCAAGGCAGAACGCCTGTTCCGCGAAGGAAAACTTCCGAAACGAGTATGCCATTGCGATACGAAAGTAAACAACATGATGTTCGATGAAGACGGGAAAGTGCTTTGCGTCATCGATCTCGATACGGTAATGCCGAGTTTCATCTTCTCCGACTACGGTGATTTCCTCCGTACAGGTGCCAACACCGGCGACGAAGATGACAAAGACCTGGATCGTGTGAACTTCAATATGGAGATATTCAAGGCATTCACCAAAGGATATCTGAAAGGTGCCAAGTCATTCCTCACTCCCATTGAAATAGAGAACCTGCCTTATGCGGCCGCTTTATTCCCCTATATGCAGTGTGTACGGTTCCTGGCAGATTATATCAACGGAGATACTTACTACAAAATCAAATATCCCGAACATAATCTGGTGCGCACCAAGGCACAGTTCAAACTACTTCAAAGCGTAGAAGAACATACACCGGAGATGGTGGCATTCATCAATGAGTGCTTGGCTAATGGATAATGGATAATGACTGGAAATGGGGCGGAGCTGTTTATTTGGTAAACGCTCCATTCTTCCACTGATAAACAATAGGACGGCGGAGAAACGGTTTAAGTTTTTCTGCCGTTTCTTTTGACATATAGTCGGGAGTGGACAGAGTGACAGCCAATTCTGTATTTTCCTTGTTCATATCCACTTTCATCAATAAGATGTCTGCAGAACGGGAGGCTTCATCAAATTCATATATAGAAGCGGAATCAGGAGTTATCAGAAAATCACTCATGACCGGGAGGGTAATGAACGAATGGTCAGTCAGAGGTTTCCAGTCTGTGGTATAGAAGCGGATGCTGCTGTCACAAGCCGGAGCACATGCCGTAGCTACCGTACAAATCACATTCGTGGTATCATTCAAAGCCAATACTTTCATCTGCCAAGTGGTTTCCGGAGTCATCTGCATCCGGATATAGTCCTTACTCAGATCGGTCATTTCCGATTTCTGTCCGAAGCGGTTTTCCACTTGTGCTTTCATTTTACTGCTCAGAAAGTCGATGCAGTCTTCACGGTTCACCTTCGTAAGCAAGGGACAAAGTGAATCTGGTACGTTGATAAAAAGAGTCTTTGCTTCCTGCGCCTGTGAAGAGACAAAAGTAAACAGACCGATGATGAAAAATGCGATGGTATAAGTGATTTTATTTGATTTCATATTGTACTTTTTATTTAGACCCCAAATATAAGAATATCATTCCGATTAACACGAGGATAAGGTCAATCGCTTTGCTTTTTAAATTCTTTTCACGGAAGAAGAGTGCTCCGAAAATGAAAGATACGATCACGCTTCCCCGACGAACCATTGAAACGATGGAGATCATAGAGTCATCGTAGCTCAGTGCATAAAAGTAGACAAAGTCCGCCGCCGAAAGGAATACGGAAATCAGAATGATGGTCCAGTCCCAGCGGAAAGGAGTGGTCGTCTTCCGTTTGGGCCACCAGAGGAGGAAGATAATGGTTCCCATGATAAAGAACTGGTAGACATTATACCACGATTGCACCAGCATCGGATTCAGCTGTTTCATCAGAAACTTGTCATACAATCCGCTGACAGCTCCCATGACTGCTGCCAGTATAATAAAGAGAATCCATTTGTTATGCTTGAAATCGATCCCTTCTTTCTTCCCTGAACGGCTCAACATAAAGAAGGAAGCCACTGCCAGCATCACTCCGATCCATTGGTAGAGATTCAGACGCTCGCCAAACACCAGCATCGCTCCTACAAGCACCATCACCGGACGGGTGGCATTGATAGGCCCCACAATGGTAATAGGCAAGTGTTTCATCCCGAAGTAACCGAATATCCACGATGACAGAACGATAAACGACTTGATGATAATATATTTATGCTGCTCCCATCCTGCAACGGGAACATTAAAGATGGTTCCCCCAAGGAGATCAGGTTCAAATGCCGATACCCAAATGAACGGCAGAAAAATTAGACTGGAGAAAAGCGTATTCAAAAACAATACAGGCAACACCGCATTATCTTTCAACGACTGTTTCTTGAATACATCATAAAATCCCAGCAAGGTAGCCGAGAGAAAAGCTAATAATAACCACATATTGAAATAAGTAATAAGTATTAAGTAATAGGTAATAAGTAATAGGTGTCAAGTAACAAGTATCAGGTAATAGGTAATAAGCACTGGGTAATACTTATTACCTATTACTTAATACTTATTACCTATTACTTATTTCCTCTTCCGGATATTCTACGTTGACAAGGAAGAGCGCATTTCCCGGAGCGGAAGTTCCTGCTTTGCAACGATCCTGTTGTTCTATCACTTTACGGAAACCTTCCACGGTCAGTTTGCCGCGTCCTACCTCGAGCAACGTTCCCACGATGGCACGCACCATATTACGGAGAAAGCGGTCGGCACGGATAGTAAATACCCAGGTGGTATCCTCGCCTTCCATCTTCGTCCATTCGGCATGGGAGATGTGGCAGATGTTTGTTTTTACATCTGTATGTAGTTTGCTGAAACTTGTAAAATCGATGTATTCGAACAGGGTACGTGCAGCCTCGTTCATCCGTTCATAATCCAATGAACCATAGACACGGTAGCGGTACTGGCGGTTGAAAGGATATTTGGCGGTAGTCACATAATACTTATATGTCCGGGCAGTCGCGTCAAAACGGGCGTGCGCATCCGGTTTCACCTGACGGACACGATAGACAGAAATATCAGGAGGCAACAGACGGTTCAGCTTGTCAGCGACGGTCACCGTATCGAGCACGTCTTCATGATCAAAATGTGCCACCATCAGCGAGGCATGTACCCCCGCGTCCGTCCGTCCGGCACCTATCACTTCCACATCACGACGCAGAAAAGTAGACAAAGCCTTCATCAAGCATTCCTGCACACTACTCCCGTTGGGTTGTATCTGCCAACCGTGATAGTTGGTTCCATCATAAGCCAAATAAATAAAATACCTTTGCACGCCGATTCCTCATTTTAGGGTTTTCGACTGCAAAAGTAGTCGTACCAAATGCATCCACAAAATGTTTGCGGAAAGTCGGAATGTCATTATACCCCACCATTTCGGCAACTTCCTGCACTGCATATTGTTTCGTTTTCAACAGCACTCCCGCACGGCGCATACGTACTCCTCTGATCAGTTCTATAATGGTATAGTCTGTACTTTGCTTCACTTTGCGGTAGAGGGTAGGCTGACTCATATTCATTTCCGCTGCCAGTTTCTTCACGCTAAAGTCCGCCTCGCAAATATTTTCTTCCACAATTTTGATAACGGCTGTGATAAACGGATCTTCCGTCTTCACTTCCTCACCCGCCTGTTCCGGTTCGCTTACGACAATCGTATCCGTTCCCGGCAATTTGAACAACTTCGTGTACATCTGCTTCAACGTCTGACGACCATTAATCAGACTACTGACTTTTGCCTTCAGAATGCCCGGGGTAAACGGTTTCAGTACATAATCATCCGCACCCAGCTGCAATCCGTGAATAATATCGTCGTCTTCCACCTTTGCCGTCAACATGATAAAAGGAATACTGCACGTTTCCGGATTCTCCTTCACCTCCCGGCAACATTCGAAACCGTCTTTCACCGGCATCATGACATCGCAGATGATCAAGTCCGGCATCTCTTTCATTGCCGTATCGACTCCCTCCTGTCCGTTGGTTGCCATCAACAAGTTATATTCATTGCCGAAGAGCACTTTCAGATACAGACGGATATCCTTATGATCTTCTACAATCAATATCGTCTTTTTAGCTCCGCCCGCTACAGGAGATGCTACTTCTTCGGCAGGCAATGTCTCCGCAAAAAGCGGCAGTTGCTGATCCTGTTGCACCACAGCATCCTCTACTGCCAAATCCTGTTTCTGTATTTCTACCGATTCGGGTTCCGGCTCTGCTACTTCCGTCAGTTCTTCCGGATCGGTAAACTGAATATTCGGATTGTTTTCAAAGACATCTCTGTCTGCAGGAAGATTGACCGTAACCTTCGTCCCCTTTCCTTCGGTACTTTCAAGAGTAATCGTTCCGTAATGGGCTTCGACCATCTGCTGCATGATGGTGAATCCCATTTGCGCAACCGACATATCATGTTCCGATCCTTTATTCTCGCTCATCAACTGCTCAGCGGTTCTTACCTTTTCTTTTCCGTCATCTTCTACTATCAGGCAGACATAATGCATATTGTCATTTACGACCTCACAAACAGATAAAGAAACCGTTCCCGCATAATGCGTATGAGTGAAAGCGTTCGTCAGCAGATTATGAATGACGAATTCTATTTTCTTTTTGTCCACATAGAATTCCATCTCCTTCTTGATTCTCTTCTCGCAATGGAAATCAATGGCATACACCTTCAACAAGTCCCGGACACCAAAAAGAGAACTGTCGATCATTTTATCCACCGAATACGGAGCAACTTCCAGTTTTGATTCCATATTGCCTTGTCCGTATACTGCCAGCAACTGGTCGCAGGCATCCACCATACGGAGTGAGTTCCGGTACGCCACCTGCAGAGAAAGCTGAGAAGTCTGAGCGTCATCCTTCTGCAATTCCTTCAGCGGAGCGATGATGAGTGACAACGGCGTACGCAATTCCTGCACAAAGAGCATCAGCAACCGGTTCCTCATCGCTTCTATCTCTTTCTTTTGTTCCTGTTTCAGCTTTTCGAGATTCAGATTTTCCTTCAGTATCATCTCACGGTCACGATGAATCTGTTTGCGATGATCCTTCTTTCTGAAATAAGAATAGAAGAAATAAGATAATCCGCCAAGTAACAGAACATACATGATATACGCCCATATAGTCTGATACCATTTGCCCTTCACCACCAGAGGAATCTCTATTACATCTCCTTCTTTACCATCCGGAAAGACCAGTTTTGCCTGCAAGGTATATTTTCCGGCAGCCAATCCGTTGAACCACAGTCCTTCTGCAAGCGGTATCATCTTCCACTCTTTATCCACAGGAAGCAGACGGTAGGCAATCTTGCGCTGCGCCAGTCCGTAACGCAAATCGGAAAAGAACAAATGAAAGTCGTTGTTATCGGAAGCAAACACCATCTTCTCCTGTTTTTCCGGAGAAACAGACAAAATCATCTGCCCGTTCCGCTTCTCTCCTGCCAGCACCGTTTCGCCGCCTACTTCCACATCGGTCAGCATCAAGCACTTTTTGCTGCTATCCCCTTTGGTAGCGGAAGGATCAAAGAAAATCAGCCCCCAGGAATTCGCCCATAACAAGCGTCCGTCATTCAAACGACAGACCGCACTGCAGTTTCCCACCGACAGATAACTATAGAAAGCCTCCTGTCCATTCCTGATGGTCATCACTCCGACATTGTTTCCTGCCCATGTGTTTCCGATATGGTCGTCGACCATGCAACCGACATGTCCGTCCGTCAATCCACTCTGCAGTGTATAGACAGATTCTATCTTATCCTTCTCTCTTCCGTCGATGCGAATAACGACGTTCAGATAGGCTGCATAAATCTGATTATAGTTATTCACATACAGGGTTCGCACTCCGGCTTCTTCCAGCCCGTTCTCCTTTTCATAGTTTCCTTCCACCCGTATCTGGTCACCGTTCGTTTCAAGTCTTTTCAGCCCTTTATCCGTACCTACCCATACATTTCCTTCCTTATCTTCAGTGATGGCAAATACATTCTTGATTTCACCGGGCAGCTGTATACTTTTGCATCCGTGAGTTTTAGGATCTACCTGTACCAGTCCATTCGAAGTACCTACCCACAAACGATTCCACGAATCCAGACAGAAACAATGGATAACAGCCTGCATCCTCCCGCCTTCGTTGTTTTTCAACTGGAAAGATTCCACATCTTCCGTAAGCGGATTGACAGAGATGATCTCTCCAAAATTGTTGCCCAGCCAGATGTTTCCGTCTTTACCTTTATATATATGATAACGTCCGGAAAGACCGGATACTTTTGTCCACGGCTGAAAATGTGTATCCATCGAAAATGACGGAGTATCACTTCTCATGATTCCCCCGTCGGTCACCGTCAGCCAGATATATCCTTTTGCATCTTCGACCATGCCATCCACTCTGGATTTGAAATTCTGCCGCACCCGGCTGTACATACTGTCGCTGATATCAAACTTTACCACTCCGCCGCCAAAGGTGCCTACCCAGAGAATCTGCTGCTTATCATCCCATAGCAGACTGGTCATCTTATTTTCGATTCTTGAATGGAATGCTCTTTCCCCCTGTGTCAGCAGTGTCAATGTAAACGGGCTCTCACACAAATTCTGATTCTCAAAACGCAATTTGTATAATCCGTCCCATGTCGTCAGATAAAACGTCTGCTTATCTTTCATCACCATATCCGTAACATACGAGTTGGAGAAATCCGACTGGTCGCCCCCTTCGAGAGAGACTACACGTTCCTTATGTGATTTAAGGTCATAGCATACGATGTCATTCCATAATCTGCATATCCATAAATTCCCCTGTCGCAAAAAGAGTCTGTTCACCACATCATATTCTCTGATCACAGAACTCCTTTTCGTTACGAGATCATAATGCATCACCCTTTCGCGGTCAACGGCAAAATACAGATTTGCTTTTCCATCCGTGCAAAGATTGGTAATCTTTCCTTTTATCAAAGGCTCGGGATTTAATATACAATAGACGAAATCATCTTTTCCTTCTTTCTTGCGGATAGGGCGTGATTCAAACAATCCCTGTGAAGTAGCCAGATAGAGATTTCCGTCATTCCAGCAGAAATCCTGAATCTCTTTAAGTTTCAGCGGCCTGTCGAAACGTACGGGCAAAAACTGTTCAATCTCTTTGTCAAAACAGGTAATTCCCCCTTGATAGAGTAATGCATAAAATAAACCGTCGGAACCTTCCTTCAACATTTTTACAGCCTGATGCAGAGGGGTGGAAAGGGAGTCAATACTCATAATGAGAGGATAATCGCGAAATCTGAAGCCATCATAACGGGAGATTCCCTTGTCGGTAGAGAACCACATAAATCCTTCGCTTCCGTAACAAACATGATAAATAGTATTATTTCCGACTCCGTTTTTAATTATTTGCGGTTCCAGGTCCCAGTGGGTATCTATAGAGTATGACGGAAGAAAAACCGTCAATAGCAACAACAGAAAGAAGAACTTCCTCATATCTTAATTGTATTTTGTTCATGTGTATTGGCTGATAAAGATAGATAATTAAATCATTAGCAAATCGGATAACAAATATTTTTTAGCAATAATTCACAATAAAATAAAAGCCCGTCGATTCGTAAAAGAATCGGCGAGCCTCCCATTGTTTGTTTCTTCATTGCCTGAATGACCAAAGCTATATTGTTTGCTGTCTGGTTCCTCTTTTAGCTTGATGGAATCTCCATGCACGACGCATAAAGTCCTTTTATATAAGTTGTATATATTGTAACGTAATACCTTAAATCAATAAATTCCTGTTGTATTAATTAGCTGCTTTGGAAAGAGTGAAGCTATAAGTTCCCTTATTATCCTTGAAGTTGTAGCTACCTTTAAAGCTTACGGGTACCTTAACCAGACAATTACCCTGGTCGCTTACACGGAAATAAAGATAAGAAGTTGAGCTGAATACACTGTTTCTTTCAGCAGTAGTAGATAAGGAAGCTCCATAACCCTGCCAGTTGAATAGGTCAGTCGAGGAAGAGTATGTAGTACCTATATAAAATACTCCGCCGTTATTATCAATATTAAAGTTGATGGAAACACACAATGCGAATTGTTCTACGAAAGCACCGCTTCTGGTACGGGCCTGATATTCTGCAAGCATCTTCACTTCTTTTCTGTCACCACTTTCGTAGTATCCTTCCAAAGTTTCCGATTCACAGTTACGGATGGTATTACCGTTCTGACGAAGTGCTTCAAGCACACTTGCCATTTCTTCTGCAGTCACAGAGGGTACATCGCCTACTTTAGAGTCGACAGTTGCAGATTGTATACCATATAAAGATATCATGGATTCAAAGCTTGAAGAGTTGTCTTCAAAACTATCACTTTCAGCATTAGAACATGCTACAAAAGTTAATGCCAATACACATGCGAAAAAGAATTTAATTGATTTCATATTAGTTCCTCCTAAATTTTATTTGTTTTTTTAATTTATTTGCGAACTGTTGTTTGTTATTTCGTCCGCTTCTTACACTTCATATTGTTTATCTGTTCATGTTCCTTAGGAGGGAATCTTTTAAACTTAAGTTGTCTTATTTATCTTTTCTTGTTTGTTTGTACACTGCAAACATAGGCGTTTTATTCAATAGAAAAAACTTTTTAGGAGGCAAAATGAATGAATTACCACTCTTTAACGAACGAAATACAGCTTATTCAAGCACCTGAATAAGATATGCAAGTTCAAATTACCACTCATGCGTAATTCATTCAACACAGACGGTAAAAACACCACCTATCATCAATGAATGATATGCCACCTATAAAAAGAATGATATACCACCCTACTTATTAATTTCCATTGAAAGGAAAGAGAAGAAAGATGAATCCACCAATTAACGTCTATTCAGATAACCGCTACTTTTGTAGCATCAACAAACAAAACCCATCATGCGATGAAAAAGAAAAGAATCTTATTTTTGTTCGTTACCTTGTTTGCTTCTACCTTATTATATAGTCAGGTAGTCGGAGTGAAAACCAATCTCGTAATGGACGCGATGAAAATTATCAATCTCGGAGCCGAAGTCGGTCTGAGTAAGAAGTTAACGCTGGACTTGTATGCCAACTATAATCCGTGGAAATACAAAGATCAGAAGATGATGAAGATGCTCGCCATCCAGCCGGAACTCCGCTACTGGTTCTGCGACAAGTTCAATGGACACTTTGTGGGATTCCATGTACATGGAGGCGTCTATCAGGCTGCCGCCATCAATATGCCCTGGGGCATCTGGCCGGAACTGGAAGACCACCGCTTCAAAGGCAACTTCTTTGGTGCAGGTATTTCCTACGGTTATCAATGGATTCTTGCCAAGCACTGGAATCTGGAAGGGAATATCGGTGTAGGTTACGCACGTGTCAAGTATGAGCAGTTCGAATGCAAGACGTGCGGTGAGAAGGTTAGCGAAGGACATAAGAACTATTTAGGTCCCACGAAAGCTGCTATCAGTTTAATCTATTTATTCTAAAACAAAACAAATATGAAAAAGATATTATGCATACTCTTCTGCCTGCTGCCTGTATTGGGCGGGAAAGCGCAGACACTCTATAGAGATCAGGTGCGTATAGAGAAAGAATCTATCACACGCAATGAAGATAACAATGTGCTGAGCATCGATATGGATATCGTGATGCAGGAGAATCTGAAGCTCTCCTCCAATCATGTCGCCACCCTCACTCCGTTCCTCGAATCGAATGGCCGCACTAAGATATTACCGTCCATCGTAGTTTACGGTCGCAAACGGGAAGTAGTGAACCAACGCAATAACATCACTCCGGTTTCGGAGAATACTTACAGCGTAATCCGCCGTAAACACAATAAGGAACAGATAATCAACTACCACCAGCAATTCCAGTTCGAAGCCTGGATGCGTGATGCGGAAATGAAACTGAATATTGATGTATGCGGCTGCTGCGACCTGAAAGAGGAGACCAGCGGTGAATTAATCACCCGTTTGAACATTTCACCACTGGTGATACAGCCGTCTATTTCTTATATAACACCACAGGCAGAAGCCGTCAAGCACCGTGCCATAGAAGGAAGTGCCTTCCTTGACTTCCCGGTGAATCAAATTATCATCCGACCGGAGTACCGTCGCAACACAGTAGAACTGGCTAAGATACGTGCAACGATTGACAGTGTACGCAATGATGACAAGACCACCCTCAGCAGCATAAGAATTCACGGTTACGCATCACCGGAAGGAAGTTACGCCAACAATACCCGACTGGCAAAAGGTCGTACACAAGCATTGGTAGATTACGTGACCAGTTATTACAAGTTCGACAATAAACTGATCACTTCAGAGTATACTTCTGAAGACTGGGAAGGATTCCGCAAGTTTATCGCAGCCTCTTCATTGGAGAAGAAGGACGAGATACTGAAACTGATGGATGACTCGACACTGGACATAGACAAGAAAGAACGTCAGATCGCTCAATTAGCAGGTCCGCAAACTTATAAATATATATTGGAAGAATGTTATCCGGCTTTGCGTCATTCTGACTATACCGTTAACTATACCGTACGCGGGTTCAACCTGGAAGAAACCAAAGAGATTATCAAGACACGTCCGCAACTGTTGAGCCTGCAGGAAATCTACCGTATTGCGGAAAGTTGCCAGCCGGGAAGCGAAGAGTTCAACCATTCATTCCAGGTAGCAGCCACCATGTTCCCGGATGATCCTATTGCCAATCTGAATGCAGGAGCCATGGAAATACAGAAAGGCGGAGACCTGGCAACAGCGAAGAAGCATCTTGCCAAAGCTGATCAGAAAGCAGCGGAAACGCTGAATAACCTGGGAGTCATCGCACTGCTGGAAGGCGACTACGATGCGGCAGAGAAATATTTCAATGCAGCAAAAGCCGGTGGCCTTGCCACTCAGGCTGACACCAATATGAAGCAACTAAAAAGCATCAGAAATTACCCCAAAGAATAATAACAAACAATTTTACCCCAAAACACAGACGCACTACCTGAGAAGGCAGTGCGTCTTTTTTATTATAATCATCATATCATCGGCTCAACAATCTCCATTTTTAAGCCTAGTGCATCAATGATACGAAAGAAAAGTCCGACTCCCGGCTCAATCGCTCCTTTCTCAATTCTAGATATATAGGACTTGTTGGTACCTACCTTTTCTGCCAATTCAGCTTGTGTCAGTCTTTCTTGTTTCCGTGCATCACTGATCAATTGCCCCACACAATAAGAATATGCCTCTTTACGAAATTCCTCTCTTTCGGGGGTACCTACCTTGCCGTACAATTTGTCTAATACAGCATCCATACTTCCAACGTCAGGGTTTACTTGCATAATATTCATTTTTAAGTGCAATTTTTAATTCTTTTATTTATGGCATTTAACACCCACCAACATAAATATTCATGGAATGTCTTTTTTATTTTCAAGCGTTTCAGCCCTTCCAGCCATCCGCCACAACCGCCTGCCAGCAGGCGAAAGCGGCTGAAAGCCGCCCCCGAAAAAGCAGCCTTTCAGCCTTCAGTCCTTTCAGCCAGAAAATCACCGGAGCGTCGGCTGATCTCTGGATGTCCCGTAGAATCCGGGAACAGGAACATAGATCGGCTGATTACGCAATCCGATATTCTGCAACTTTCCTTCTTGGCAAATCCTCCGGATATGAATCATAGCTGTAGAACGTACCATGCCACACAAAGATTGAAAATCTCTGCGCTGCATCATCTGATGCGTACTGAAATACTCCTTCAGTAATATATCAATCTCTACTTCCGAAAGTTTGGACGAATGAAAATTCTTCTTCAGTTGCTTTACCTTGATTAATCCGATAGAGTTTTTCAGTTTCTGATCCGAACGAAAGCGGATAGCCTTCAGTTTGATTTTCATATTCCGTCGTGGAGTGTCGGCGGCTATCTCTTCCGTAGCAGTCAGCGTGGGGTAAAAATAGCCGATGCCATCCAGATGCACCTGCCGTCCTTCTCCCAACTCCTCTCCCATCACCTGCGAAAGAGCATCCAGTACAGCAGTCACATCGACTTCATTCAGCGTACAACGGGATTGAATCTTACTCCTCATTTCATCCGTATCTACCTGACCATTGTAAGCAATGCGGGGATGAAATCTTTTTTTCTTCGGTTGATCCGGTGATACCGGGTTCTCATACCAGTCAAATAATATAGCCATAGCTTCCTCTTTTATTAAATAAGTACTTCTAATCTGTTATTCCTACGGAAACTTCCGATGAAAGAAGCTTCATTTTCATCGGCTAATGTACTATGGCTGCCCGGCTAATGGAGATTAGCCGATTGACTAATGAAGGATAGCTGATCAGCTAATCTGCATTAGCCTCTGATGTTTGCGCCTTCAAAGATACAACAGAAAGGCAGGAAAACCTAATGATTCCTACGTTATTTCATAAACGGAAGTATTTAAAGGAATCTTTCGAAAACACTTGCAAATCGCTATCCCCGCATTGTAACTTTGATGCACGAAACTTAAAAAAAGAACAAATATGATGGAAAAAGTAACCCAAATGATCGCCATGCTGATAAAGGCATGGAAAAAAGAGAGCGTATCACAGATTGACACACCTTCCGTTTCCGCAACGCCCGAACCGAAGCAGCAGTCTCCCAACAACTCCGCCTGCCTGACGGAACGGGTCAACACCTTTCTGCAAACTCACTATGACTTCCGCTACAACCGCCTGACGGAAGAAACAGAATTTCGCCCATTAAGCGGAACAAAGACCGAATTTCGTCCCATCGGAAAACGTGAACTGAACACACTCTGCATGGAAGCTCATGCAGAAGGCATTTCCTGCTGGGATAAAGATGTGAGCCGTTATATTTATTCCACACAGATCGGAGAGTATCATCCCTTCCGGCTTTATATGGACGAACTTCCTCCCTGGGACGGCATCGACCGGTTGACTCCGCTTGCCCGACGTGTATCCGCACTACCTCTATGGGTTAAGGGATTCCACACATGGATGCTGGGACTGGCTGCCCAATGGGAAGGAAAGACGGGCGTCCATGCCAACAGCCTGGCTCCCATCCTAATCAGTGCCGAACAGGGACGGATGAAATCGACTTTCTGCAAATCGCTGATGCCCAAAGTACTGCAACGTTACTATATGGATAATCTCAAACTGACATCAGAAGGACAGGCAGAACGTCTTCTGTCAGAAATGGGACTGATCAATCTGGATGAATTCGACAAATATGCAGAGAGTAAAATGCCGCTTCTGAAGAATTTAATGCAAATGTCGAGTCTCCATGTCTGCAAAGCGTATCAGCGTAACTTCCGGGACTTGCCGCGTATCGCTTCTTTCATCGGAACTTCCAACCGCTCCGATCTGATGAGTGATCCGACAGGCAGCCGCCGTTTCTTCTGCGTAGAAGTAGAAAAGCCGATAAATTGTGAGGGAATCGAGCATGAACAGATCTTCGCCCAGCTGAAAGCGGAACTTGCCGACGGATGTCCGTATTGGTTCGACAAAGAAACGGAACGTGAAATACAACAGAACAATGCACCCTTTTACCGTACTTGCCCTGCCGAAGAGGTATTTCTCAGCTGTTTCCGCACCACAGCCTCAGCAGAAGAGAAATATCTGCGACTTTCTGCCGCCGATATTTATAAAGAACTGAAGAAACGGAATGCTGCCGCTCTGCGAGGTTTCAATCCGAACCATTTTGCGCAAGTACTGATAAAAATGGGGGTAGAACGGAAGCATACGGAATATGGGAATGTATATTTGGTGGTAAGACGATGATTGAATTTGGTAACACAGCTGAAAGCACTGAAAGCGGTATTCCTTGTTTTCAGGGTAGTGCTTTCAGCCAAAACGCCGATGAACAAAGAGTTTCATGATAAAGATGAACAATCTGAACCCTAATCGGTGCCATAATTCTCAATGTGATGCAAAGCAGTAGTAAATCATTCAAAACGGAATGAACGAAACACAATTTCACTAACTCCCCATACATTAGCAGCAAATTCTATTCGCTCTATCTAAAATAGTTGAAGAAAATAATAAAATAATAACAGCGGTAAATAGAAAAGATGGGCGGCAAAACATTCATTTAGGCCAAAAATCATTCAATAAACGATCAATTCACCCACCCCAAAAGCCCATTTAAAAGATTGAAAAATTCACCTTAAAAATTGAAAAAAACACCAATTAACGATTTCGCATTTCTCCCATACCTTTGCAATGTCGATAAGGAACAAAAGTTTCTTGCGAAACAAACAAAAGAACAAAACAATAAAATCAGTATATAAACAATTAAAGAAACATTGCCTATTAGAAACAAACAAAATCATTCCTCTCGGAAGTTACTTCTTTTTCCTTATATAATATAAGGGCTTCCCATTAAAAAGAAAATGATGTTTTTAACAAAACAAACGACCCTCATCCTTTAGATGACTCTCCTCAAAAGAAGAAAAAAAACAATTAGCACAGTATGCATTATATATATGTGCAAACTAAAAAAGAAAATTATAGCATCACACATTAAAATCAAAACAAAAATGAAAGTAAAAAATTTATTATTAGCAGGTTTGGCAGTAGCAGCCATGACAGCTTGTAGCAACAATGACGAGATCGTAGAAAACGGCATTCAAACAACAGGTGAAGAAGCGAGTATGCAAATTAACCTCAAATTCGCTGATCAAGGAACTAGAGCTGTATCTGGTGAGCCAAATGAAGGAGCAGATTTCGAAAGGGAATCTTCTACAGTTACAGCAATTATTGTGTACCCGAACAGCACCAAAAACAAAGTCTATAAAAACTTAACATTGGTAGAAGGTAGTAACAAAACATATAAGACTGAAGCTTTCAGTGTGGAAGCTGCTAATGGTGTAAATGTTTACGCAATTATCAATTATGACGCAGACAAGGCTAATGCTCTTGCAGCGACAGCCGATCTTACAGAATTAACCGTAGGAGCACAATCACTACCTGATAAAGGTTTAGCATACATCGCAGAAACTGTAGCTAAAGAGAACGCATTTTTAATGAGCGGTTCTACAACAAAGCCTATAGATATCGAAGCTGGTAGTACAACCAACATAGCTCCCATTACCGTAGACCGTGTAGCAGCCAAATTGAATGAATTGACAAATTTATCAGAAGCATTTACCATTGAAAACGGAGATAAAATTTATAATACAACCGGCAAGGCAGTATCTGTTAAGCTTGAGGGATTCTCTTTCTCTAACTTATCAAGCGATTCTTATATATTCGGTGGTAAAACAAGTGCATCAAGTTGGTTACAACAATATATACCTGCAACAGAAACAGCTACTGATGCTACTTATAGATGGATTACTGAAGGAGTCACTTACTGTTTAGAAAATAATACTATCGCCAACCCAACTAGAGTTCACTATAAAGGTCAAGTTTGTTTAGATGGAACAGCTATAGAGGAGGACTTCTTCATCAGAGCTATTACATTTGATGGTGTAACAACATATCGTCTCTTCACTACATGGGAAGCGTTGACTACATATTACGATAATGCAGCTATTACAGCACTTGATCCATCTAAGCCTGCAGACCTTGCTAAATATGGTATTATGAAGTATCTAGGCGGTATTTGCTACTACGAAGCTGATATTAAGACTTACTCACCTGCAGAATCTACTTCTGTTTTACGTAACAACTGGTATCAACTGACAGTTAACAAGATTACTAAGATTGGTCTGCCGACTCCGGCACCAGAACCAACTCCAGACGCAACAATGTTGACTATTGAAACTACAGTTAAACCTTGGACTATCCAAGTTAACGGTTACGACCTCTAATCTCTAAATTATATATCGGGAGAGGCTTTCTCCTCTCCCGATACTTTTCACACTCGATTTTATATACAGAGCATCGCATTCAAACAAAACATACGCTTCTCGAAAAGCATAAAAAAAAGACAATGAAACGAATACTAACCACCATACAAAAAAGAGCAAACAAGATATTGTCAATTGCAATATTGGCTGGTGCAATCACATCATGTGATTCTATCTTGAATTACAACGAAGATTGCGACATCGAATATTGTGTTAAGTTCAAGTATGACTACAATATGGAAGAAAAGGATGTATTCGCAGAACAAGTAAGGAGTGTCACCCTTTATGCTTTTGATGAAAACAATAATCTCGTCTATCAGAACACGGATCAAGGTGAACAATTGGGAGATATAGACTACGCTATGAATATAGCAGGTATAGACCCATCTCAATGTCGGCTGATCGTTTGGGCAGGATTGAATAACGAATCATTCGCAGTACCTTTACTATATCCAGATCAATCAAAGATTGAGGAATTGAATGTAAAGACATTGCGCAAACAAGCTACAAGAAGCACCTCTGAAGAAGAAAAAGGAAAATATATAGTAGACAGTAGTCTGTATTCACTTTGGCACGGTGAAGTAAAAAAAGGAACTACTACTCGTAGCGGAAGAATACAAACCACTGAAGTGTCCTTAGTGAAGAATACCAACACCATACACGTTATTGTAGCACAGGTTAATCAGTCAAACGGACCGATAACAAAAGCACTTACCGAAAACACATTTGAATGTGCAATCTATGACGATAATGGTTACATGAACTATGACAACTCATTGCTTGAAGACAATTTATTGACTTACAAGCCCTATAATACCAAAGCTGAAGTTGTAACAACAAGAGCTTTTAGTGCAGAAAACGAACCTGCCAAAGAATATAACGGCATCATCAGTGATGTAAGTGTAGCAAGACTTGTGAAGGGACAAACTCCTGAATTAACGATCAAGAACTCTCAAACACAAGAAGTATTATTCCACAGTGACGACCTGATAAAATACTTCGAAGAAGTAGATGCGGAAAAATATAAAGATCGAAACTATTCTCTCCAAGAATACTTGGACCGTGAAGACGAATATACCATAAAGATTTTTGTAGACGAAAAACTTGCACTCATCAAAACAGTAATTGATGTAAATGACTGGATCATCCAAATTAATGATATTGAACTTTAATACAAAAAAATGAAATACTCTAAATTGACATATTATTTGCTGGCTATCCTCTGCATAATGGCAACGTCTTGTGTCTCAGACGGAGTTATGGATGAATGTCCGGGTAGCAGCAAGAGCAAACAGACTGTAAAAGATGCTCGTGTAAGTCTCGTTCTAAACTTTGCATTCAACAGTTCTGTAACAAGAGCAGGAGAAAGCGATGGAGACACAACAGAAGGAGAAGAAAGCGAACGCAAAATCAAGGATGTACATATATATGCGTTTCAAAATAACCAGTTCAAGGAAGAAGTAAAGTACGTATCAATATTTGGAACTGATGGAGAGAATACACGGATGATACAAGGTACATTGACTGAAACTTACGATTCAAATAATGCAGTGAAATTTGTAGTCATCGTAAATGGTGAAAACAAAAAGGTTATCACAGCAAATAAGCCCAGTAATTATACAACTCCCGAAGCACTATATAATCAATTAGTTTTCGAATTTAATAGCAACGATGACTGGAGTACAAATATCCCTATGGCAGGAATGTGCGAAATAAGACCACTTGCTGAAGGAGAAAATGTAGCAAAACTAGCGTTAACGCGTGCCGTTGCAAAAGTTAACGTAACAGTAAATGAAGGCAAAGGTTTAGATAATTTCAGAATTACTGAAATCAGATTATGCAACTATAATACATCAGGCTATTGTGCCTCTAATGATCTGAGTGAACCATATATTCCGACTGATGTTCAGCAATCCACAACACCTATATCTTCCGGTACCATTACAGATGCAGAAATGAATGCTTATGAGAACCATTTATATCTTCCGGAACATAAGAATATAGGTGTAACAGGTAAAAAAGCTTATTTAGAAATTGATGCAATGGTTAAAGGAGAAAGCAAAACTTATACATTAGCATTTGCTCAAAATGGAAATCCTCATGATGTCTTACGTAACTATATGTACGTTTTCAATATCAGAAGTGTGAAAATGGATATTGATGTAGGTATAGACTATGAAGTGGCTATATGGGATGAAAAAGAGATTGAAGTAGCACCTTTTTAAATAACGTCAAGGAGAAAGTCTGATGAAAAAGCAAAACAACATATCAAGAGTAATTAATAAATTACTATATATCACACTGGCTTGTATTATTTTTAATGCCTGTACAGATGAAGAAATTATATCTTCTACAAAAGTAGAAGCCGGTATTCCTGTAGAAGTTCAACTGGGAATGTCAATCTCTGGAATGAGCGAAGTTTCAACTCGATCACTCGACGAGGATGCAGAAAGTCAAGTAAATGACCTTTATGTATTAGTATTTGATGCAAACAGCCAACAAAAAAAGACAGGCAAGTTTTTCTCTACAGACGAAATTGTCAGTACAACAACTAATAAGAATAAAGGAAGTATCGTTTTGAAAACTACCAGTGGTGAATGTCGTATCTATGCAGTAGCAAATGTCACTACAACAGAGTTGACTGGTACAAACCTAAAATCACAGTTGGACAATGTTGACAAAATATCCGACTTAAACAATATTACTGCAGCTTTAACAGAAGTCAATATCCAAAGAGTACAGGCAGCTCTAAGCATGAGTGGAGCATACAAAACTACCAATCAACCAAACAAAGCGGAAGGATATTGCATCATAAATGAAGAAGGAAACGTTTCTGCAGGAAAAATAGAACTTAATCGTTTAGATTCTCATATCACATTCAAGATAGCAGTAGGTTCAGAGGTTAAAACCTTTACTCCTATTAGCTGGCAAGTAAAGAACGTGCCATTGAAATCAACCGTATTCCCTCAAGAAAAAAGTGTATTTACCAACTCAGATGATTTTGCAGAAGAAAGTTCTATTTCTAAAGCATTCGGAACAGTAACTAACGACAAAGTTTATCGTACTTTTGACTTCTATATGTTGGAAAACGTCAAATCTGCTAAAGAGTATAACGGAGAAAAGATAACCGCAGATGTTAGTAAGATGAATATTCAAGAAAGACAAGCGGAGTACGCAAAACGAGAGGCTGAAGAAAAGATAAAGGACCCGGATAACAAAGATAAGGTTATCAATACCGGTACATATAAGTTCTCTGAGCCGTTCGCCACCTACGTAGAAATTAAGGCTAGTATGGAAATAGCCCATAAGGAAGATGGAAAAGATGTAACCCGCGTAGCAAATGTGACATACATAATTCACTTAGGAGGTGGCACCGATGACCCTGCCAACTTTACCAGCAATCGCAATACGAAGTATACCTATAAGATCCAAATTAATAACGTGGATAACATCGTTGTAGAAGTTGAAGAAGACAAAGAGAACCGTCCTGGTGAAGAGGGCGATGTAGTCGATGCGGAAGTAGAAGCCCGTACTTTGGACGCTCACTACAATAGCTTTGTTATGGGATTCAGCTACAATGACGTAGCGGACGAAAATGGAAAAAATGCTTTGCAATTTGTTGTTAAAACCCCATTTGGTACTGTGACAAACAAAGATCAAGCCGATGTAACCAGCAATGTCAGCAATCCACAAGACTATCATTGGATTCATTTCAAGCAAAATACAGGTAAGAATCCAGATAAAAAATTAGCATTACATAACGGTACTATTATTGATATCTTTAATTTAGGAGATGATATAATAAGGCGATATAATAATGATACAGCAAAAGACAAGAGCAAAACTAAGCAATATTTTTATACAGTTTTTGTAGACGAGTATTATTATAGTAAGCCCCCTAAAGGACAAAATTGGGGAAATGATGCTACCACCTATTGGCGTCACTTTGCTAATGCTGCAGATCGTTACATCATGTTGGTGTACGCACCTAAGTATAGCACTGATAATGAAAGTAGCTATGCAAAAGCACGTTATATGCTTACACAGCGTTCCATCCAAACTTATTATAGCAAAGAATCAGGAACTGCGCTGGGCATGGAGCATATTAACGAAACTGGAGCAGCAACAATATGGGGAAACTTTACGGATGCTGTCTCTTACAATGGTTTATGGAATACTTGGCAGTATTTAAAAAATAATAACTCTTGGGATAGTCATGTCACTCGTACCAGTTGGGATCAAAATATGAATACATTCACAACCCAAAACGAAGCAGTTGTAGTAGCACGCTGCCTGTCTCGCAACCGTGATGAAAATGGGGATGGTATAATTACTGCAGATGAAATGAAATGGTATGTACCTACCAGCGAACAGTTAATGGGTATGTATTTGGGAGCAAAAAGTTTGCCATCACCATTGGTTGACTCTGAAAATATAAACTTTATATATAGCGAACGAGGAAATTATCATTATTCTACCAGTGATAAAAAAAGAATTTGGGGAGAAGAAGGTGCCTCTGTTGGTGATTTGTATGCCGACGGCGGTAACGCTTGGGGAGCAGGAAGTGCACAGAACTTCCGATGCGTACGTAACTTGGGAATTGATATAACACAAGCGAATGATATCAAAAAAGAAACCTATCCTAAGCAGGCTTTTGAATACAAAGAGAAGGCGACAGTAAAAGTCTATAATAAAGATTTGGCTACCGACGAAACAGCTGATAAAGAACGAATCTTTGTGATGTCAAAACTGACTGATCAAAATATCCGTTCACGAGTTCAATCAGGTGAACTCGCTATTCATAATAACTTTGAAGATGGTAATAAACCAGCTTATGCATTCCAGATGGCAAAAGATAAGACAGAAAGTGGTAAAGGAAACCAAGGCGATCCCTTCACGATAACGACGTGGGAAAGAGTCATACGTTCTTATTGGTATGAGTGGCGAAGTACTGGATGGGGAGGAAAGGGCTATTATGATCAAACTTACGATGGCGACCGCAGTTGGTGCAAAAATTATACCGAGGAAAAGAATGGAAGAGACAAAGGTCTTTGGAGAGCACCTAATCAGAGGGAAATGATGCTAATGTATATCCATGATTCTAGTGATGTAAACAATACACTATCTCGTACTTTATGGAAATACAAAACAGGAAATGAAAAAGATGATTATACACGCTTCTTTTGCACATCAGGAAATTTAATTCTCTCAAACGATGGAACTAACGGAAGTGCTAATGAAAGAATGGGAAAACTTTCTATTCGTTGCGTACGAGATGTAGAAATAGTTAAATAGAATAGTAAATTAAAACTTAAAACTCTAAAGATATTATGACACCAAAAGACATCCTGCAACTAGAATCATCAGATATGCGCCAAGCCTATCTGTTTGAAGAGAACGGACGCTGGTATGCTTACGAACATTCAGCCAACCGGATCGAGAAATTTGTGAAGGGCTTTGTAGACTTCAGACACAAAGTGCAAGATGTCTGCGGTAGGATAAAAGTAGAAATCGACCTCAGTATATTGGAAAAGTGCTCCATCACGCTGTGCGAAGATTCACTGCTTGTACTTGATTGCCCTGCAGCCTAAAAACTGTAGAAGAGTATAAGCTTCATAACTTATAGTAAGAAATTACACAATATATTGTTTGTTTTGTTTGTGTTCCTCAATCCACTCAGAGGCAGCTTGTGAAAGTAGCGCTGAGTGGGTGGGGATTTTTTGTGCATAAGTTAAACAGGTTTGCTATCTATGTATTACATAAAATGTGTAACGTAAAATATGTAATAGCCAAAATACTTCTGCGACCGGAAAAAACAGAAGAATGATTTCTGATTTACAATATGAGCATAAACCTGCCATTGATAACTCCTCGCAAATAGAAATTATTTATTTTTTGACTAATAATCTTTGTTTATCTCTTATAAACCTGTATATTTGGAGTATTATAACTGATACATTTATATTAATACAGAATTACTATGAGTCATACCATCTTCCTAATCATCGCCCTCGTCACTACAGGAATTTTTCTTATTCAATTCGTATTATCCATTTTCTTCGGAGACATAGATGCAGATGTGGACGTGGATGCTGATATCAGCAGCGTAGTATCTTTCAAAGGTCTCACCCACTTCGGGATCGGATTCGGATGGTATATGTACCTCGTAGGAAATGCCGATATAGCAAGTTATGCAATCGGAATTCAGGTAGGTCTGTTCTTTGTCTTTGCCGTATGGTTTCTTTATAAGAAAGCCTATCAACTGCAGCAAGTGAACCGGTCTGAAGAGACCGATCAGCTAGTAGGACGGGAATGCACCATCTACTTCAAGCAAAGTGATAACAAATATACCGTACAGACAAGCCGGGACGGCGCCATGCGCGAAGTAGACGTAATCTCCGAAACCGGAAAAGCATATCAGACCGGAGACAGAACAATCATCAGCAGCTACAAAGACGGAACTTTATACATTAAATAACTATTCAAATACACAATTTTATGACACAAGAAATGCTAATCATGGCTGCTATACTAGTGGCGGTCATTCTGCTTACTTTTATCGGTATCCTGTCGCGTTACCGTAAATGTAAGAGTGACGAAGTCCTCGTAGTATATGGTAAAACAGGGGGAGAAAAGAAATCAGCCAAGTTATATCACGGTGGAGCCGCTTTCGTATGGCCGATCATTCAGGGCTACGAATTCCTTTCTATGAAACCACTGCAGATAGACTGTAAACTGACAGGAGCACTTTCCGCCCAAAATATTCGTGTGGATGTACCGACTACCATTACAGTAGCTATCAGTACGGATCCCGAAGTCATGCAAAATGCTGCCGAACGTATGCTGGGGCTGACCATGGACGATAAACAAAATCTGATAACAGATGTGGTTTACGGACAGATGCGTCTGGTTATTGCCGACATGACAATTGAGGAGTTGAACTCCGACCGTGATAAATTTCTCTCTAAAGTAAAAGATAACATTGATACAGAACTCCGCAAATTCGGTTTGTACCTGATGAATATTAACATCAGCGATATTCGCGATGCTGCCAATTATATCGTCAATTTAGGAAAAGAAGCGGAAAGTAAAGCTCAAAACGAGGCACAAGCCAATATTGAAGAACAGGAAAAACTGGGTGCTATCAAGATTGCCAACCAGATTAAAGAACGTGAAACCAAAGTGGCGGAGACTCGTAAAGATCAAGATATCGCCATTGCGGAAACCAAAAAGCTGCAAGAAATCTCCGTAGCCAATGCCGATAAAGACCGTATCTCCCAGGTAGCTATCGCCAATGCGGAAAAAGAATCGCAAGTGGCTAAAGCAGAAGCAGAAAAGAATATCCGGATAGAGCAGGCCAATACCGAAAAGGAAAGCCGCATTGCAGAGTTGAACTCCGACATGGAGATCAAACAAGCTGAAGCACAAAAGAAAGCTGCCATCGGACGAAACGAAGCACAAAAAGAAATCGCGTTGTCTAACTCCGAACTGGCCGTAACCCAAGCCAATGCCGACAAACAAGCCGGTGAAGCTGCAGCCAAATCGGAAGCAGCCGTACAGACAGCTAAAGAAATCGCTCAAAAAGAAGTGGAAGAGGCAAAAGCACGAAAAGTAGAATCATCTCTGAAAGCAGAAAAAATAGTACCGG